>ERZ891134.492-NODE-492-length-32950-cov-14.640918_pt1 | contig 32950 bp, 30 predicted proteins | sample MGYA00520888_ERZ891134 | MGnify/ENA primary metagenome ERZ891134 (study PRJEB32303, sample SAMEA104408692) | aquatic metagenome | biome: Brackish water; feature: Coastal; material: water | place: Baltic Sea | collected 2014-10-23 | depth 10 m ... | reverse complement strand
ACGCTGTCAGATGAGAGGCGTTTAGGAAACGGGTTTGGACAAGACTTCAGAACTGCAATTACTCTTGGCGCGGCAACCAATCTTCGATCGTAATACCGAAGTCGTGGCCTATGAGCTGCTCTTTCGCGAGTTCGATCCTGAGCAGGCTAATGTGCTGGATGGTGATCGCGCAACCTCTGCTGTGTTAATCAATGCCCTAACCAATTTGGATCTTTTGCAGTTGGTTGGGTCAGGACAAGCCTATGTGAACTTCACTGCGAATCTATTAGACGTTGATATTCCGCTTGATCCCGCACGTTGCGTGATTGAGGTGCTTGAAGACGTTGTGGTAACCCCAGCTTTGATCGAACGCTTAACGGTCCTGAAGGCTAGGGGCCATCAGATCGCCCTTGATGACTTTTTGTATTACGAGGAAGCGGCGGCTTTATTGCCGTTAGCCGATATTATAAAACTCGATATGTTGGCGCTTAATGAGCAGCAACTCACCGATATGCTGGTCCGCTTTCAAGATTTAGATGTCAAGCTGCTTGCCGAAAAAGTCGAAACCCAAGAGATGCTCGATCACTGTAAGTCTCTTGGGTTTTCACTGTTCCAAGGGAACTTTCTCAGTAAGCCCGAGCCGATCAGTGGTAAAAAAATCTCGGCGAATAAACTTGTGGTTTTAGAATTGCTCAATAAATTACAAGATCCAAATAGTAACCTGCGTGACCTGGAGGCTTTGGTGGCACAGGATCCAGCGCTCGGGTTTAAAACCATCAAGCTGGTGAATTCAGCGTTTTACCGCCCTCGCCATGAAATCGATTCCTTGGCCCATGCGATGACCTATCTTGGCATAGACGCCATGCGCAGTTTGGCGAGTTTGCTCGCGATTTCCGGTATGTCGGATAAGCCGGATGCGCTTCGGGATCACGCGCTCGAGAAGGCGAAGTTCTGTGAGCGCCTGGGTGAGCGTATTAATTCGGACGAAGCACCGGTCTATTATTCGGTAGGTTTGCTGTCAACAATGGATGCCTTTTTTGACCAGCCGCTGCCCATGCTGCTCGAAAACCTGATGATGCGAGAGGATATTAAACAAGCCTTGCTGGAAAAATCAGGACGGCTGGGGTTGGTTCTAAAGACAGTTGAAGCCATTCAGTCCGGGGCGCTGGACCAGATTCAATGGGCAGAGCTTGAGCCGCTTGGTTTGTCACCGAATTCCGTCAATGAGATTTATTTATCGGTGATTGAGTGGCAGTCCCATCTAGGCGATGATCTGGGATTGCTATAGCCATGCAGTTTGAACTACTAGCCCAGCGTGGCGAGGCCCGTCTCGGCCGCTTAACCCTTGCCCATGGTGTTGTTGAAACCCCCATTTTTATGCCGTGTGGTACTTACGGCTCGGTTAAAGGCGTCTCCCCAGACCAACTTCGATCGGCAGGCGTTCAGATACTGCTGGGTAATACCTTTCACTTAATGCTGCGCCCGGGCGTTGAGGCGATTGAGCGATTCAATGGATTGCACCAGTTTATGGGCTGGGACCGTCCGATCTTGACAGATTCGGGCGGCTTTCAAGTCTTTAGCCTTGCCGATATGAATAAGGTCAATGAAGAAGGCGTGGCGTTTCGATCGCCCATTAATGGCGATAAAATTCTGCTGACACCTGAGCGCGCGATGGCGATCCAGACCGCGCTGAACTCCGATATTGCAATGATTTTCGATGAATGCACGCCCTACCCTATATCGAAAGCGGGTGCGGAAACGTCGATGCAGTTGAGTCTTCGTTGGGCTGAGCGGTCCAGAGCCGCCTTTACCAGCGACAATGCGCTGTTTGGCATCGTTCAGGGCGGTATCCATCCGGATTTGCGAGAAGCGTCGCTTGAGGGTCTGCGGCAAATCGGTTTCGAAGGCTACGCCATTGGCGGCTTGTCAGTGGGCGAGCCGAAGCCGGCAATGCTTGAGACCATCCGAAAAATTGCGCCCAAAATGCCAACGCAGTCGCCGCGATACTTGATGGGTGTGGGGACGCCATCGGATCTGATTGAGAGTGTGCGGCGCGGGGTGGATATGATGGATTGCGTGATGCCGACCCGCAACGCGCGCAATGGCCACTTGTTTACCAGCTCTGGCGTGATCCGGGTTCGTAATGCAGAGCATCGAGCGAGCGATATGGCGCTGGACGCGCGCTGCAGCTGTTACACCTGCCAAAATTTCTCACGGGGTTATTTGCACCATTTGGATAAGTGCGGCGAGATTCTAGGCGCCACCCTCAACTCAATCCATAATATCGCCTACTATCTTGAATTAATGCGCCAAGCCCGCGGTGCTTTAGCGGAAGATCAATATGATGCTTGGGCTTTGAGTGTTTATGCGGGTTGGTCTGAAGCCCCGCCGCCGTTAGAATTCGACCTAGAGGTACCACAGTGATTGCGTCTGACGACCGGAAACAGGACAATGCAGCGCTTTTAACGTTCTCAATCTGGGCTTAGCCGGTTTAAAGGCCAAAGTCTGCGTTGTAGGATATTCTCATAAGACAGGGGGAATACATGCTTGAATGGTTTATTCCAGCTGCACAGGCGGCTGACGCAGGAGGTCCAATGCCAGGATTTGATATTTTAATACTCGTCGCTTTCGCGGGTATCTTTTACTTTATGCTTTGGCGTCCCCAAAGCAAGCGGGCGAAAGAGCATCGTGAGTTGATTGAAGGCTTGGGCAAGGGCGATGAGGTGATGACCAATGGCGGTTTGGCCGGAAAGATCGTGAAGGTTGAAGAGCAGTTTGTTCTGGTTGAAGTGGCCGCAGGCGTTGAACTTAGATTTCAGAAAGCTGCGGTGTCTGCGGCGTTGCCGAAAGGCACTTTGAAGTCCTAACTTACTAGACTGCCCTGACTGAGGTTGAATCCGTGTTAAATCGATATCCTCTTTGGAAAAATCTGCTGATTGTCGGCGTGTTTGTGTTGGGCATTATTTACGCGATGCCGAATTTTTACCCGCCAGACTACGCGATCCAGATTCAAAACGAGCAGGGCAGTGCTGCGGTGCAAGACCCGGAGCTGACGGTTGCGTTATCGGCCCTGACGGAATCGGGTATTCAAATAAAATCGAGTAGCCTGATCGATGGCAATGCTTTAATCCGGCTCAGCACAGCCGATGATCAACTCAAAGCACAGCCTTTAATTCAGCGTGCGCTGCACGATCTAAATGCGGATTTTGTCATCGCGCTCAACTCTGCCCCCACAACGCCTCAATGGCTTCGAGATTTAGGCGCAGAACCGATGAAGTATGGTTTGGATCTTCGAGGTGGCGTGCATTTCCTGATGGAAGTGGATACAGCAAGCGCCGTGGAAGATCGGCTTGAGGGTATGGAGCAAGACATTAAAAGGGCTTTCAGGTCCGGCTCTGAACGGATTCGGTACGCGGGGACCTCGATCTTAGAGGGCCGCGTGCTGCAGTTCCAGTTCGCAAGCGAAGACGTGCGCAGCAAAGCAAGACGTCAGGTCGAAGAGACTTACCCCCAGTTTCTCGTAACCGAAAGTGATTTGCCGAGTGGCGCAGACGGTTTTGCGTTGAATTTGACTATGAGTGATAGTGCGATTCGCGAGATCGAGGATTTTGCGGTTCAGCAAAATCTGCAAACGATTCGTAATCGGGTGAATGAGTTGGGCGTTGCGGAACCTTTGGTTCAGCGATTGGGTCGCCAGCGTATTGTGGTGGATCTGCCTGGGGTTCAGGATACCGCCGAAGCAAAAAAAATATTGGGCAAGGTCGCGACGCTTGAGTTTCGACTCGAAGCGAGCCCGGATGCGTCAAGAGCCAGTACGCTGCCCTATAATTACGAGGGTCGAGCGGTGCGGCTCGAGCGAGACCTTATTTTGAGAGGTGAGCGGGTATTTGACGCGCAAGTTGGTTTTGATCCGGACAGCGGCCTGCCGCAGGTCAATATCACGTTGGATAGTGAAGGGGGCGAGCTAATGCATCGTTCGACCCGCTACAATATCGGCCGACGAATGGCGGTTGTTTTTATTGAGACCAAAACCCGAGACCGTTATGAGGTTCAAGACGGGCGCGAGGTAAAAATTACCGAGCCTTATGTCGAAGAACGGGTAATCTCGCTTGCCACGGTGCAAGCGGCTTTGGGCGTGAGCTTTCGGATAACAGGGTTGGCGGGCGATGAAGCGCGCGAACTCGCGCTTTTGTTGCGTGCGGGCGCACTTGCCGCTGACATGTTCATTGCCGAAGAACGCACCGTCGGCGCCAGTCTTGGTCAGGAAAATATCGAGCTCGGTGCGACCTCAGTGCTGATCGGATTTAGTTTGGTCGTGCTCTTTATGCTCGCCTTTTACCAGTGGTTCGGACTGGCAGCAAACCTTGCGCTTATTGCAAATTTGCTGCTGTTGGTTGCGGTGATGTCGAGCCTATCGGCAACCCTAACCTTGCCAGGTATTGCCGGTATTGTGCTCACGGTTGGGATGGCAGTCGATGCCAATGTGCTCATCTTCTCGAGGATAAAAGAAGAGCTCAGAAAAGGCGCAGCACCGCAATCGGCCATCAACGCCGGATTTGAAAGGGCTTTTGTGACGATTCTTGACGCCAATATAACGACCCTCTTGGTCGCAATCATTTTGTACAGTATTGGCACTGGGCCGGTGAAAGGGTTCGCCATAACGCTAATGATTGGTATTTTGACGTCAATGTTTACCGCGATCATGGGCACACGGTCCTTGATCAATTTAGCGGTGGGTGGGCGACCCATTAAGCGTTTGGCAATTGGGTGGTCGCAGTCATGAGAATGGTCCCGTTCATGAAATATCGTCAGGTGGCGGCCTGGAGTTCGGTTGCACTTTTGCTGATGGCGGTGGCCAGTCTGAGTATTCAGAGCTTGAACTGGGGTTTGGATTTCACCGGCGGCACGTTGGTTGAGGTGAGTTACCCAGAGCCCACGAACCCCGAACAGGTTCGTCTGAATCTGGATAATGCGGGCTGGAATGGCCATGTGGTGCAATACTTTGGCTCGGACCGGGATATTTTGGTTCGGATGCCGCCTCAAAAATCGTTGTCAGATAAAGATAATGCGCGCTTGGGTGACAGTTTGTTTGCCGCATTGAGCGCCTCTGCGAACGGACAGATTGATCTGAGGCGGAGCGAGTTCGTTGGCCCGGCGGTGGGCGAAGAACTAGCGAATCAAGGCGGCTTGGGGCTGCTGGCGGCGCTCGCGATGGTGTTGCTGTATGTGTCGTTTCGGTTCCAGCTGAAATTTGCGTTGGGCGCGGTGATTGCGCTTTTTCACGACGTTTTGTTCACTTTAGGGATTTTTTCGTTGTTACGCTGGGAGTTTGATTTAACCGTGCTGGCGGCGCTGCTGGCGGTTATTGGTTACTCCCTGAACGACACCATTGTCGTGTCCGACCGTATTCGCGAGAACTTTCGTCAGTCGCGACGCGGTAAATCAAGCGATATTATTGATGAGTCCCTGAATCAAACGCTGGGGCGTACGATGATCACGTCGTTAACAACCCTTTTGGTGTTGTTTGCGTTGCTGATCATGGGCGGGGAATTGATCCGGGGTTTCGCGACCGCTCTGATTATAGGCGTCGTGGTGGGGACTTACTCCTCCATCTACGTTGCGGCGAATGTTCTGCTGAGACTGAATTTAAGTCGAGAAGATCTTATTGTTCCCGTCAAGGAAGGCGCTGATCTGGATGGTGAGCCCTAGGGGCCCGGAGTTGGCGGGCCTTCCCGCTTGCTGTCTGCTGATAAAGGCCCTGAAGCGATCGCCTGCGCTGGCGATCAAGGCTTGTCACCGTTTGAAACGCGAAACAAGGCTTCTGCAAGCACTAACGTGATTGTTGGCTCAGGGTAATGCAGTGCGATCTTGCTCGGCGGCCATGACGCGAAACTGTCGGCTACTGTCGTGGGTCAAAAGTGCGTCTCAAGTAGCTTAAGGTAAGCCGTGTGTCGGGTTGTTGACCTGAATCGCCTTTAACGCCAGGTTTAATCTCGATCAGGTCAGGGCGTGAAGGGGAAGGGCTTGCAAAGACCCGTGTTTGAGGTCTTAAAGACCCTAGGTCAGGTGCGATCGGGTGAGCGATCCAAGCGTTTTGAACAGTCTAGGGTTTGCGGCAACCAAGTTGCCAGATTTTAAGTGCGTAAGGCCGCCTTCAAAATCGCCAATTAATCCGCCGGCCTCTTGAACGATCAGGCAACCTGCCGCGATATCCCACAGTGCAAGGTTGTGCATCCAAACACCGTCGATTCGACCCGCTGCGAGTGCGGCGAGTTCGAGGGCAGCGCTGCCAGGCTCGCGGTAGTTGCCGCCGGCATTCACTAAAGCCGCCACCGTTTTGCTATGGCCCTCAAATCGGTCGTGGCGATAGGATCCTGCGCTTGCAAAGAGTCCGCCCTCCGGTTTTTCCCGGTTAGAGACGCGAATCTTCCGTCCGTTGAGCTGCGCGCCGCGTCCTCGAGAGGCGATAAATTCCTCTTGGGTAATGGGATTGATGATGACGCCGTGTTTTAACTTGCCCAATTCCATGCAAGCAACTGAAACGCAGAAGTGCGGAATTTGTCGGCTAAAATTCGTGGTGCCGTCAATAGGGTCGATGACCCAATGGTAATCTGAGTCACGCGTTGCTTCGGTTTTCGCACCTTCCTCGCCCGTGATCGCATGGCTCGGAAACGTTTTTCGGATGGAGTCTGATATAATCTGCTCCGCCTCACGGTCGACATTGGTCACGAAATCATTCGTGCCCTTCTCAGTGGTTTTAACGAGGTCTGGGCGATCGTAAGCTCGAACGATATGACGGGCTGCTTCTCTGGCAGCCCGCAACGCAATATTGATCATCGGTTCCATAGGGTGTTCGGTGTGGCTGAAAGAGGGCGCATCATATCAGATCTGCCTCGTTGAACAGTAGACAAAAGGATCTTCATGATGACGAACCCCCATCCATTGCGGGCAAAAGTGCGCATTGTCTTGGTTGAAACCTCCCATCCAGGCAACATTGGCGCCGCAGCTAGGGCAATGAAAAATATGGGATTGGATCGCCTGTATTTGGTACAACCCGTTGATTATCCGAATGAAAAAGCGGTTTTTCGATCAGCAAGCGCGAGCGATGTGCTAGATCAAGTCGTAGTGTGCGCCAGTCTGCAGGAAGCGATCAGCGATTGTAGTTTGGTGCTCGGGACATCAGCTCGGCAACGGCGGATTCCGTGGCCGTTAGTGACGCCAAAGGAAGCTGCGATCAAGATAACCGAGCATGGCGCGGGGGCCGGTGATATTGCGATTGTTTTTGGTCGCGAATCGAAAGGGCTGAAGAACGAAGAACTGCAGCAATGTCAGTATCACGTGAACATTCCAACGAGTGAAGCCTACAGCTCCTTAAATTTAGCGATGGCCGTTCAGGTGCTGAGTTATGAATTATTTTGCGCGAGCGAAGCCGCGACCCCAGAGCGGGTTTGGGATCAACTGCCCGCAACCAATACCGATCTTGAACACTTTTTTGGACACCTTGAAACGACCTTGGCAGAGGTTGGCTTCCATGACCCAGACAATCCTCGGCAATTGCTAACCCGGCTGAGGCGGTTGTTCCTGCGGATTGAACCGGACCAGATGGAAATCTCAATTTTGAGAGGTTTTTTGAAAGCCGTGAATGATGCGACTCGGCGGCAATCCTAATATTGGGGATACCCGACTAAAACACTTGGTTATTAGACGCGCCTGCATTAAACTGCTGACCTGCGCGAGACGGGTCCGTTTGGTTTCTGTGACACAGTCTAGTGCCGGATAGTGCCAAGAGGCGTGCGCCTTGATCGAACTGAATCTCGGTAAATCGCTTCTGCTTCTCAAGAGTGGGCTCGGAAAATCAGCCTCAGGCCCGAAAAATAGGGTTTAGGCAGAGAAAGCGTTTTGGCAACATAAAAGGGCCGTGAGTGGCAAAGACTGGGCGTCTCAAGGTGATTGACTGAGAACGCAACCATTCATTAAACGCGACCATTCATTAGATGAAGCGGGCCAGCACGCAGCAAGTGCTCAAATGCTTAAGAGAACGCCGTGGCCGACATGACTGGAGACCCAATAAAGTGAAGCTGACAGCAAAAGGGCGATATGCGGTTACTGCGATGGTGGATTTGGCCGTTTATGGCGACCATGGCCCAATTTCTTTGAGTGAAATCTCCGAACGGCAGTCGATCAGTCAGCCATATCTCGAGCAGTTGTTTGCAAAGTTAAAGGCAAATCATCTGGTTCTGAGTGTTCGCGGGCCCGGGGGTGGATACCGATTGGGTCGAGATAGCCAAGATATTGATGTCGCGGATATCGTCGCCTCAGTGGATGAGTCAGTGGATGCAACCCGATGTGGTGGCAAAGCGGATTGTCAGGGCGGCGAGATGTGTTTGACACACGAGCTATGGTCGGATCTAAGCGATCAGATCCATCGGTTTTTAAAAGGGGTTAACTTGGCGAGTCTTGTTCAAAAGAATCAGGTCCGCGCGATTGCCACCAAGCAAACACTGGATCAATACGACCAGATCGGAATCCAAGCCGTACAACTAACGGATTAATGAAGTCGAGGAAACAATGAAAGCACCGGTTTATTTTGATTATGCAGCGACCACGCCAGTCGACCCTAGAGTTGCTCAAAAAATGAGCGAATGCCTGATGACGGAAGGGAATTTCGGTAACCCTGCTAGCCGCTCGCACAAGTTTGGTTGGGAAGCAGAAGAAGCGGTTGAGCTCGCACGCAAACAGGTCGCAGACCTGCTTAATTGTGATCCTCGAGAGATTGTTTGGACCTCGGGGGCAACCGAGTCCGATAACCTTGCAATAAAAGGTATCGCTCAGTTTTACAAAGGCAAAGGCAAGCACCTTATCACCTCAAAAATTGAGCATAAGGCGGTTTTAGATACTTGCCGTCATCTTGAGCGGGATGGGTATGAGGTCACCTACCTTGAGCCGGGCGAAGATGGTCTGATTACACCCCAGCAGGTGGCAGATGCGATTCGTGAGGACACGACCTTGGTGTCGGTTATGCACGTTAATAACGAAATCGGTGTGATTAATGATATTGCGGGCATCGGTGAGGTCTGCCGAGCGGCCAAAGTGTTTTATCATGTGGACGCGGCGCAAAGCGCAGGTAAGATTCCGGTCGACTTAGAGGCGCTGAAAGTTGATTTAATGTCCCTGTCAGCACACAAAATGTACGGACCCAAAGGCGTTGGCGTTTTGTATGTCAGACGAAAGCCAAGAGTGCGTTTGGAGGCCCAGATGCATGGTGGCGGCCATGAGCGCGGTATGCGGTCCGGTACCTTGGCAACGCACCAATTGGTGGGAATGGGCGAATGTTGCAGAATTGCTCAGCTGGAGATGGCGACTGAGGCTGCCAGAACCCTTGCGTTGCGCGAGCGTCTTCGGCAGGGTTTTGACGATATGGAAGAGGTTTATGTCAACGGCGATTTAAATGCCCATGTCCCTGGTATCATTAATATTAGTTTCAATTATGTTGAGGGCGAGTCGCTCATTATGTCGCTGCCTGAAATTGCGCTGTCGAGTGGGTCAGCCTGTACGTCAGCAAGCCTTGAGCCATCCTATGTTTTAAGGGCTCTTGGCATGAATGATGAGTTGGCGCATAGTTCGCTACGTTTTTCTGTTGGACGGTTTACGACAGAGGAAGATGTGGACGGCGCGATCGAGCAGGTTCGGCATGCGGTTGAAAAATTACGGGAATTATCGCCACTTTGGGACATGTACAAGGACGGCGTAGATCTAGACAGTATAGAATGGGCGGCGCACTAGCGCGAAATACAGCGAGTTAACGGAGCAGTCAAAATGGCTTATAGCGACCAGGTAATGGATCATTATCAGAATCCTAGAAATGTTGGTAAATTCGACGATCAGGATGACCAAATTGGAACCGGTATGGTGGGTGCGCCGGCCTGTGGTGATGTGATGCGACTTCAAATTAAGGTCAATGATGAGGGCATCATTGAGGACGCAAAATTTAAGACCTACGGATGCGGTTCAGCGATTGCCTCGAGCTCATTACTAACCGAATGGGTTAAGGGACGAACCCTTGATGACGCGGCGCAGATCAAGAACACCGAAATTGCTGAAGAATTGGCGCTGCCGCCAGTCAAGATCCATTGTTCGGTGCTTGCCGAGGATGCGATTAAAGCAGCCGTAGAAGACTATCGGAAGAAACTAGCGGCACAGGTGTAGATCGCGACCGGTCAGAGCGATTCTAGGGGTTTTTATGAATATTAGTTTGACAGATACGGCGGCGCGCCATGTCCATGGTTTTCTTCAGAGCCGTGGGCGTGGGCTTGGAATTCGTCTAGCGGTCAAAACCACGGGCTGCTCCGGACTCATGTACGTGATCGAGCCGGTCGACCAGCCGGCCGAAGAAGATGTGAGTTTCGAGACTCAAGGCGTGAAAGTCTTTATAGATCCTAAGAGCTTGATCTATGTTGACGGCACCGAAATGGATTACGTGAAGCAAGGCTTGAACGAGGGCTTTGAGTTTCGAAATCCCAATGTCAAAGGTGAGTGCGGCTGCGGCGAAAGCTTTACCGTTTAGCTGAGTAGGCCTTTTGAATTTTAGCCAAAATTTCTTTGAAATATTTCAAATCGATGTTGCGTTTGATCTTGATGGGCCAGACCTCAGCGCGCGTTATCAAGCGCTTCAAAGGCGAGTGCACCCTGACCGATATGCGGGCCAAGGAGATCAGGCAGAACGATTGGCAACCCAGTGGGCAACCCAAGTCAATGAAGCGTACGCGACCTTATCAGAGCCCCTAGCCCGCGCTAGCTACTTGCTCGATCTTCAAGGGGTGGTGCTGGCTCAGAATCCAACGCTGGATCCGGCATTCTTATTTGAGCAAATCGAGCTTCGCGAATCTTTGGATGAGATCCGGCAGTCAGGGTCTCTAACCCGGGCTGAGGCGTTTATACAAGTGCTTGCCGAAAAACAAAACGCTGAAGCAAAAGCGTTTAATGATTATTTCAAGGCCTCCGCGCTGTCTGAGGCCACGATCTGCGTGTACCGCATGCAATTTTTAAGCAAGCTTTCACAGGGCGCTAAAGCCCTCGAAGAAGAATTACTGGGTTATTAGTATGGCGTTAATTCAAATTACAGAACCCGGACAAGCGCTTGATCCCCATCAGCGGAAGCGGGCAGCCGGGATCGATCTCGGGACCACCAATTCTTTGATTGCGTCGGTTCGGTCGGGGCAAGTGCAGGTGTTAAAAGATTTGTCTGGCGTCAGTATGTTGCCCAGTGTGGTGCATTATTCCGGCTCGGACGTAACGGTTGGCACTGAGGCGTTGCCTTTTTCTGCCTCGGAGCCCTTTAATACCATTGCCTCGGCAAAACGGTTACTAGGGCGAGGCCGGGCCGACCTGGACGGCATTGCCGCGGAGCAGCGCTATGACTTTGCGCCGGATGACGGGGGCATGGTGCGTCTGCAAACGGCCGCTGGCGTGATGAGCCCGGTTCAAGTCTCAGCGGAAATATTAAAAGTGTTATCGGATCGTGGGGCCGCAACCCTTGGCGGGCCGCTCGATGGCGTGGTCATTACTGTGCCGGCCTATTTTGATGACGCGCAGCGTCAAGCCACTCGGGATGCGGCCGCCATTGCTGGGCTGAATGTCCTTCGGCTGTTGAACGAGCCCACTGCGGCGGCGGTGGCCTACGGACTCGATAGTGGAGATGAAGGCCTTGTTGTGATCTTTGATCTGGGGGGTGGGACCTTTGACGTGTCGTTGCTGCGATTGTCTCGTGGCGTGTTTGAGGTACTCGCAACCGGTGGTAATTCTGGCTTAGGCGGTGATGACTTTGATGAGCTCGTCGCCAAACTGGTGCTTGAAAAAGCCCACTCCAAGGGCGATCTCGACGCCTCTTCGCGTCGGCAGTTGATGACGGAGGCCCGCCGGGTTAAAGAATTGCTGTCGAGTCAAAGCGAGGTTGATGTCACGCTTGCCTTGTCGAGCTTGCAATGGCAAGGATCCATCCAGCTTGCAGAATTTGAGGCCAAGATTGCTGGGTTGGTTGAAGAAACCATCAAAGCCGCAAGACGCGTCTTAAGGGATGCAGAGGTTACGCCGACCGAGATCAACCAAGTTGTTTTGGTCGGCGGCTCAACGCGAGTGCCCTTGGTCCGGTCGGCGGTTGAGGCCTTCTTTGGCCGCGCCCCGCTGACTGAAATAGACCCGGATCGCGTGGTAGCCTTGGGCGCGGCATTGCAGGCGGACGTCTTGGTGGGTAATAAGCCGGATGACGAGATGCTCTTGCTGGACGTCCTGCCTTTGTCCTTGGGGCTCGAAACCATGGGCGGGTTGGTTGAAAAAGTCATCAGCCGAAATACGCCGATCCCGGTTCAGCGCGCGCAAGAATTTACGACTTACAAAGATGGGCAAACGGCGATGTTAATCCACGTTCTACAAGGCGAGCGGGAACAGGTCGCGGATTGTCGATCGCTCGCGCAATTCGAATTAAGAGGGATTCCGCCAATGGTTGCCGGGGCGGCCAAAATACAAGTCGTGTTTCAGGTCGACGCCGATGGGCTCTTGTCGGTTTCAGCGTCGGAACTGGCCACCGGTGTTTCAGCTGCGATTACCGTCAAGCCTTCTTATGGTCTGTCCGACACAGAAGTGACCGATATGCTCAAAGCATCGTTTGCGTATGCTAAGGAAGATGCAGCGGCGCGGATGTTGCTCGAAGCAAGAGTTGACGGCCAGCGACTCATCGATGCGCTCAGTGCGGCGATGCAGCAAGACGGTCCTGCGCTTTTATCTCCAGACGAAACGCAAACCCTGCAGCTTGGCATCCAGGCCCTCGAGGCAGCCCTTGCTGGCGATCAGGTTCAATTGATTTCAGCAGAAACTCAGAACCTGTCTCAGGCGAGTGATGATTTTGCCGCGAAACGAATGGATCAGGAGGTTCGCAAGGCTTTAACGGGGCAGTCCCTCGATGGGGTTTTGGGCCAAAATCAAGTCACAGCCGATGAGGCTCACTAGAACAAACAGGAATAGAGGATGCCAAAGGTCGTAATTTTACCGCATATCGAACGCTGCCCAGACGGCGCGGTGCTCGACATTGCCCCGGGTGAGGTCCTCATCGATGCGGCTTTAGCGCACGGGATTAAAATCGAGCATGCTTGTGAGATGGCGTGCGCGTGTACGACTTGTCATGTGATTGTTCGGGAAGGATTTGATTCCCTGGAACCATCGGATGACTTAGAAGACGATCTGTTGGATAAAGCGTGGGGCTTGGAGCCGGATTCTCGGTTAAGTTGTCAGTTCGTCGTGGCGGATGAGGATTTGGTCATAGAGATTCCTCGGTATACCATCAATCAAGTCTCAGAGAGTCAGTAGCCTTGTGATGAAATGGACGGACAGCCTTGAAATTGCCCTTGCGTTGATTGACGCGCATCCAACCGTTGATCCGTTAACGATTCGGTTCACAGATCTGAAAGCTTGGGTTGAAGCGCTGCCAGAATTTGACGATCAGTCAGACCGGTGCGGCGAGAGAATCTTAGAAGCAATTCAAATGACCTGGATTGATGAGGCCGACTAGGGTGAATTAGGACGGTAATTCACTATTTTGCTGGGTTAATCGCGCGTATAATACGGCGCCTCAAAAACAGTAATTTATCAGTGGAGTTGTCATGGCCTTAGAACGCACTTTTTCTATCATTAAACCTGACGCAGTGGCTAAAAATGCCATCGGTCAAATTGTCGGACGATTCGAAGCGAATGGTCTGCAGATCGTTGCGCAACGAATGGAGCATCTCACCGAAGAGAAGGCCAAAGGGTTTTATGCCGAGCATGATGGCAAAGGATTCTTTAACGATCTGGTTGCGTTCATGACCTCAGGGCCGGTTGTTCTCCAAGTTTTGCAGGGCGAGAACGCGATTTTAAAAAACCGCGAGTTAATGGGCGCCACCAATCCTCAGGAAGCGGCCGCTGGCACCATTCGAGCAGATTTCGCACAAAGCATTGATGCCAACGCGGTTCATGGCAGTGATGCGCCTGAGTCTGCTGCTCGGGAAATAGCCTATTTCTTTACCCCTGAGCAACTCTGCAACAGATGAATCAGTTAACGCCAGAAAAAATTGATCTACTGGGCTTGAGTCAGGCCCAGATGACATCGGTTTTGGCTGGCTTGGGTGAAAAGCCTTACCGGACAGCTCAGGTAATGAAATGGTTGCATCATCGGTCGGTTATGAAGATCGATGACATGACGGATATCAGTAAAAAGTTGCGAACGGAGTTCGAGGCAGGCGCTGAAATTCATGAGCCTGAGGTTCTGTCCGAAAAGGTGTCGCGGGACGGCACGCGAAAGTGGTTAATGCGATCGCGATCCGGCAGCGCCATTGAAACGGTGTTTATCCCGGAAGGCAATCGCGGCACGCTCTGCGTTTCATCCCAGGTGGGGTGCATCTTAGATTGTAAGTTTTGCTCCACCGGTAAGCAGGGCTTTAACTCTAATTTGACCGCGGGCGAAATTGTCGGTCAGTTGCGGATGGCAGAGCGGCGGTTGCGGGCCGAATTTGAGGATCGCAATCGGGTCGTGACCAACGTCGTACTGATGGGCATGGGCGAGCCGCTTCTCAATATCGATCAAGTGATTCCGGCAGTGTCGGTCATGATGGATGACTTGGGCTATGGCATTTCGAAGCGCAAGGTCACGATTTCAACGGCCGGCGTCGTCCCAGGCATTCTCAGACTAAAAGAAACGACGGATGCCTCATTAGCGATCTCGTTGCACGCACCCAATGATGCCCTTCGAGACCAGCTGGTGCCGATTAATCGAAAATACCCCATCGCGATGTTGCTGGATGCCTGCCGGGATTATGCCGAGAATTTAGGCGAGAAGCGGACGATTACGATTGAGTACACGTTGCTTGATGGCGTCAATGATCAGGCCGAGCAGGTTCGCGAGCTTGCGGTTCTGCTGAAGCATTTCCCTTGCAAAATCAACTTAATCCCGTTTAACCCTTATCCAGGGACGACCTTTAAGAGACCATCCGCTGCCAGTGTCAGATACTTTCAAGACTATTTGGTTGGCAAGGGCTTCTCAACCATGGTGCGGACCACCCGTGGCGATGATATTGATGCAGCGTGTGGTCAGCTTGCGGGCCAGGTGGTGGATCGCACCTCCCGCAGCGCGCGGTACCAACGCATCGCCTTGCAGGCGGCAGCCGAATGAGAGCGGTCGCGCTCGCTCTGGTGCTTTTAATCGTGATGGGCTGTACCGCTCAGAATCGGGGCGGCGCGGCAGTCGATCAAAATGAGGTTGCGGCGCGAGCCATTGAGCTAGGGACGGCTTATCTGCGGCAGGGTGATTATGGCCGAGCTAAAGATAACTTAATGAAAGCGCTGGCGATTGATGATCAATCGGCGCCGGCTCATCATACATTAGCGATTGTGTTCCAGCAGGAGCGCGAGTTTGAACTCGCGGAGTCGTATTTCAAGCGGGCAATTGCGCTCGCCCCGGACATGATCGCGGCGCGCAATAACTTTGGCGGTTTTTTATATGCTCAGGGTCGTCCCGGTGAAGCGGTTGAGCAGCTGACCATTGCAACCGAAGATCGCTTTTACGAGCTTAGGCCTCAAGCCTTTGAGAACTTGGCCGTGGCATACCTCGCGCTGGACAACCGACGTGCTGCCCGCGAGGCCTTTGAACGTGCCGAGGCGCTGAATCCTCGATTACCTAGAACCTTGCTTGAGCTAACGCAGTTGCATCTAGAGGATCAAAATTATACGGCAGCAAAAGCACTATATTTAAGACATCGAGCGATCGCGTCGGAATCAGCGAGAAGCTTGTCCGCATGCGCAAAAATTTATGCCATTTTTTTAGATGCGGCTGAGCGCAGCCGATGCACCGCTGATTTAATTCGAATCTATCCAACCTCGATGGAAGCTTTAGAGTTAGTCAAGGGTACCCAAGGAGGGGTGGATGGGCGTTGAGGAAATGGGCGAGGCCAGTACGTTGACAGTCTCTGATCAGTTAAGACAAGCCAGAGAAGCCGCTGGCATGACCCAAGCGGCGGTTGCCGAGCAGTTGTTTTTGACCGAGACGTTCATTCGGTATATGGATGCGGGTGAGTTTCATCGCCTGCCAAAGCAAGCGTTTGTTCGGGGTTACCTGCGCAGTTATGCGCGGGTTGTGGGTCTTGATGGCGGTCAGTTAGTGCAATTATATGACGAGGCATTTCGGGAAACGCTGCCAGACACCCCCGCGGATGTTGCCGTCAGTGTGAAAGAAAATCGATTCTCTGGACCTGTTGTGCTCACCGGTGTCATCGGGATGGGGATTGTTTTGATTTTGGTGCTCTTGGTGTGGCTGCTGACGTCGGACGAGGATCGGGCAGACGTCGGCGCGATGACGCCCGCGGCAGTCGGCCCTGCCCTAATTACTGAGCCGAGTGCCGGAATAATGGCGGGTGCGCTGCCGGACCCCGCCAACACGGAAACCGCGCCTTTAGAATCAGTGACGCCAGACAAAATCTTTGACCAAGCGCCGCTTTCCGGACTTGATGCACCAGCACCAGCTTTGGCGGATCTTGAGCGGACAACGGACGTTGTAGCACGAGAAAACCAGAGCACTAAAGCTGAAAACACACCGTCGGGAAGGATTAGCCAAGACCTAGATCCATTGGTTTTTGAGGCGGCAGCGTCTGATCCTGAACGCTTAGCGTCGAGTGGCAGTATTGCCGATGGATTGGTCGATCAACCCGGAAGCCCTGAAAAACTGAGCGATCAGCGCCAAGCCAATTTTAAACTTGATAATGGGCGAGGGCTCTCAGAACAAGTCGAAATTTGGCGAGAAAATCGACTCGATGGACGTCAAATCCGAGTGGACGCGGGTGGCTCGGATGAATTAAAAGCGACCCTTGTTGGTGAATGTTGGATTGAAGTCCAGGATAGCCAAAACGAATTGATTTACGGTGATCTTAATCGCGCCGGCGATGTCCTAGTCCTCAATGGGCGTGCGCCCTTAACGGTCTTGCTCGGCAATGCGCCGATGGCGCGTTTAGAGTTTAATGGCCGAGCGATTGATCTTGATTCAGCAACAACACGAGACGCGATCGCTCGATTGACCTTAACGAATTAGGAGTAACGTGATGCACCAAGATTCTAAGATCGTGCGACGGGTATCCAAGCAGATCATGGTGGGGGCTGTGCCGGTTGGGGGCGATGCGCCGATTGCAGTTCAAAGTATGACCAATACCAATACGCTCGATGTTGCGGCAACGGTGGCTCAGATTCGACGTCTTGAAGTCGCCGGTGCCGATATTGTTCGGGTCTCGGTACCCAGTATGGACGCGGCAGAAGCATTCGGAAAAATTCGAGCCCAAGTCGATGTGCCGTTAGTGTCCGATATTCACTTTGATTACAAGATTGCACTCAAGGTTGCCGCGTTAGGGGTGGATTGTTTGCGGATTAATCCTGGCAATATCGGTAGTCCGGATCGCGTTCGGGCGGTGGTAAGTGCCTGTAAAGATCAAGGCATTCCGATTCGGATCGGCGTTAATGCGGGTTCCTTAGGCAAGGACTTAATGCGCAAGTATAAAGAGCCAAATGCCACAGCGATGGTCGAGTCAGCGTTGCGCAATATTGAGATGCTGGATGCCGAAAATTTTGATCAGTTCAAGCTGAGCTTGAAGGCCTCTGATATTTTTATGACGATCGAGGCGTATCAGCGTATTGCGGGTCAAATCGATCAACCGTTGCACTTAGGTATTACTGAAGCGGGCGCCCTACGTTCGGGTACGGTGAAGAGCGCAGCCGGGCTGGGCTTTTTACTGATGGCGGGCATAGGCGATACGATTCGTGTGTCGTTGGCGGCGGACCCGGTTGAGGAAGTAAAGGTTGGGTTTGATTTGCTGAAGAGCCTGCATCTGCGCAGTAAGGGCATTCACTTTGTGGCGTGTCCGAGTTGCTCTCGTCAGAACTTTGATGTCATTTCAACTGTGAATGAGCTGGAACGACGGGTGGAAGACATTACAACGCCCCTCGATGTCGCGATTATTGGCTGTATCGTGAATGGACCGGGTGAGGCAAAAGAGGCCGACATTGGTCTGACAGGCGCGACCCCAAACAATTTGATCTATCGTGATGGTGCGCCCAGTCAAAAAGTGACCAATGAGCATTTAATTGATGATCTCGAGGCGATGATTCGACGGCGTGTGGCCGAAAAAATTGCAGCCGAGGCGGCCGAAAATGTTGAATTAACATCAAACTGAGTGGAAGTGTGTCGTGAGTAACGCAATGAAAGCCATTCGAGGGATGCAGGATCTGCTACCCGAAAAAAAAGCGCGATTCCGTTTGATCGAAGATCAGGCGAGAAGGGTTTTAGCGGGTTATGGTTATCAGGAAGTCGGCTTGCCGATACTGGAAAGCACCAGTTTGTTCAGTCGTTTGGTTGGCGCAAGTACAGACATCGTCGAAAAAGAAATGTACACCTTCAATGATCGCAACGAAGAGAGTCTGACGCTGCGACCGGAAGGCACCGCTGGCTTGGTTCGCTTTGTGAATGAGCATGGCCTGGCGTTTAATCAAACCCAAAGGCTTTGGTATACGGGGCCGATGTTTCGTTATGAGCGACCTCAGAAAGGCCGCTACCGGCAGTTTGACCAGATTGGGGTTGAGTGTATCGGGATGGAAGGTCCTGATATCGATGCTGAGTTACTGCTGCTTTCGGCCCGGCTTTGGTCGGTTTTAGGCTTATCGAGCTCGGTAACCCTTGAACTCAATTCAATCGGTGATGCTGCAAGCAGGCAAGCCTTTAGCGCGGCTTTAGTGGATTATTTAACGCGTTATAAATCGGATTTAGACGAGGATAGTCTTCGTCGACTGACGACGAATCCGATGCGCATTTTAGACACCAAAGTCCCGACAACACAGGCGCTTTTGGTAGACGCACCGGTCCTCAGCGACTTTATTGACGCGGCGTCTCGAAAGCATTTTGATGGCCTGTGTGCGATACTGGACGCCGCCGGGCAGCCCTATCGGATTAATCCAAGCATCGTGCGCGGTTTGGACTATTACAACCGTACGGTGTTCGAGTGGGTCACGGATGAATTGGGTGCCCAAGGTACAATTTGTGGTGGTGGTCGCTACGACGGATTAGTGGCGCAGTTAGGGGGTAAACCCACGCCCTGCGTTGGCTTTGCGTTGGGTTTAGATCGGCTCGCGCTGATGCTTGAGGGTCAAGCGGTGCAAGGGCCTTCGATCAATATTTATGGTGTTTCTGTTGGAGACGACGCGCGGGGCAAGATGCTGGTCCTGGCAGAGCAAGTGCGGACGCAACTCGGTCTTTCTATTCAGGTTCATGCCGGTGCTGGAAAGCTCAAGGCGCAAATGAAGAAAGCCGATGCGTCTGGGGCAGAGATTGCGCTCATTCTTGCAGAGGACGAGCTTGCGCAGGATGCGGTGAGTGTTCGTGAATTACGGGGTGAAGGGGGGCAGGCATTGGTTCAAATGTCGGCTTTGATTGAACAGTTGCAGCAGCGTTTCAAGTAGTAAGCAGCAATTAGCAAACAGTAAAGAACTTGGTACAGGAGTAGGCACGTGGCGCTGGATACGAGCGAAGAAGAGCAGATCGAGAAAATACAGACTTTTTTACGTCAGAACGGTTGGTTTTTAGCCATTGGCTTGGTGCTTGTTCTGGGCGGTAACTTTGGATTCAGATCTTGGGAAGACCAAAAGCAGGCAGCAGCTGAGGCTGCGAGTGATGCGTTTACGACGTTCCAAGCTGCGGCGCGTGAAGGCAAAACGGACGATGATAAACGAGCCGCCGCGATGGACTTAGGAGACGCCTTTATTGCGAATCATCCGGGAACGGATTATGCGGTCTTGGCGGGGTTGCAGATTGCAAAGCTGCATTTTAGTGCAGGCAATCTAAGTGAGGCAGAAGCGGCCTTGCGAGCAATAACGGCCGCGGCGAGCTCGCAATTGGCGCCTTTGGTACAGATTCGATTGGCGCGACTTTTGGGCGCTCAGGACCGGCCTGAGGAGGGTTTGACCGTGTTGGCTGAACCGCTCGAATGGGCTGGCTTTATGGCAGCGCGACATGAGGTCGAAGGCGATTTGTTGTATCAACTCGATCGACTCGACGAGGCAAGGCAAGCCTATCAGCTGGCGGTTAACACAGCGGGTGAAGCGGGCTTACCGGGTTTAACGATGAAGGTTGAAGATTTGACGTTTGCAACCGCGAGCATGGATCCAGCGATATCGGATGAAAGCAGCAACAACGAAGCCGCATTGCTCGAAGCGCCGGCAGCTGGTCCCGACGCATCGGCAGATGGGTCTCAAGTAGATTCAAAGGACAATGGATGATGATCTGGCGAATGTTGCCTCATAGCCTGTTATTGCTCGGTCTAGTGAGCGGTTGCAGTTGGTTTGACGGCAAAGATGAAGACGTCATCAAGCCAGCCGCGCTCAAGAAAATCCAGTCAGAGGTGACTTTCTCTGCCCTGTGGACCGCGCGAGTGGGTGCGGGTGCTGCGGATAAAGCGATCAAGCTTGAGCCTGCATTAAGTGGCAACCGCATTTTTGCAGCCTCTGCTGATGGTACGATTTTGGCCGTTCAGGCAGATACCGGCAATAAGGTTTGGTCTCGGGATGTTCGAGATCTCTACGCCGAGGCTGATGTTGATCACGCTTTTGCGAAAGATGTCGATGTCATCACTGGCGGCGTTGGCGCGGGCAACGACATTGTGCTGGTTGGAACCTCTGCGGGAGAAGTGTTGGCCCTCTATCAGAGTGACGGCTCGATCGCGTGGCGCGCTGAAGTGTCAAGCGAAGTGCTCGCGCCACCACAGATCCTCAATCAACTGGTTGTTGCCCAAGCCATCGATGGCAGCGTGACGGGTTTGGATGCGTTTACCGGCGAGCAGCGTTGGCGGTTTAGTACCTCGTTACCGGCATTGACCTTGCGCGGCACGGCAACCCCAATCCTTCGTGATGATGTTGTGATTGCCGGGTTTGCCAATGGGCGCGTAGCCTTGATTGATCCTGATCGCGGGGTCGCCGCGATCGATGAACGCGTCGCGGCGGCTAAAGGGCGTTCCGACTTAGAACGTTTAATTGATATCGACGGCAAGATGGTCTTTCAAAGTGGCAGGCTTTATGTCGCAAGTTATCAAGGCAGAATCCTCGCCATTGATTTAAATGCCGGACGCCCGCTCTGGTCCGAAGAGGCGTCGACAACCGTTGGCTTGGGTGCAGGCTTTGGTAATGTGTATTTAGCGTCCGTCAGTGATCAGATTACGGCTTTTGACATGGATAATGGCCGAATCCAGTGGGAGTTGGATGACCTTCTCAATCGAGACCTCACGACACCGATCGCGATTGGCAGCTACTTGGCAGTTGGCGACTTTGAAGGCTATGTTCATTTGATTGCACAATCCGATGGCCGGTTTGTGGGGCGTCGTCGCGTTGATACCAAAGGGCTTTATACCCCGGCGCTCGCCGATGGTAACCGGCTCTATGTTATGGGCAATAGCGGACGCCTTTCGGCTTTCGAGATTCAGTAGCGTATTTGATGCTCCCCGTTATCGCCCTAGTCGGCCGCCCGAACGTTGGGAAATCCACGCTTTTTAATCGAGTGACCAAAACCCGAGACGCTTTGGTTGCCAGCATCCCAGGATTAACCCGGGACCGGCAGTACGGACGGGGTGTCATGGGGGATTTCGATTACTTGGTGATCGATACCGGGGGGTTGTCCGGCGACGAGCAGGGCATTGATAAGCCCATGGCCGAGCAGTCCCGAGCCGCCATCAGCGAAGCAGATCTTGTCCTATTTTTGGTTGATGCTAAGTCCGGACGCCTGCCTGGAGATCATGATATTGCGCGCCTGCTGCGTACTCAGAATAAACCGGTCGTTTTGGTAGCCAATAAAATAGATGGTCAGAACAGCGACTACATCGAGGGCGAATTCGCCGAGCTGGGATTTGGGGGCTGTGAACTGATTTCGGCCTCCAATGGTCATGGCGTGTCTTACCTAATGTCTGAAGTTGTGCTCGCGCGTCTGCCCGTCAAGCAAAGCGATGAGACGGAAGCTGAAGAAGCGCGCGGTATCAAGATGGCGGTGGTCGGACGCCCCAACGTGGGTAAGTCGACCTTGGTCAATCGAATGCTTGGAGAGGACCGGGTCGTCGTCTTTGATCAGGCGGGTACAACGCGGGATAGCATTTACATTCCGTTTGAGCGCGAGGGTCAGGAATACACGATTATCGATACGGCTGGGGTACGGCGGCGAGGCAAAATTTCTGAAGCCGTTGAAAAGTTTTCAGTGATCAAGGCGTTGGACGCCATTGCTGATGCAAACGTTGTGATTTTGATGATCGATGCGCATGAAAACCTCGTCGATCAAGATCTGCATCTGTTGGGACATGTTCTGGAAGCTGGTCGCGCGTTGGTGATTGCGGTTAATAAGTGGGATGGCACCAATCAAGAGCAGAAAGATCATATTAAAAGTGAAATCGAGCGCCGGTTAACCTTCATCGATTTTGCAACAATCCACTTTATCTCGGCGCTCCATGGATCTGGTGTGGGTCATCTGTATAAGTCGGTTCTTAAATCTTATGATTCGGCAACCAAGTCGCTTGCAACCACTAAATTGAACAAAATTTTAGCTGAGGCCTTGGCTGAGTATCAGCCGCCGATGGTTAATGGACGGCGCATCAAACTTCGTTACGCGCATGCGGGCGGCAGTAATCCGCCGATTATCATCGTGCATGGGAATCAAACCGAAGCCGTGCCAGAAGCTTATAAGCGCTATCTGCAGAAGCGGTTCCACAAAGCCTTAGGACTTGAAGGCACGCCGCTCAGGATTGAGTTTAGAACGGGCGATAACCCTTTCAAAGACAAGAAGGTCAAACTCACGGACCGAGAAGTGAGCAAAAAGCGACGCTTGATGAAGGATGATGTTGAGCGCGCGAAGAGACGAAAACGCTAGCGCTTTTGTTCAGAAAATCCCTGTTGGATCCGGTTTAGGGCTCAAGCATCAACGGCGTAAGGGTCAATGCGGGCTCACCCAATGCCTATCCATAAAATGCCTACCTATAAAATGGCTGCTCAAATAATGGCCAGCGCTTCATATTAAGCCCTTCGGGTTAAGCAGCTCTGTATTTTTAATTCAGGGCTGGGCAATAAACAATGCGGGATCCACCCGAGCTTGGTTTAAGTTAACGCTGAAGTGCAAATGCGGGCCGGTAACCCGTCCAGTTTGGCCGACCAGGCCTATGACCTCACCTTGCTCGACGGTCGCGTTGAGCTCGACCTTAATTTTACTGAGGTGGCAATACATCGTAATGAGCCCTTGACCATGATCAATCAGCACGGTGTTGCCGTTGAAAAAATAATCACCGGTGGCGCGAACGATGCCAGCGGCGGCGGCCTTGATGGGCGTGCCCTCTGGTGCTGCGATATCCAAGCCCGAGTGCGGGCTTCTAGGTTGGTCATTCAAAATCCGGCGTTTGCCAAAGGGCGATGAGATTCGGCCTTCGACTGGCGTGATGAAATCAAGGCGGCCAGCGTTGATGGCTCGGTCTCTGGTAAAAGACTCGAAAACCGCCATCATCTCTTGCCGGTCCCGATTGATTCGATCGTAATCCCGCGCTGGTGGCGTAACCTTATTGTTGTCTTGGATGGTGAGGCGCTCGGTCAGATAGCTTTTCTCAAGCACATCGAAGACGATTGCGCCGCTCACAAGATCAAGCTGAGCGGGCCCTGGGGCCTGATCCATTGCAATGCCCACAATCGCGATAGGCTTTTCCGAGTCGCCGATAATCAGAACCGGGTTGCCAAGGAACCGGGCGGATTTTGTGTTCGCGGGTAGTGCGATCACCGCCACGCCTCCAGGCACTGGCGTATGCGTGGGCTGGGCGGCAACCGAGCTTTGAAATAACAATAGCGCGGCAAAGAGGGCGCCTGAGAATAAAACGAGTTTCAAGGAGTCTCCTCTACTTTTAGCGTGGGTTTATTGCGAATGATGGCGTCCGCCGTGCCGTCGGCAAAGTCGATCGTGACGGCTTGATCAGCCTGCAGTTGCGCTGCCCGACCGACGACGGTTTGCGCCTCGTCTCGGACCAGGCTGAATCCGCGCTCCATGACGGCCAATGGGCTGAGCGCATTGAGTTGACCGGCAAGACGTTGGAGGTTGCTGCGCTCATCGATGAGTTGGCGCTCGATCAGTTGAGTCTGTCTCGCTGAGGCAGACGATAGCCGAGCATGAGCTTGTTTGAGCTGCTGCTCAACGCCGGTGTTTAATTGTTTTTCTAAGCGGTCTAATTCTGGATGCTGCAGGGCGCGGTTCACCGCATTCAAGAGTCGGGGTTGCAATCGCGCCAACCGCTCGCTCATTTGCGTGAGCGTTTGAGACGGGTTGCGTAGACGCCGCGTCAAGCTTTGGACAGCGGCCTGGGCGGCCCTCAGTTGGCTGCTTTGGGCTCGCGTTAAACGCTGGGCTAGGCCGTCGAATTGTTGCATCCAGTCGGTTTGGTCTGGGGCAAGAATTTCAGCCGCTGCGGAGGGCGTTGCGGCGCGCAGGTCTGCCACAAAGTCGGCAATGGTGAAGTCGGATTCGTGACCGATGGCGCTCACAACGGGAATACGGCTGTTGGCGATCGCGAGCGCGACGGGTTCGGTATTAAAGGTCCAAAGATCCTCTAAGGAACCGCCGCCTCGGGTGAGTAAGATGGCGTCAAACACGGGCTCTGAAAATGTATTCGCCAATTCCAAGGCGGCAACGATCTGCTGGGTTGCGTCCTCGCCCTGGACTTGGCTGGGAATGATCGTACAGTTGAGCGCTGGGAACCGCCGGTTCAGTACGCTCAGCACGTCCCGGATCGCAGCACCGGTGGGTGAGGTAATAATCGCAAGGTGTTTAGGCAGCGCCGGTAAAGCGCGCTTGCGCGACTCGTCAAATAGGCCGTCTGTCTGCAAGCGTTGCTTGAGTGCCTCAAACGCCCGCCGCAGCTCGCCCTCGCCTGCTTCTTCCATGTGTTCTGCGATGAATTGATACTCGCCGCGCGCTTCGTACAGACTGATCTTGCCGCGAATGAGCACCTTCAGACCATTCCTGGGTTTGAAACGAACCCGCTGGTTTTTGTTGCGGAACATGGCGGTGCGCAGCTGGCCGCCCTCATCTTTAAGCGTCAGGTACCAGTGCCCCGAGGCCGGTACGCTGAAATTTGAAATTTCGCCTTCAACGAACACCATTGGGAAGTGGCCTTCCAACAAGGATTTCGCGGCCTTATTCAGATCGCTGACCGATAAAATTTCAGCGTTCGAGCCGTCTGATTCAGATGTTTGCCGAATCATGTCGCGGCTCGGCGCAAGAATTTTGCAAGTGGGCCTTGGATCGCCTCATCAATGCGCGCGGCCTGATGGGGCATGAGATCCTGATTCGCCACAAATTCGGTTCCCGCATAAGGATCAACCACGCCTGAGGTTAAGCCGCTTAGGGTTTCGATGACGGCCATGCCGCAGAGCGGCACGTAAAAGTCGGAGTAGCCGCCCTCATGGTTCGTGATGAGTCGGCCACCGCACAGATCCGCGGCCAGAGCCATCATCTTTTCCGTCATCACGCGGTAATGGTTTGCGACCAGCAGCATGTGGCTGAGGGGGTCAAAATAGGCGGCATCAAAACCGCAAGCAACAATGATGAGATCCGGTTTAAAGGCGTTTAGCGCCGGGGCCACAACCGCATCGATGGTTTTCAAATAGGCGCCGCCCCCACACCCAGCAGGCAACGGGATGTTGAGGTTAAAGCCATCGCCGTCGCCTTCCCCTGTTTCTTCAAGCTTGCCCAGGTTCACCGGGTAGAGCATCTCTTGATGGATGGAGATGGTGAGGACATTGGGGTCCTCAAAAAACGCTTGTTGTGTGCCGTTGCCATGATGCACATCCCAATCGACAACGGCCACCCGATCAACCCAGCCCAGCGCCCGAGCTTCTAATATCGCCAGCGCAATGTTGTTGAAAATGCAAAAGCCACGGCCTCGGTCGCGTTCGGCATGATGCCCCGGTGGTCGGGTAAGGGCATAGGCATTGGAGACTGCGCCTGACATCACATTCTTTATGGCGGCGGTTGTGCCGCCAACAGCCAGGCGGGCAATATCATAGGACCCGGGTCCTGCAATGGTGGACTGGCCAACGGATCCGCCGGTGGTCTGGCTCATGTGCGCAACGAGATCGATATAGTCAGCTGTATGAAAGCGCTCAAGGGTTTGACGGGTTGCGGCGGTGTGCGCCAGCCGCGAAAGTTGTGGGGTGACGTCGTAGGCGTCTAGCAAATTTTTCAGCCGGCGTTTGGTTTCGGGGTTTTCAAGGTGGATCCCGGGTTGAAAGGCGCCGCCCGCGGGGATTTGTCCCAAGGCTGAACCGTTGTCGTGCCACATGAAGCGCTCGTTCCAAATCAATCCGGTTTTTTGGGTCATGTGCCTCTCAGAGGTGGTTTGCGAAGGAATTCTGTTGGCGCTCATGATAGCGGCAGGGCCATTCGGTGAGCAAATACTGTGTCGAGCAAAAGCGTTTTAGAATGGCGGGCGGATGCGGCAATAAAGCAGTCGCATGCATCGTGATGACTATGATTCGGCTGGCTTTGGTTGTAATTGCGCCCATTGCCGAGCCTCCGCATGCCGGCCCGCAAGACTTAAAATTTGGGCCATTCTTCGAGGTAGCAAGGGATATTGCTCGAGCTGATTGCTGCGAACAAGCGTTTGCGCATAATCCTCAAGATCCCGAAGATGCTGGTTGACGTCGCGTGCCGCACCTTCCTCAACGGCGCGTTTAACGAGGGTGCCGTAGGCTTTAAGGGTGAGCTCAATCTCACCGGGGTGGGCGTCAATGAGCTCGAGTAGGCGCCGTTTGGCTTGACTCGGGTCACCTGCTTTGAGATGCGCCGATGCCAGCGCGCCAAGGGTTTGCGCCTGCAGCGTGTGATCATCTCGGGTGTAGTTCAGGGCCTGCTCTAAATGCGGGATGGCCGCTTTAAACCGTCCAAACGCCTGGTGTATTTCGGCCAGCTTGAGATGGCTACTGCCGTGATGAGGGTACTCTTGAATAACTTGTCGAAAATGATGTAGGGCAGATTTTGGATCTTGTTCATGCCGGAACAGTTCTGCAAGCTCGTAGTGGATTTGCCAATCCGCGCGGCCCGTTGCTACCAAGGCCTTTCGGCGCTTAATCACATCCTGGGTCGAGCCAACTTGTTTGGCGCGTGCTGCGCCCGTGCCATTAATAAAATCAACCAGCGCCACATAATTACTTTGTCCCGTGAAGGGCGGCGTCTGCACCATATCCAGTAATCGGCCCATGGCATCAATGGTTGTGAAGTTTGGATAGCCGATCCGGTGCGCTATTTCCTGAGCCGGCAGTAACGCGCTTTGGCTTGAGGCGTCTACGGTCTCAAGAATAGCCTCTGCAAACCCGGCCGCGAGCAGGTAATTACCCTCAAAGCTGTAATGCACATGCTCTAGTAGCAGATTCCAGCCGGGCTGCTTGGGTTGGCTTGCGCGTTTGAAAGCCGTTTCACTGTCGACAAAGTTAAAGGCGGTATCGTTGAATTGCTCAGCAACCCGCCGAATGCGGGCGTTAATCTGCGTGTCCGCACGAAACCGCAGGGTATCTAAGTCAAGTGCTTGCTGAAAGTGTTCCGCGGACTCGGCGTTTTGACCCAGTTTTTCATAGGCAATGCCGAGCTGATAATGGGTATCAGCATGATTCGGCGCGATGGCCTTTGCCGCGTTAAGGGCATTAACGGCGTCCTGAAAGCGTTGGTCTTTGAACCGCGCAGCGCTGTATTGGTGCTGGCGGTTCAATGTGTTCAGCGCATCATCAGACAATCCCGGTGGGTGTTGCGAGGAGAATGGTGCTGAATCGCGAAGGTTAACGGGCACGCTCGAGAGCAGAACATGAATACCCTTGTCTTGAAGCCGTGATACCGTGTCAAACAGGTTGTTTTCATAGTGCTCATAAACCGTTTCAAGGCGAGGGTCGTCAAACGCGACATTGTTGTCGGTGAACATTTGCATGCCGCGCCACCGCAGCGTTTCTTTGTCATTTTTTGGGTTCAAGTTCCCGACAAGAACGTTTGCCGCCTGCCAGACCCTTGTGCGCTTGATGGCCTGTATTAGGCGAATGATTGACAGGTTTGCTAAAAAAGTTTGATTAAAGGTGCCGGGGCCATAAGGGCCTACCACCTCATTGTTGCCCACCAAAATAATAGCGAAGGTTGAGGGCCCAGCAGGTATCGATTTCGCAACGTCATAAATCACGTGGGAGTTGACGGAGGTCATTGCCGTATTGATGACGTCGATTTTTTTCGTCGGTAGCGCTTGCTCAAGTAGGATCTCCAGGTGTCGGCTGAAGCCATGGTTCAGGTTTGGAAAGCCCCGCGCCGCCGACCCACCCAAAATGAAGACTCGAATGGTTTGGTCATCCGGTAACGCTGAGAAGGTGTTTTCGATGGGCGTGATGCCAAGCGAGGCAGGATAAAATTGATGGATGAAGGCGGGGTTATCCTGGTAGTAGGCCTGCCCATTGATATTCAGAATTTTAAAGAAGTCCTGGGGCGCGCCGATGCCAGCAAATTTGAGGCCCTGCTCAACGATGATGAAAAAAGCAGCAGGCACGCCAATCAGCGCGATGAGGTAAAACAGCAGATTTTTAAACAAGGCCATGTCGTTAATTCCTAAGCGCGCGCTGGAGTTTGCGAGCGCGTTGGGGCGTAGATCTATGTTAACCCGTTTAATGATCTAAGGGACATGACGGCCATGAAAGGATGTCCAGTCAAGGCGTTCTTTCAGCCGGTCATTCAACTCGGCCGAGCGTTGGCGGATAAAAATTATCAGTCGCGTTGATTGATCGGTGACATCAAGACGCAAATGTCCTTGCGGTCTAATCCAGTTCGTAGTGATCCTGATAGGTTTCTCGAAGGGTGGGGTCTTGGTCTTCTTTTAAGAGGAGCAAGTTGCCGATGACGAGGACGTCAAGTTCGGTGCCCATGAAACATTTAAAGGCCTGCTCGGGTGTGCAGACAATGGGTTCGCCTCGGACGTTGAATGAGGTGTTTACCAGCACCGGACAGCCTGTCTCGTCAAAGAATCGTGATAACAGCGCGTGAAACTTGGGGTTGGTCTCCTCATGAACGGTCTGCAGTCGAGCCGTATAGTCGACATGGGTCACGGCAGGGATGATCGAGCGGGGTACTTTGAGCTGGTCGAGACCCATCTGCGCCGCATCAAGCGCGGTGATGGGATGCCGCTTGTTTTCTCGGATCGGGGCCACAAAAAGCATATAAGGACTGTCTGCTTCGTGTTCAAACCACTCAGAGACGTGCTCGCTCAGCACCGCCGGCGCAAACGGCCGAAAGCTTTCGCGATATTTAACTTTTAGGTTGAGCTGCGACTGCATCAAGGCGGATCGCGGGTCTGCCAGGATGCTGCGGGCGCCGAGCGCTCGAGGCCCAAACTCCATCCTGCCTTGCATCCAGCCGATGGCTTTGCCGGCACTGAGCGCTGTCGTGACGCGGATAAGAAGCTCTGACTCTGAATAGCGCGTGAAAATCCCGCCGCAGACATTAAGTGCTGTACTTGCGGCTTCGTCGGAGAAAGCCGGTCCTAAATAGCTGCCTTGCATTAGATCTCGAGACACGTGTTCGGGTCTTTCCCCATCAAGGTGTAGGTGCCATGCCGCAAGCGCGGCGCCGAGAGCGCCACCGGCATCGCCTGCCGCGGGTTGAACCCAAATGTTATCGAAGAGGTTCGCTCGCGCCAGAAGGCCATTGGCGACGCAGTTCAGGGCGACGCCCCCTGCTAGGCAAAGATTTTTTTCGCCCGTTTGGCGTTGGATACTGCGGGCCAGTCTCAGCACAATATCCTCGGTAACCTTTTGAACAGAGGCGGCAAGGTCCATTTCTCGCTGGGTGATCTGAGCTTCAGATTGTCTTGGCGGGCCACCAAACAATTTGTGAAAATGCTCGGTGGTCATGGTGAGACCGGTGGCGTAGTCAAAGTAGCGCATATTGAGTTGAAAGCTGCCGTCGTCGGCGACATCGATCAGGTGCTCCGTAATCAAATCGGCATAGCGGGGCTTGCCATAGGGCGCAAGGCCCATGACTTTATACTCCCCAGAATTAACCTTAAAACCGGTGTAGTAGGTAAACGCCGAGTAGAGTAAGCCGAGAGAGTGCGGAAAGTGAATTTCTTTGAGAATCGTTAGACGCTTGCCTTGGCCAACCGCAAGCGAGCTCGTCGTCCACTCGCCGACGCCATCCAGGGTGAGGACCGCCGCGCGTTCGAAGGGCGAGGGGTAAAAGGCGCTAGCGGCGTGGGACAGGTGGTGTTGTGAAAACAAGAGCCGAGATTGCCAATCGATGGTCTCGCCGAGGGCGTTTGAGAGCGCCTTTGTGAGGACCGATTTTTGAAAAAGCTTGTCTTTGATCCAGGCCGGCATCGATAAAGCGAAGCTGCGAAAGCCGCGGGGGGCAAAGGCCAAGTACGTTTCCAGTAGGCGCTCAAATTTCAAGAAGGGTTTCTCGTAAAAAACGACTTGATCGATTTGCTCGGGGATGATGCCAGCTTCTGCAAGACAATAAGCAATGGCTTGATCCGGAAAACTGGGATCGTGTTTCTTGCGCGTGAAGCGTTCTTCTTGGGCAGCGGCAATAATCCGGCCATCTTGAAGCAAGCAGGCGGCGCTATCGTGATAAAACGCGGAGAGACCTAAGATGTACATGGGTTATGTCAGCATCATTAAAAGAGCGTATAGATAAAGGGCGCAAGAACAGAGCCTTCGGCAAGGATCATCAAGCCGCCGAGCGCGACCATAATGAGGATAATTGGCGCCAGCCATAACTTTTTTCGCGCTCGGAGGAAGGCCAAAAGCTCTTTTAAAAATGCCATGCCGATTCGTTACCTCAAAATTGATTTTTAAAAGATGCTTCAGATTGCTCGCTGGGCGTTATTGCCTGCCAATGCGTCTTGGTGGCTCGGCGCTTGAGCTTGAGTTCGTCTCGTCCGACCAGTCGCATAATCAACCCGACCGGTGTGAAGATCAGAAAGAAGATGGCGCCCAAAACGATTGGACTGATCAGCCGTCCAAGGAGCTGGCCGAACTGCATCCAGAGCCGGTTTAAAGGGCGTAATGTGCGCGGCGCGACGATGCTGATGGCGATAAAGAGAGCGGCTAACAAGCCCGCCGAGAAGCCTAGAAAAGACTCGCCCGTCCAAAATCCGTAGGCCGCGAGGAGGCCAAAAATGCCGGCGACAAAACCGCCAAACTTTTGATCCGTGGGGAGCTGCATTGCGGTGGTCATGAGGCGCCTTGAAGCCGAAAGGTAGATTCTGAGTGATTTTGATGACAAGCGCAAAATCAAGACGATTTTATGGCCTTTGGCGCGAAAAGCGTGGGAGGCCGGGCCGTGAGTGTTGTGTTCATCTCGGCGCGTCGAACTCGTCAGGCCTAAACGGCCGTTATCGAGGTGTTTCAGGGCCGCAAATTCGAAAATCTTTTGCGCCGGGTTTCAGGCGCTCTATACTGAACGCTTTTTATGAAGAGACTTCATGACTTCCCCGACAGCAGACATCCATGACGACAAAATACTCATCCTAGATTTTGGATCGCAATATACACAGCTCATTGCAAGGCGGGTCCGGGAGTTAGGGGTTTATTGTGAGATCCACCCGATTTCGATCACCGAAGACAGCGTCAAGGCATTATCGCCGCGGGGCGTTATTCTTTCGGGTGGGCCAGAGTCGGTTACGGCGCAGGATACTTTGGCGGCGCCGAGTTTTATTTTCGAGCTAGGATTGCCGGTTCTTGGGATTTGTTATGGCATGCAAACCATGGCGCAGCAGTTGGGTGGCCGGGTTGAGGCGGCTGAAAAGCATGAGTTTGGTCATGCGCGAGTTACCTTGCTTCAAGAATCTTTGATTTTTAGCGGCCTTGAAGACGGGGCAAGCGAGCTTGATGTTTGGATGAGTCATGGCGATCAGGTGGTTGAAGTTCCCGCGGGGTTCGCAGTGCTGGCTAAGACCGAAAGCTGCCCGGTCGCGGCGATGAGCGATGAGTCCCGTCAGCTTTATGGGCTGCAATTTCATCCTGAGGTGCAGCACACGCCCCAGGGCGGTGAAATTTTAGACCGTTTTCTCAAAGCGAGTTGCAACTGCCGTGGTAGCTGGACGCCAGCCAATATCGTTGAAGACATCATCACCAATGTTCGCCGGCAAGTGGGCGCGCGCAACGTGATTTTAGGTTTGTCCGGTGGTGTTGACTCTTCTGTTGTTGCGGCGTTGTTGGCCCGCGCTGTTGGGGAGCAACTGACCTGTGTCTTTGTCGATAACGGGTTGCTGCGGTTAGAAGAGGGCGATCAGGTAATGGCCATGATGGACTTGGCCGCGAAAAATGAGCTACCGATCAAGGTTATCCGGGTCGATGCGGCCGAGCGTTTTCTGTCAAAGTTAAAAGGGATTACAGACCCAGAAGCAAAACGGAAAGTCATTGGTAATACTTTTATTGAAGTGTTCGACGAAGAATCAGCAAAAATCCAAGATGCTGACTTCTTGGCCCAAGGCACTATTTATCCGGATGTGATCGAGTCGGCCGGGACCAAAGATGGTAAGGCCCATGTGATCAAGTCTCACCATAATGTAGGCGGCCTTCCTGAAGATATGAAACTGGAGCTGGTAGAGCCGCTGCGTGAGTTGTTTAAGGACGAAGTCCGAAAAATCGGAATCGCCGTCGGCTTATCCAAAGAAATGGTCTTTCGGCACCCGTTCCCCGGTCCGGGCTTGGGCGTTCGAATACTCGGGGAGGTGACTGAGGCCTATGCAGACCTCTTGCGCCGCGCCGATGCCATTTATATTGAAGAGCTCAGGAATGCTGACCTTTATAGCCAAGTTAGTCAGGCTTTTGCGGTGTTTTTACCAGTCAAATCAGTGGGCGTGGTGGGTGATGCCCGGCGGTATGA
>ERZ891134.486-NODE-486-length-33128-cov-7.597466_pt1 | contig 33128 bp, 33 predicted proteins | sample MGYA00520888_ERZ891134 | MGnify/ENA primary metagenome ERZ891134 (study PRJEB32303, sample SAMEA104408692) | aquatic metagenome | biome: Brackish water; feature: Coastal; material: water | place: Baltic Sea | collected 2014-10-23 | depth 10 m ... | reverse complement strand
GGCTTGACGTTAGAAGAGGCCACCGAGAACCTAGCGGAGTTCGAACTGCGTCTCGGTGCGCAAACACCCGAGATCTCTGATCGTGAGCCCGGCACGATCATCGCCCAGCAGCCGGCTCCGGGGGAAAACATCGAGCAGGGCCAAGCGGTGAATGTGACGATCAGTACGGGGCGCGAGCAGGCCACTGTGCCGCAGTTGATCGGGTTGACGTCGTTGGATGCGGTGCGCACGGCGCTCGGTGATGCGAACCTGCAACTAGGGGACATTTCCGAGGAGGACTCCAATCAGCCCGCGGGGTATGTGCTTGCGCAGGATCCGGCCGAGGGCGCGCAGTTGGCGGCCGGCAGTGCTGTTGCGGTGGTGGTTTCTTCCGGATTGATCGAGGTTCCCGATGTTCGCGAGGTCACCGTTGCGCAAGCCCTCAGCGATCTCGCGCAAGCCGGGTTCGAGGTTCAACAAGTCGAACAAGAATCCACACTCGAACCGCCGGGCATCGTGCTCGCCCAGTCCCCGCAACCGGGGACGTCACTAGAGCGCGGGTCTGTCGTGACCATCACCATCTCGTTGGCACCCGAGCCGACCGAAACACCCACCCCAGTTCCCACCGAGACGCTGCCTCCGGATCCGAATCAGCCCACCGATCAGCCGGTCCCCGGTCCGACGGATCAGCCGCAGCCCACAACTCCGCCTGCACCTGACCCGACCACACCCCCGCAGCCGGTCCCCGGTCCGACGGATCAGCCGCAGCCCACAACTCCGCCTGCACCTGACCCGACCACACCCCCGCAGCCGGTCCCAGCACCAACCGTCCCCGTCTCTTAGCGCGAACGGGCAGTCCTAACGCTCCGAGTGGGCAGTAGCTGCCCACTCGGAGACGGAGACTGCCCTTTCGATGCGACAAGACTGCCCGTTCAGCGCGGTGGGGAGGGGGCTCGCGAACTCGAGCTAGTCGTCCGGGGCGTCGTCGCTCTTGCCGATCACCGGCTGCAGCGTGCGCGCACGATCCCGGGCAATTGGGTAACCGCACTCCGCCAACCAGTTCGCCAACATCTCGTGTCCGCCTTCGGTAAGAACAGACTCCGGGTGGAACTGAACACCTTCGATCTTCGCGTCGGTATGGCGCAGCGCCATGATCACGCCCGATTCGGTAGTGCCCGTCACCTCTAACTCGGCGGGCACGGTAGAAGGATCCACCGCAAGTGAGTGGTAGCGCGTGGCGGTGAACGGCTTCGGCAGGCCCGCGAGCACTCCGGTGTCCTGGTGCACCACTTGCGAGGTCTTACCGTGGAGTAACTCCGGAGCTTGGGTGACCGAGGCTCCATACGCCGCGGCGATGGCTTGATGCCCCAAACACACACCGAAGATCGGAACTTGCCCACCGCACTCGCGCACGATCTGCACGCACGCGCCAGCATCCTCAGGAGTGCCCGGGCCGGGGGACAGCAAGACACCGTTGTACTCGAGGCACTGATCGGGGGTTACCTCATCGTTGCGAACCACGGTTACATCCGCGCCGAGTTGCTCGAGGTATTGGACCAGGTTGAACACGAAGGAGTCGTAGTTGTCCACCACGAGGATCCGGGGGCGAGGGGTGTCCACGGGGCCATTCTCCGGTACCTGTTTCACCGACGTGTGGCAGGCTATAGGGGTGCCAGAGTCCAAAGGTCGCAAGAAGGAGCCGTTCACCCCGCCGCCGAATAAGGGGGAGCGCAAAGTAGCCAAGATCGGCTCGCCTTCATGGCTAGCCCCGGTCATGGTGGCCTGCTTCGTGATCGGCCTGCTCTACATCGTCATCTTCTACGTGGCCGGCTCGCAAATCCCGGTGATGAACTCCATCGGTGGGCAGGCCAACGGGCTGGTGAACGTCGGTATTGGCTTCGGCTTCATCATCGTAGGCTTCGTGTTGTCCACGAAGTGGAAATAGCCCACACCCAAGCAACTCCCGCGAACTCCTTTGCAACGCGTTGGGGAGGGCATAGCGGGGCGATCTTGTATCGGTTGTCCACATTGACCGATGTCCCCTAACCAGATGACATCGTGATTTTGTGAGGGAAATCGACTTACACGCGTGTAGTTAGTCCCCAGGTGTGGATTACGTGTGGATAACTAGATCAGGCGTGTGACGGATGTGGCTACAGCAACTCCAGAAGCGTCGCATTGGACATTCCGCCGCCTTCGCACATCGTCTGCAACCCATAGCGAATGCCGTCCCGACGCATCCGATGCACCATCGTGGTCATCAACCGCGCCCCCGATGCCCCGAGCGGATGGCCGAGCGCGATCGCCCCACCTTGGGGGTTGGTAAGGGCAGGATCGGCTCCAATATCGGCGTACCAGGCGCCGAGTACCGAGGCGAATGCCTCATTCACTTCGAAGGTTCCGACATCTCCGAGTTCCAGCCCCGCCTTTTGAAGCACCTTGGCAGTCGCCGGGATCGGTCCGGTCAACATGATCACCGGATCCACTCCGGCCATCGCGAAGGAATGGAACCGGGCCACCGGCCGCAGACCCAACTCCCCGGCACGGGCCGAACTCGTGATCAACAACGCTGCTGCGCCATCGGATATCTGCGAAGCGTTACCAGCGGTCACCACACCGTCGTCGGTGAACGCCGGCTTCAACCCAGCCAGCGATTCCCCCGTGGTGTCGGGTCGAATCCCTTGATCCTCGGTGATTGCCCCGGCATCGGTGTCAACTGCGACGATCTCCGCCTCGAACAACCCGTCCTTCGCAGCGCGCGCCGCCCGCTGATGGGACTGTGCAGCAAGTTCATCCAGGTAGGCGCGCGAAAGCTTCCATCTTTCGGCGATCATCTCCGCGCTGATCCCCTGGTTCACCAACTGCGGGTAACGAGCGAGCATGCGCGGCCCGAACGGTCCATCACCACCGGCCATGTTGGAGAACATCGGAACGCGCGACATGGACTCCACGCCACCCACGATCACCGCGTCCATCTGACCGGACATCACCGCAGCAGCACCGAAGTGCGCGGCTTGCTGGCTTGATCCGCACTGCCGATCGATGCTCACCCCGGTTACCGATTCCGGTAGTCCAGCAGCAAGCGCGGCGTTGCGCGCCACGTTCGCGCTTTGTTCCCCCACTTGGCTTACGCATCCCCAGATGACATCGTCGATTGCCTCGGGGTCAACGCCACTTCGCTGCACGAGCGCGTCGATGGCAATGGCGGACAGGTCCACCGGGTGGATGTCGGACAGCGCACCCTTTCCGGGCTTACCGATACCTACGGGTGTGCGGACGGCTTCAACGATCACGGCGTCGTTCATGACGGCTCCCTTCCCCCGAGAACCGTACGCGTAATCACGTAGTGATGACACCCAACGGAGCAACAAGTTGTTGGATTTGCGACGTTCGTAGCATCGTCATCGCGGTGAGGATGAGGAGAACTCCGCCCACCCCCGCCACTTGAATGGGGATGCGGCCCTTCTTCGGTGCATGCACCAAGACGGCTGCCACCGCGGCACCGACAACGAGCCCACCAAAGTGGGCTCGCCAATCAATGCCAGGGGCAAGAAAGCCAATAACGACGTTAATCCCAAGTAGGACCAGAACCTGGGTGACGTCGTACCGCAACCTGCGACCAGCAACTACCAAGGCGCCCATAAGGCCGAAGATCGCGCCACTGGCGCCCACGGAAACGGTGCGGATGTCAGAGAAGTAGTAGGACGCCACCGCGCCACCCAAAGCCGCCGCGAGATAGAGGATCACGAATCTGCTGTGCCCGAGGATGCGTTCGAGGGTTGGACCAAGCGCGAACAAGACGTACATGTTGAATGCGATATGCAGAAACGATCCGTGCAAGAACGCGCTGGTAATGAGTCGATACCACTCACCGCCAATAGCGATACCGACCGGCCACATGCCGAAGTCCTCAGCCACAGCATTGATGCCCGCTGCGTATTGAAGAATGAAGACGGCAACGTTGATCACGATCAGCGTGTAAGTGACGTACGGCTTAAGGATTGCGACGGCACCAGCGACCGTGGTGGGTTGCACTGGGCGCTCGGTTTGCATGCAGTCCGGACAGCGGTAACCGACCGGCGCCTCGATCATGCACTGAGTGCAGATCGCCTTATCGCAGCGCGAGCAGCGGATCCAGGTGTCGACATCTTGGTGTCGATAGCAGCGAGGTGCCCGCGGCACGGGCTTACTGGTAAAGGGCTGGTCAGTCACGTGTGATGGTGATCGATTCGATCACCACGTCCTGCTTCGGGCGATCCTGGCCACCGGTCTCGACAGCTGCGATCGCATCGACCACATCGCGTGAAGGCTGATCAGCAACCTCGCCGAAAATCGTGTGCTTGAAGTTCAGCCACGTAGTGGGAGCGACAGTGATGAAGAACTGCGAGCCGTTGGTGTTCGGTCCGGCGTTGGCCATCGCGAACAGGTAGGGCTTGTCGAAGGTGAGCTCGGGGTGTGGTTCATCGTCGAAGCGGTAACCCGGACCACCGGTGCCGGTGCCGAGTGGATCTCCACCTTGGATCATGAAGCCAGGGATCACTCGATGGAAAATCGTTCCGTTGTACAGCGGCGCGGTGGACTTGGCGTTCACCTTCGGGTCGGTCCACTCCTGGGTGCCCTCGGCCAGCCCGGTGAAGTTGCGCACCGTCTTAGGGGCCTGATCGGGGAACAAGTTCACATTGATGTCGCCGAAGTTGGTCTTGATGATTGCGGTAGTAGCCATGGGGTGATCCTTTCATGCCATCAGATCAAAGGTGGGTGGCCCCGTTTCGCAGGCCTCGTCGGATCCAGTGCTGGGATTCCAACACTGTCGGCAGCCTCTTCAACTCGCTTGTCTAGCGTGATGACCGCTGTGCAACCCGTCGATGCCGCGACCGCAACATGCAACGCGTCCAGGCTCCGCAACGACGCGTCTCCGATAGTTCCGGCTAGTTTGAAGTGGGCGGGCGTCATTTCCTCAACAGCAAGTGCCTCCAAGGCCGCGGTTGCGAAAGTCTGCGGGATTCCATACCTATGCGCGGTGCGGCGAAGTTCGGTCTCCGTGAGGCGTGCGGTGAGCAGCAGGTGGCCGTCGTTGATGAGGTCGCCGAAGTAGCTGCGCAGGGATTCCGATGTCGGTTCCTTCTTGATGAGAGGAATAACAGCCGAAGTCTCGGCGTAGACGATCATCGATCGCCGCGGAGGTAATCCAGGGCCTCTTGCGCGGATTCCTCGCTGTCCACGACGCACGGTTCAAGGTCTGCAAAGCGACGTTTCGGTCGGCATCGATGTCCCAACGGTTGCGGCGTTCCCGAAGCCAGAGATTCGAGCAAGACACGGATTTCCGCTTCGGTCGAGCGTCCGTTGGCTTGAGCTCGCTCGCGAAGTGCGTCCCGGACCGCATCGTCGACATTCCGGATAGTCAGCGTGGCCATCTAGCAATAGTAGAACAAAGTGCTGTCAATCTGCTAGCAGACAGGCGCATTCGCGTGCCGCAGCAGAGCAAACGATGTGTGTGGCGACTACGCGCGGGTATTCCAATGTGGAGGCTAGGGGACTCGAACCCCTGACTTCTGCCTTGCAAAGGCAGCGCTCTACCAACTGAGCTAAGCCCCCGGATGGGACGCCGAAGAATACCCGGGCGTCGCCAAGTAGTGCATAGGACGTTCAGTCGTCCCGGGGTGGACGAGGTCCAGCTACCGCGACTACCGCAGGTCGGGTGCGGCGGTGGCCTCAGCCCACAGGTCCTGCTCGGCCTGGCTGGCCATGTACTGGCGGTAGACCAGGTAGCCGATGCCACCGAGGACGGCCAGGAGGAGCAGCTTCTTCATGGGGTGATCTCCATTTCCACGTTAGAAATCCAATAGTGCCTGGTCTGGCCGGGCCGCGCCAGAGGGGGTGCCGCGGGCGGTTAGCTCGACACTTCAGTTGACGGACTCTGCGCCCCATGGAATTGCGCATAAGTGGCCAGAAAGTGAACAAGTCATCGCGGAAAGGGGGTGTTTTCACAGTGCGTGACATTCCTACGATCTGCTGTTCACTTTCTGTTCACCTACTGCTTGACTTTCCTTCATTTGGCCTGCCTAGTTTCATGTCTCGGCGTTTTCCCCAAGCCGACCGTCGAGACCTCCCCGCGACGAGCACCCTGCGATTTCCTGAGGAGACCTGTGCCGAGCGCACATCAGGCGTCGAGGCGGTATCAACCGCGCGGAGTTGCTGTTTCCGGTGTCGGCTTGGCGCTTTCCGGACTGGTGCTGAGCGCCTGCGGTTCCTCGACCACCGTCAACCCCGCCATCCCTGCAGCCGAAGCAGCGATGGCCGCTGGCGACATCACGTGTATAGACGGACGGATCCAAGCCGCGGGTTCCAGCGCGCAGGCGAACGCCATCACCGAATGGGTGAACGTCTACCAAACTGCGTGCCCGCAATCCACGATCGACTACCAGCCTGTTGGTTCAGGCGCAGGCGTGGAGGCCTTCCTCTCGGCACAGGTGTCCTTCGGAGGAACGGATGCTGCGGTTGAAGGTGAGGACCTGGACAACGCATTCGAACGCTGCGAGGGAAATCCGGCGATCAATATTCCGTTGGTCGGTGGCGCCATAGCCGTCGTCTACCACCTCGACGATGTCGATTCCCTCGTTCTCGACCCGTCGACCATCGCGGGGATCTTCTCCAGTGAGATAACTCGGTGGAACGACCCGGCAATCGTCGCGTTGAACCCAGATGCGGCTTTGCCCGATGCGGCCATTGCACAGTTCCACCGCTCCGACTCCTCCGGAACCACCGCGAACTTCTCGGACTACCTCGAAGCCACCGCCCCCGACGATTGGGATTACGACACCGGCAAAGAGTGGACCGCGCCAGGTGGTCAAGGAGCACGCGGGTCAGACCAGGTCAGCGCTTCCGTAGCCCAAACACCGAACTCAATCGGTTACGTGGAGCTTTCCTACTTGATCGACGCCATCAACACCAAGCCGGTCTCCATCGACCAAGGGGCCGGTCCGGTCGAACCGACGGCGCAGAACGCTTCGATCACACTGTCCACTTCACCTTCATTCACAGAAGACGGCAACATCGTTCTCGATATTGACTACACAACAACCGTCCCGGACGCTTATCCGATCAGCATCGTTACCTACGAGATCGTCTGCACAGCTGGGCTGTCGGATAACCAGAACCCGGCCCTGGTAGCCGAGTTCCTCACATTTGCGGCATCGGACTCCGGACAGGAATTGCTCGGTCAGATCGGTTACGTGCCGTTGTCCGGTGGTCTGCTGGCTGACGTTCGTGCCTCCGTGGGTGTCGTGATGCAAGGAGCTGGGAGATGAGTCTGTTCACCCCACCGCGAATCACTGGTTCCTCCGTTCGCCCCGGTGATCGCAACTTCCGATTCACAACGACGGCAGCCGGAATCGGAGTGCTCGGTGTGTTGGCGGCCATCGCGGCCTTCTTGATCTGGCAGTCGATTCCCGCGCTGCAGAACAACACAGGCAACGTATTCACCAACCAGCAGTGGCTACCCGATGCCGATCCACCGGAATGGGGAATCGCGGTTCTCATCTTCGGCACACTGTGGACGTCATTGATCGCGATGGTGCTCGCAGTGCCGATCGGTATCGGTACCGCGCTGTTCATCACCTTCTATGCACCGCGCCGCATCGCGCGAACACTTGGCTTCGTCGTTGACCTGCTGGCGGCAGTACCGTCGATCATCTTCGGCCTGTGGGGGCTGTACTACTTCATGCCCCAGATAGTTCCGGCGGCGCAATGGCTGTCTTCGTATCTGGGATGGATCCCATTCTTCAGCAACGATCTGGATCTGTACACGAAGAGCATCCTGATTGCCGGGTTCGTTCTCGCGATCATGATCTTGCCCACGGTGTCTGCTATCTCCCGGGAAGTCTTCTGGCAAGTGCCCAAAGGTCACATCGAGGCATCACTGGCCCTCGGTGCCACCCGCTGGGAAATGATCCGGATGGCAGTGCTGCCGTTCAGCCGTCCGGGGATGATTTCGGCAGCAATGCTGGGGTTGGGGCGAGCGCTCGGTGAAACGATTGCCGTCGCTTTGATCCTCTCGGCGGTCTTCGAGATCAACTGGCAGATCACCGAACCAAGTGGCAACTCCATCGCAGCAAACATCGCTCTGAAGTGGGGTGAAGCCGCAAGCAATGGTCGTAGCGCACTCATCGCCACGGGCATGGCTTTGTTCTTCATCACTTTGGTGGTGAACATGACCGCTCGCTGGGTAGTCAACCGCAGGCGCGACTTCTCGGGGGCGAACTGATGGCTCTGCAATCTGACATTCATGCGCCCATCTCTCCCAGCGACGACGCTCTCCGCCTTACCGGACGCCGTCTTCCACGGTGGGCGCCCGTAGGTTCATTGGCGGTCGGCTTACTCGTTGGGCTGTTCGTCCAACTCACCCAAGTAACCGTTCTCGGCTTGGCTCCCGTCGTCGTTGTTGTCCTTGTTTTCCTCATTTCCTACACGGGCTGGACGCTTGCTGTTGAGGGACGACGTCACGCCGTCGATCGATTCGCCACGGCCCTGATCTACTCCGGTGCGATTCTGGCGCTGCTACCTCTTGTCTGGATCCTCATCACGGTCATCTACAAAGGCGTGACCGTGTTGTCCGTGAACTTCTTGTTCGTGGACACGATGCGCAACGTCAACCCACGTGCAGCAGGCGGTGGGGTTGCGCACGCCGTACTGGGAACAGTTCAACAGGTGGGTATCGCAACGTTGATCTCCGTTCCCATCGGCCTATTGACGGCGATCTACCTGAGTGAATACGGGCGTGGTCGCCTAGCGCGCAGCATCAACTTCTTCGTCGACGTGATGACGGGTATTCCCTCGATCGTCGCGGGCATGTTCATCTACACCTTCTGGATCCTCACCCTCGGGTTCCCACAATCAGGATTCGCGGCCGGGCTCGCGTTGACGATCTTGATGATCCCGGTGGTGGTGCGCTCAGCTGAGGAGATGCTTCGCATCGTTCCTAACGAACTTCGTGAGGGTGCGTTGGCGCTCGGGATTCCGAAGTACCGGGTGATCATCAAAGTCGTGCTACCTACCGCGATCTCGGGAATCATCACCGGCGTGATGCTGGCCGTGGCACGCGTCACCGGGGAGACCGCTCCACTCCTCCTCACCACGTTCCTAGCCCAGGATGTGAACTGGAACGCATTCGAAGGCTCACAGGCCTCCCTACCGACCTTCATTTGGGATCAGATCGCCCGTGGCACGCAATCCTCACTCGACCGCGCTTGGGCGGGTGCACTCACCTTGATCTTGATCGTGTTGTTCTTCTACGCCACCGCCCGAATCCTCGCCGCCCGCTACGCCCCGAAGGAACACTGATGAATGCGACTGCCGCCACCCTCCAAGACAGCGTCGACACCCGCAGTCGAATCGCGCTGGAGAACCTGAGCATCTTCTACGGAGACTTCAAGGCCGTTGAAGACGTGAACCTGCAGGTTCGGCCTCAATCCGTTATGGCGTTCATCGGTCCATCCGGCTGCGGTAAATCCACCGTGCTGCGTTCCATCGACCGGATGCACGAAGTGACACCCGGGGGACACATCAGCGGTCGGGTGCTGCTCGATGGCGAAGACATCTACGCGCCGAACGTGGATCCGGTTCTGGTCCGCCGCATGATCGGCATGGTTTTCCAGCGCCCCAATCCCTTTCCCACGATGTCGATCTACGAGAACGTCGTTGCCGGGATGAAACTCGAGAAGGGCGGCCCGCGAAAGCGTGCCGATCTCGATGAACTGGTGGAGAAGTCGCTGCGCGGAGCCAACCTGTGGGAGGAAGTGAAGGATCGCCTGAACCGACCCGGTGCGGGTTTGTCCGGTGGTCAACAACAGCGCCTATGCATCGCGCGGGCTATCGCGGTCCAGCCGGAAGTGCTGTTGATGGACGAACCGTGCTCAGCGCTCGATCCGATTTCCACGCTCGCAATCGAAGAGCTGATTCACGAACTCAAGGAGCAGTACACGATCATCATCGTCACCCACAACATGCAGCAAGCTGCACGCGTTTCTGACGAGACCGCCTTCTTCAATCTCGCAGGCATCGGTCAGCCCGGTCATTTGATTGAAGTGGGTTCGACCAGTGAGATCTTCTCCAATCCCAAGAACCAGCAAACAGAGGATTACATCTCGGGTCGCTTCGGCTAGTTCGGCGTCTTAACCGAACTTGCCGGTGACGTAGTTTGCGGTCCGCTCGTCCTTCGGGTTAGAGAAAATCGAGCGTGTCTCGTCAATTTCCACCAAGACGCCGGTGCGGCTACTGCTCTCATCCATTGCGGCAACAGTGAAGAAGGCTGTCAGGTCCGAGATGCGTGCTGCCTGCTGCATGTTGTGGGTGACGATGACGATCGTGTAGTCCTCTTTGAGTTCAAGCATGAGGTCTTCGACCTTGCCGGTGGAAACCGGGTCCAGGGCAGAGCACGGCTCGTCCATCAAGATGACATCCGGCTGGACCGCGATAGCGCGTGCGATGCATAGCCGTTGCTGCTGGCCGCCAGACATCCCGAAAGCGTTGTCCTTCAACCGATCCTTGACTTCATCCCACAGCGCAGCACGGCGCAACGAGGACTCAACGATCTCATCGAGATCACCCTTCATGCCCAGGATCCTCGGGCCGAAGGCGATGTTGTCGTAGATCGACTTCGGGAAGGGATTGGGTTTTTGGAAGACCATGCCGATGACCGTGCGGACCTGCACCGGGTCAATCTTCGGGCCGTACATATCGACACCGTGATAGAGCACATCGCCGGTGACTCGCGCTGTAGGGATCAAATCGTTCATTCGGTTCAAAGACCGCAGGAGCGTGGACTTGCCGCAGCCTGACGGCCCAATGAACGCGGTTATCTCGTTGTGCGGGATATCCAGCGAAACATCGCGGACTGCGAGCATGTCGCCGTAGTAGACATTCACACCACGCAACTCAAAGGTGTTAACACCAGAAGCCTGTCGGACCCGCCCATCGCCCAGCGCATCGCTGACTCCAAGAGACGGTGTCTTGCTGGCGTCTTCGTCGGTGGTCACGGTGTCTCCTGTCGTTGCTGTGGCCATTACCAAGTCCTCTCGAAGCGGTTGCGAAGATATATGGCGACCGAGTTGATGAGGATCAAAAGCACCAACATGATCACGACGCCCGCCGCAGCCAGAACCTGAAGTTCCTCTTGGGGCCGCTTGGCGTAGCTATAAATCATGGTCGGCAGGGTGCTGTATCCACCTTCGAAGAACTGCGGATCGAAGGTGACGAAGGTGACCGCCCCTACCAGAAGGAGTGGCGCAGCCTCACCAATCGCGCGCGCCACCGCCAGGATTACCCCAGTCAGGACGCCGGGGAAAGCTGCCGGCAACACCTGTTTGGAGACGGCCTGCCAGACGGTTGCACCCAGCGCCAAGGATCCGTCTCTGATCGATGACGGCACCGCACGGATCGCCTCACGGGAGGCCAGGATGACCGTTGGTAGAACAAGTAATGCCAGCGTCAGAGATCCTGCAGCGGCAACGAAGCCCAAACTCAGTGGCCCGCGGACAATAAAAGCCAGACCCAAGATGCCGAAAACGATCGAGGGAACGCCCGCCAGGTTCTGGATGTTCAGGTCAACAAACCTGTTGAACGGGTTTCGTGGGTTGGCGAACTCTTCTAGGTAGATTGCGGCGCCAACGCCCAACGGAACGATGAGCAGGATCACACCGCCGATGACGTACAGCGTGCCCAAGATCGCCGTTCGGTAGCCGGCTTCTTCGGGGGTAACTACCGATGGCACGTTCGTGAAGAGGTTCAGGTTCAGCCGTGGGCCACCTGCGATGAACGCCCAAGTGATCATGGCAGCGATGGACAAAAGCGCCGTAGTCAACCCGAGCAGCAGTAGCGAATAGATGATCAGCCCGCGGACCTTCTTCTTTCGGTCCCCGTTGGACAGCATCGCTTCGGTCACCTCGCGTGCACCACCGACAGCTGTGCGGGTGCGCGCTGGCATTGCGACTCGAGACGAGTAGCCGGAATCATCGGCCATCAGTCGTAAACCTCCCGGAATCGTCGAACGAGTCGTATAGCGAGAATGTTCATCACCAAAGTCATCAAGAACAGCAACGCACCGACGGCAAAGATGCTGTCGTAAGTGATCGTGCCCTGAGAAATATCACCGGTTGCAGTGCTACCGATGTAGGCGGTCATCGTCTGGATCCCCTTCGTGGGATCGAAACTCAAAACCGGGTTACCGGCACCGGCGACAAGTAGCACCACCATCGTCTCGCCGATCGCCCGGGAAATACCAAGCACGAATGCTGCAATAACGCCGGAGATTGCTGCGGGAAGTACTACGCGTAGCGCCACTTCAAATTTGGTCGCGCCCATCGCATACGCGCCTTCGCGTAGCGACATCGGCACCGAACGCATGGCGTCGTCGGAGACCGAAGACACCAGCGGAATGATCAACAAGCCAACCGTGATGCCGGCCACGCCGATGGAGAACGGTCCCGTCCACGGGAGAAAGGGCGTTAAGTCACGAATGAGGGGTGTTAGGACACTGAACGCGAAGAGGCCGATCGCAACCGTCGGGATTCCCTCGAGCACCTCGAGGATTGGTTTGATCGTCTTGCGTACCTTCGTCGGGGCGTATTCGGACAAGTAGATCGCCGAAGCCAAGCCGACGGGGATCGCAACGAGCATCGCGAAGAAGACCACCATCAGCGTGCCGACCACGATCGGGATCACACCGAAGGAGGGTTGCGCGAAAGCTGGTGCCCAGATGGTTCCGGTGAGGAACTCAGCGAGTGAGACCTGCTGGAAGAAGTTCACACTTGGCAACAGCAGGGAAATGACGATGCCGGTCGTCACGATGACGGACACGAGCGCTGCTGCCCAAAGCAGCGCCTTGATGATCCGTTCACCAATGCGCAGCCCAGGGGCCTCCAGCGAGCGGACGTTCGGTCCGCCGCCGGAGACCCCTGGGGTGATGACGCGTGAACTCATGCGTTCAGTGTTTCGTCTTTCTGTTCAGTTATCTCAGGAACCGGAGAGTGCAGCGACCTTGGCCAACTGCGCTTCGGTCTGCTCCGGAGAGAGTCCAACAGCGCCGGCCACCGAGGCGATGTCAGCAGCGTTGTTGATGTAGAAATTGAAGAACTCCACCGTCTCCGGCTTGCTGAGTGCGGCGTCGCTCGCGTAGACGTACAGCTCACGACCAAGCGGGCTGTAGCTGCCGTCGAGCACGGCCTCCGGGGTCGGAGCGATGCAGCCGTCGCCACCGTCGATCTCCAGACCCTTCACGAGGTCCAGTGACTCCTGGTAGAACGCGAAGGGGACGAATCCCATGGCGCCAATGTCACCACTGATGGCGGTCACTGCGGCGTTGTCATCCTCACCGATTGAGGTGTAATCGATGCGAATGTTGCCCTCTTCGCCATTCACCACATCGGTGAAGAAGTCGAAGGTGCCTGAATCGGTGCCCGGTCCATAGAGCGCGATCGGTGTGTCACCGAAGTCGGCGGGAATATCCAGGCCGTCAACCTCACCCCAGGTGGAAACGGTTGCGCCGTCGCCCCAGATTTGGTTCGCCTGCTCGATAGTGATGCACTGCAGCGGGTTGTCCTGGTTCACCAGGATCGTCAATGCGTCGTTGGCAACCGTGATGCTGTCTGACGCAATGCCGTTGGCGTCGCAGTTAGCAACCTCTTCGTCCTTGATCTCGCGAGAAGCGTTGTTTCCATCGGTCTCGCCGTTGCAGAACTTCTCGAAGCCACCGCCGGTGCCGGAGACCGCGACAGTCACCTGGACGCCTGGGTACTGCTGCATGAACAGTTCGGCAGCAACCTCACTCAGCGGACCAACCGTGCTCGAGCCGTCAAGGTTGATGGAGCCGGTCAGTTCAGCAGGAGCCTCTTCTGCAGTCTCTTCAGCAGCGGTCTCCTCCGCGGAATCGGAGGACGAGTCGCTGCCACCGCAGGCGGCGAGCACCAGGGACATGCCCAAGGCACCTGCAACTACGGCAAGCTTTCGTGTGGACGTCATGCGTCACCCTTTCGTGTTTACAGAAGGCCTTGTGGGCCCGTGTGTGTGAGACGAGGGGAACGTTAAAGAGCCCGAATAGACAAGTGACATATGAAAGTTGAACAAGCGGTTAACTAGTGGTCTCAGTTCAACATTCCCATGCCCACTGTGATGGCAGTAATGCGTGCTTTACTCGACATAGGTGCCGCTAATTGACACCAGGCTGTCCTCTGCATCGTTGCCTTCGGCAATGGTTGCACTGACCGCCACCTCGAGATCCGAACTCGTCATCTGATACGTCAATACGCGGGTGCCATCGGTACTCAAGTCCAAGAATCCGCCACGGGTGAAACCAAGGCTTTCCCATTCGGTGATGTAAGCCTCAACGAGTGCTTCATTGGGTCTTTCCATTTGCCACGTGGCGGTGAATCCATCATCCGGCAAAACGACAGCAGCAACGAGGGTTCCCTCCGCAAATAGGGGAACGTCATCCGGAAATGCGGGAGGGAGCTCGGCTTCGCCGCCGGCGGAGAATCCACCACCCTCCTCATCGGTCATCGACATGGAGTCGTCGTCGATTTCCACCTCAACGTCCCCGTCGGTGCCCGACTCGATGAGTTCCTCGGCCATTTGCTCGCCAACCGAATCGGTGCCACTCGAACACCCCGTGACCGCAAAGGCAAAGGACACAGCGAGGGTGCCAGCTAATAGGGCGCTCGGGACTACTGGAAGGCGTCGCATGCCGGCAACGCTAAGCGGGGATCGGGAGTTAGCGGTCAACGTGTGTGGCCATTGACCGGTCAGCAATCGACCATGGGTGGTGGGCCTAGATGGACTTGAACCATCGACCTCTTCCTTATCAGGGAAGCGCTCTAACCAGGCTGAGCTATAGGCCCATGAAGCGGGTGGAAGACTACCCGACCCCCTCCCTCCCCCCGTTCCGGCGTCGGTTGTGGCCGCAAAATCGTCCCGATCGCGGCCACAACCGACGCCGGAACGGGGGGGGAGGGGTTGGGGTTAGGGACGCCAGCCGCGCTCATGTAACGCCTGGCGCACTCGGGAGATGACTCGAGTTGGGTGTCGCATGTCCTCCCCGACGATCTCGACGACGATCCACCCGTGCTCGCGCAACACCGCCCGGCGGGCTGCATCGTGGGCTCGTTGGATCATCTCCGCGTGGTAGGCACCGTCGTATTCGACCAAGACCTGGTAGTCCTCGTATGCGATGTCGCCACGGGCGAGAAACCGGCCGCGGTCATCCACGATGTCCGGGTTGATAGACGGTTGGGGCAACCCAGCCTCGAACAGCGTAATCCGGAGTTCGGACTCCTTGGGCGATTCCGCACGGGGGTCGAGCAGGTCGACGCAGTACCGGGCCTTTCGTCGACCCGGGTATCGCTTGCGTCGCAGGACGGTCGCCAGCAACTCCCGCGGGGAGGTGCCGTACTTGCGCATCATTGCGTCGCCGAATGCCACTAGTTCGGGAATCTTCAGCCGGTAGGCGACGTCGGTATAGGTGCGGGCCGGTGACGTAACCCGGAAACCGTCGATCTCCGCGCATTCGATCGGCAGTAGGGATGCGTGGTGGGTGCGAATGTCGCGCCGTCGCGGGCGACATTCAGTGCGCGGAGCGGTCACATGAATGACGTGTTGATCGGCCATCCACACAGGGAGGGGCAGTCCCAAGATGAGGGCGGCGGTCGCGTGCGAGAGAACTGCCTCATCGGCCAACGGCAGCTGCGCCGCACGCCACCGGGTCACCGGATACTCGAGGAAACTCCAACCTTGTTCATCAACCGTGGCAGCGTCGGCCCGCACCCCGCGACTGGTGAGCAAGAAGCGCGAGTGCCGCGCTTGGTGGCGAGAGAGCTCCCGTGATCCATCTGCATCAACCGTGAATACGGTGTCGGCTTCAAAGAGTTCGTCCACATGACGGACAGTGATGGGCACTGGACGTCAAGCATCAGGGTCGTCGTCGTTGTTGTGGATTCAGATCACGCGCGCTGTGGATATCTCCCCCGTTGCGGCGTCGGGCGTGGCCGCAAAATCGATCAGATTGCGGCCATAAGTGACGCTGCAACGGGGAGGGGGCTAGTTGTCGGAGAGGACGACTTCGATGCCGCCGGTAAGACCGACGGAGATGTTGTACAAGAACGCAAACAGCGTGGCTAGCGCTGAGACCAGCACGATCTCCACACTCGCGATCACCGCAGCAAGGCCAAGCACGCGGGAGAACTCCAACGTGGTGAGTAGGTCGAAGCCACCGGTGCCGAGGACATCATCGACGGTGCGGGAGACCGCATCGAGTGCACCGGTGGAATCCAGTGTCCAGAACACCACGGCAACTGCAACAACGATCACAATGCCTATGGCCAAAGAGAGCAAGAACGCGGCTTTCGCCACCGACCAGGGATCTAACCGGGTGACATAGACGCGGGCGCGGCGTGGCTTACGGCGTGGCTTGCGACTGTCATCGCCAGCCTGCTGGGCAGCCGGGGCTTGGCCTACGTTCACCGACCTCTGCGGCCCAGTAGCAGCACCCTCGCCACCGCCCCGTGGCTCAGCGCCCTGCGGGCTCTGTGGGCTCTGTGGGCTCTGTGGGCTCTGTGGGCTCTGCCCGCGCTGGCGTACGCGCTGCCCCGCTGGCTGGGCCACTATCCGTCACCCTCCTGGCTGTCCTCGTCCGACAATTGACCGACCGGCTCGCCTGATGACTCCCCGGGCTCAATTTCCATCACCTCGACGGCGTCGTCCTCCTCGTCGGCCTTCTCCCCACTACGGGCGACGGCCACGACGGAGTCCTCCTCGCCAAGGCGCATCATCGTGACACCCATAGTGTCACGACCGGACGGCCGGAGTTCGGACACCGCGGTACGAATGACCACACCATTGCTAGCAATCGCAAAGATCTGGTCATCGGATTCGCAGACCATGGCCGCCACGAGCGAACCGCGCTTTTCATTGATCTTCATCGCGCGCACACCGAGGATCCCGCGGCCGCGAGGAGTCCACTCCTCTTCCTTCGTGCGCTTGGCATACCCGCCGTCGGTAATCGTGACGACGTCACACCCAGGGCGAACGACGTCCATTCCCAGCAGTGAGTCCCCTTCTCGAAAGCGCATGCCGATGACGCCCCTGGTGTCACGACCCATCGGACGCAGGACATCATCGCTGGCAGTGAAGCGCACGCTCATGCCCTTCGTGGAGGCAAGGAAGATGTCGTCCTCGGCGGAGACCAAACGCGCACCGATCACCTCATCTCCTTCGGCGAGGCTGATCGCGATGATGCCGCCTTGGCGGTTGGTGTCGAAGGCGCTGAGCTTGGTCTTCTTCACCAATCCACTACGGGTGGCGAGCACCAGGTAGTCCGCGGCGTCGTAGGCCGGGATGGACAGCACTGAAGCGATCGTTTCCTCTGGCCGGAATGCCAGCAGGTTCGCTACGTGCTGACCTTTAGCATCGCGGCTGGCTTCGGGAAGTTGGTACCCCTTCGCACGGTAAACACGACCTTGGTTGGTGAAGAACAACAACCAATTGTGGGTGCTGGTCACGATGAAGTGTTCAACCACGTCATCTTGACGTAGCGCCGCGCCACGCACACCCCGGCCGCCACGACGCTGCGCGCGGTACATGTCCGAACGCGTGCGTTTGGCATAGCCACCTGCGGTGATGGTCACAACAACGTCTTCCACCGCAATCAGGTCCTCGTCGGTGACCTCGCCGTCCCACGGCAGGATTTCGGTGCGGCGATCATCGGCGAACTTGTCGGTGATGTCCTTCAGTTCTTCGGCGACGATCCGGCGCTGCCGGGGCTCGTTCGTCAAGATGTCGTTGTAGTCGGCGATCTTGGTCATCAGATCGTCGTACTCGTCGATGATCTTCTGGCGTTCCATTGCCGCGAGTCGACGTAGTTGCATGTCGAGGATCGCGGTGGACTGAAGTTCGTCGATGTCTAGTAGCTCCATCAAACCTGAGCGAGCATCTTCAACTGTTGCACTCGCCCGGATGAGGGCGATGACATCGTCAAGAGCATCCAATGCCTTGAGGTAGCCGCGCAGAATGTGTGCGCGCTCTTCGGCCTTACGCAACCGATAACGCGTGCGGCGCTGGATGACATCGATTTGGTGCGCGATCCAGTACCGAATGAACTGCTCGAGGGTCAGTGTGCGGGGTACCCCATCGACCAGTGCGAGCATGTTCGCGCCGAAGTTGTCCTGTAGTTGTGTGTGCTTGTACAACTGATTAAGGACTACTTGCGCGACAGCATCGCGTTTAAGTTCGATGATCAAACGCATACCGGTGCGCGACGATGAATCATCGCGAACGTCGGAGATGCCGGTGAGTTTGCCGTCACCCACGAGTTCGGCGATGCGCAGCAACAGGTTGTCTGGGTTCACCTGGTAGGGAAGCTCGGTGACGACCAGACGCTGCTTGCCTTTGGCGTCTTCGTCGACTTCCACGACGGCGCGCATGGTGATGGAGCCGCGACCTGTGCGGTAGGCGTCTTCGATACCGCGACGTCCGATGATGGTTGCGCCAGTGGGGAAGTCTGGTCCCCTGACGATGTCCAGCAGCGCGGTCATTCGATCCTCGGTCGAGGACTCGGGGTTCTCCAACAACCAGGTGGCCGCTTGCGCAACCTCACCGAGGTTGTGCGGAGGGATATTCGTGGCCATGCCAACCGCGATACCTGCGCTGCCGTTGACGAGCAGGTTCGGGAACCGACTCGGGAGCACCGAGGGCTCCAGTGTGCGGCCGTCGTAGTTGGGAGCGAAGTCGACGGTCTCCTCATCGATATCGCGCACCATCTCCATGGCCAGTTGGGCCATACGGCACTCGGTGTAGCGCTGGGCGGCGGGCGGGTCGTTACCGGGGGAACCGAAGTTTCCTTGGCCTTGAACGAGCGGGTAGCGCAACGACCACGGTTGAGCCAGCCGCACGAGGGCGTCATAGATCGCGCTGTCTCCGTGCGGGTGGTAGCTGCCCATGACATCGCCCACCACGCGAGCGCTCTTGGAGAAATTGCGGTCGGGGCGATACCCGCCGTCATACATCGCGTAAAGGACACGACGGTGCACGGGCTTGAGACCGTCGCGAACATCGGGCAAGGCGCGAGAAACGATGACGGACATCGAGTAGTCCAGGTAGGACCGCTGCATTTCGGTTTGCAGGTCCACGGGCTCCACGCGAGCGCCAACCGGGCTCTCGCCTGCGCCAGCGGTGTCGATGGTGTCGGTGTCGTCGGGCACCTATGCCTCCGTAGTTGTCGGGATCGGACGTTGGTGTGTGACGTTGGCTGCGGTTCCTAGATGTCCAGGAAACGAACGTCTTTGGCGTTTTGTTGGATGAAGGCCCGGCGTGATTCGACGTCCTCCCCCATCAAGACGCTGAACATCTCATCGGCTTGGGCGGCATCGTCGAGGGTTACCTGCAACAACACCCGTTGCTCGGGATCCATGGTGGTCTCCCACAGTTCATCCGCATTCATCTCACCGAGACCTTTGTACCGCTGCACGGCTTCTTCCTTGGGAAGCTTGCGTCCCGCCTCCTGTCCAGCCGCAACAAGTGCGTCCCGCTCGCGATCGGAGTACGCGAACTCCGATGCTTCGCGCTGCCACTTGATCTTGTACAACGGCGGTTGGGCGAGGTACACATACCCGAGTTCCACCAGCGGTCGCATGAAGCGAAACAGCATCGTTAGCAGCAAGGTGCGAATGTGTTGACCGTCGACATCGGCATCGGCCATCAACACGACCTTGTGGTAACGCAATCGATTGAGATCGAATTCCTCTTGCACACCGGTGCCTAATGCGGAGATAAGCGCCTGAACCTCGTTGTTCTGCAACACCTTGTCGATGCGTGCTTTCTCGACGTTCAAGATCTTTCCACGGATCGGCAAGATCGCCTGGATACGTGGGTCGCGTCCTTGTCGAGCGGATCCCCCTGCCGAGTCACCCTCGACGATGAAGACCTCGCACTCTTCAGGCTCACGGCTCGAGCAGTCGATCAACTTGCCAGGCATACCAGCACCACCGAGGAGACCCTTGCGGTTACGTGCGAGGTCACGTGCTTTGCGGGCAGCGATGCGTGCAGTTGCCGCGTTGACCGCTTTGCGGGCGATCTCTTTGCCCTCTGCCGGATTGGCTTCGAACCATGCACCGAATTGATCGTTGACGATCTTTTGTACGAAGGCCTTCATCTCGGTGTTGCCGAGTTTCGTTTTTGTTTGCCCCTCGAACTGCGGCTCGACAAGTTTCACGGAAACGATCGCTGTCAAGCCTTCGCGAATATCCTCACCGGTGAGGTTGGTGTCTTTCTCTTTCAAGATGCCCCACTCACGGGCGAACTTGTTGACCAAGCTCGTTAACGCGGTGCGGAAGCCTTCCTCGTGCGTGCCACCTTCTGTGGTGTTGATGGTGTTCGCGAAGGTATAGACCGACTCGGCGAAGGTGTTGTTCCACTGCATCGCGATCTCAGCGCTCAAGCCGACTTCGGTGTTTTCGCTGCCGACCTCGATGATGGTGGGGTTGGCGACACCCTTGCTCGCGTTGATGTGCCGGACGAAATCGACGATGCCGCCTTCGTAGAAGTAGCGAACCGACTTCACTTTCTCCTCGGTCGGATCGGCAGCGTCTTCTTCGTCGATCACCGGCGCGGATCCGGTTCGTTCATCAGTCAGTTCGATGGTCATGCCCTTGTTCAAGAACGCCATCTCCTGGAAACGACGCGACAAGGTGGTGAAGTCGTACCAGGTGGTGTCGAAGATGGCGGGGTCAGCCCAGAAGGTGACCGTGGTGCCGGTGAGGTCGGTTGAGCCGGCTTCAACAAGGGGTGCCATCGGTACGCCGTGCTCGTAGGACTGCTGGTAGATGGTGCCGTCGCGATGAACCTCTACGTCGAGCCGCGTGGACAAGGCGTTGACAACCGAGACACCCACGCCGTGCAGACCGCCGGACACTTGGTAGCCGCCGCCGCCAAATTTTCCACCGGCGTGCAGAACGGTTAGAACGACTTCAACCGCAGGTCGCTTCTCCACCGGGTGCTCATCGACGGGGATGCCTCGGCCATCGTCAACCACACGAACGCCGCCGTCGGCGAGCAGGGTGACCGAGATAGTGGTGGCGTATCCGGCCATGGCTTCGTCGACGGCATTGTCGACAACCTCGTAGACCAAATGGTGCAAACCGCGCTCTCCGGTAGATCCGATGTACATACCGGGGCGCTTGCGCACCGCGTCGAGTCCTTCGAGGACGGTAATGGCGCTGGCGTCATAGGACACGGGCGGTTTGCCTCCTTCGTCCCACCCCGCCGCGATCCGGGTGGATCGCAGGAAACCGCGGGTGCTGGGCCAAGGGATAAGTCTATCGTCGCCTCAAGCGAAAAATCACCATCGACCCTGCCGGAATCGGCGCGAGAAACGTGATTAACGCTCAGCACCCCCAGGGGGCGTACCGCCCTACGAAAGGATTCCGTTTAGCCCGCAGCGCAACGTCTAAGCGCCAATCGGCCTATCCGTAGGTGTCCCGGGGACCCCGCCCCTTGACCACCCGGGGGCCTGCCCGCCACGAGGGGGCTTGCGGTCCCCGCACACTCACCGCGCGCACCACGTCTTTACCCACAACCGCCTGCACCTGAGCCAACACTGAATCAGCCAACAGTCGAATCTGGGTTGCCCAGGCGGTCGAATCAGCCCGTAGGAACAGTTGACCATCGCCCACCGACTCCACCAGCACATGCTCGGCCACCTCCGGACCCACAATCTGGGCCCAGGACGCGGAAATTTGGGCAATCGCCGAGGTCGCCTCCCAGCCCTGCTCTGCGAGGAAACCCTCCAGCACGCTGCCGACTTCCTGCGGGTCACGTGACGAGGAGGAACGACGCCGCTTCGGTGGCTCGCCGCTCTTGGATCGAGAACGTTTGCCGGGGGCTCCGCTGGCACTGGCTCGGCGTAGCGCGCGGGCAGCCATCCGTTCAGCATCGTTCGTCGCGTCCTCGGCCATCACGCAGGGCTCACCTGCCCGTCCTGGACATCGAAGCGAGCTCCGCTGAGTTCCACGGGAACATCCTGCGGTACTGCGGCTGTGATGAACACTTGGGTGGCTGGTTGGACGAGCGCTGCTAAGTGCGCGCGCCTACTGGAATCGAGTTCGGCGAAAACATCATCGAGAATCACGATGGGATCTACGCCGTCGCTACGTAATACGTCAGCGGCTGCCAGACGTAATGCGAGCGCCATTGACCACGATTCCCCGTGGGATGCGTACCCCTTCACTGGCAAGCCATCCAAGGTGATGTCCACCTCGTCGCGATGCGGGCCAACCAGTGTGATCCCCCGCCGTGTTTCGTCTTCGGCACGCTCCTCGAGATCAGCATCCATCGCCAACGTGATTCGTTCTCGCAGTGTTTCGTCGATGACCGTCACTTCCTGCCCCACCCGCGGAGACGATGGTCGGTAACGCATCTTTACATCTGCACCACCGGCAATCGAGGCGTAAGACGATTGCACAAATGGTTGAAGATCTTCTACCAGTTGCGCCCGTGATGCAGCGATATCTGCACCAAGCTTCGTCAGTTGCTCATTCCATACCGACAAGGTCGAAACAATCGATGATCGAGGTTTACCGATAGCAGACTTCACAAGAGCATTACGTTGACGTAGCACTTTGTCGTAATCAGCCCGGACTCCGGATAGTCGTGGATGGCGCTGCACACCCACTTCATCGAGGAATCGTCGTCTATCGCTTGGGTCACCACGTACTAGTGCAAGATCTTCGGGCGCAAAAACAACGGCTCGCACGATTCCGAGTACGTCTCGTGCTCGCGTGACCGGTGACTGGTTGATGCGTGCCTTATTGGAACCACGTTCAAGAACTTGGACATCAACGGTGACGTTGCGCTCACCCTCACGCACCCGCGCACGAACAACCGCAGAGTTTGCGCCCAACTTGATGAGTGGCGCATCGGCGGCCACTCGATGGCTGGACAGCGTTGCCAAGTAGGCAATGGATTCGACGATGTTCGTCTTTCCTTGCCCGTTCAGCCCTACAAACGTGGTGACACCGGGGGCGAAATCCAGGTCTACCTGGGCATAGGAACGAAAGTCCGTCAGGCTCAGGGCCTGTACCCACATGGTCAGCCGGTGAGACGAACGGGCATCAACAGGTACCGGTACTCGCTGCGAACTTCATCGTCAACGATTCCCGAAAGCACAGCCGGCCGAGTGGACTGGGTAAAAGCAAACTGAGCTTTCGGTGAGTCGATGGCTGATAAACCGTCGAGTAGATATCCGGGATTAAAAGCAATCTCGATGTCATCACCGGTGATCTGCGCCTCGAGTGCTTCTTCAGCTTGGGCATCGTCGCCTGTGCCGGCTCGCAAGCCCACCTCATTGTGAGCAAAGGTCAAACGAACGGGTGTGTTGCGTTCAGCTACCAGTGCTACACGTTTAACAGCCTCCACCAAGGCTGATGTTTCAACGACGGCATGTGTGGACGACTCATTCGGTAGCAACGAGCGGTACTTCGGGAACTCGCCATCGAGCAACCGTGACGTGGTGCGGCGACGATCCCCTTCGAAGCCAATCAATCGCTCTCCATCAGGCGCAAGAGCCACCGTTACCGAATCGGCTGTCCCGAAGGATTTTGCAGCATCAGCCAATGTTTTTGCGGGAATCAATAATTCCGCTTGTGCAGAAGAGGACGCAGGTGTCCATGTCAATTCGCGCACGGCAAGCCGATATCTGTCGGTTGCCGCCAGCACTAACGAATTACCGTCGATCTCCATCCGGATGCCGGTAAGTGTCGGCAATGTGTCATCACGCCCAGCCGCGATTGCCACCTGGGCAACGGCACTAGCAAAGAGGGAACCTTCCAAGGTGCCACTGCTTTGCGGCATTTCCGGCATGGCCGGGTAGTCGTCAATGGGAAGTGTGGGCAACGTGAAGGAAGAACGTCCGCAGGTAATCGCCACTCTGTTGCCTTCGGCGACAAAGACAACGGGTTGAGCTGGCAAGGACCGCGCTATGTCGGCTAGCAAACGTCCCGACACCAGAGCACTACCAGCGGATTCGACGTCGGCATCGATTTCTACCCGAGTGGAGACTTCATAGTCGAAGCTGCTCAAGGTGACCGAATCCCCAGCGGCTGTCATCACAACACCGGCGAGAACCGGCAGGCTCGGACGCGTTGGCAAAGTTCGAGCAGACCAGGCAACGGCATCGGCTAGGGCATCTCGCTCAACTCTGATCTTCACGAGTGTCCTCCTTGATACCGAAAGTGCGAAGCGTGGCCGGTTGCCGATGACGGGTCAGACAGTACGGGAGATATCCACGGGCGTCTGCGTCAAGGCGTGTAGGGAATCAAGGATAGAGAGAAAGGTAGTCATCGTCATAGGCCCTGGGGATGGTGTGGAGAAGTGGGTGTTTTGTGGGGTGGAGGTCGATTTTTGTGTGTGTAGTTGTTGTGCGTAGGAGGGGTTATAAGTGTGGAGGTGTGTGGATGACGGTCGATGCTTTAAGAAGGATCCCCAGCGGGTGGTGCATCGTCCACAAAGGCCGGGGAGATTGGGCGGGCCGGCAGTGCAGGTTTCCCACAACCCGTCCACAGGTGGGGATAGCAGAACAGAATTCGTAAATCGGACATAAAGTTCAAGGTTATCCCCAATGTTATACACAAGCATCATCCACATCTGGGGAAAGGTTGGGGATAAGAATGACTAGCGGTGCGGATGTGACGAGGGATGTGTCCTAATGGGCGTTAGGCAGGTCGTGGTTGCGACTTAATACGACTGGTGAGGTCGGTGACCTGATTGAACAGGGAACGGCGTTCGGCCATCAGTTGGCGGATCTTTCGATCGGCGTGCATGACGGTGGTGTGATCTCGCCCACCGAAAGCTTGACCGATTTTGGGAAGCGAAAGATCGGTTAGCTCACGACATAGGTACATGGCGATCTGCCGGGCTGTCACCAAGACACGTGAACGGCTAGCTCCGCAGAGATCATCAACGCTGACCCCGAAGTATTGGGCCGTGGCCGCCATGATTTGTGCGGCGGTGATTTCCGGGCCAGTTTCAGACGGCAGTAAATCCTTCAAGACGATCTCGGTGATCGTCAGGTCCACGGGTTGTCGATTCAAGGAAGCGAATGCAGTCACGCGAATTAACGCACCCTCAAGTTCACGAATGTTGGTAGTGATCTTGGATGCGATGTACTCCAGTACTTCAGGTGGGGCGACCAGTCGCTCATGCTTGGTCTTCTTTCGCAAGATCGCGATCCGGGTCTCCAAGTCTGGTGGCTGGATGTCGGTGATGAGGCCCCACTCGAAGCGGGAACGCATCCGATCCTCAAAGTCCTGAAGTTGTTTAGGAGGCAGGTCCGACGTAATAACGATCTGCTTGTTGGCATTGTGCAGAGTGTTAAAGGTATGGAAAAACTCTTCCTGTGTTTGAACTTTTCCACTGAGAAATTGAATATCGTCAACGAGGAGAACATCAGTTTCTCGATAACGGCGTTGAAAGGCGGAAGCCTTGTCATCGCGGATGGAGTTAATGAATTCGTTGGTGAACTCCTCGGAACTCACGTAGCGAACGTGCGTGCCCTTGTACAAGGTTCGTGTGTAGTGACCGATCGCATGCAACAAGTGGGTCTTTCCAAGCCCTGATCCTCCGTAAATGAACAACGGGTTGTACGCACGGGCGGGCTGTTCGGCGACCGCAACAGCAGCCGCATGCGCGAAGCGATTACTCGAGCCAATAACGAATGTGTCGAATATGTATTTGTCATTAAGCCGCCCGTCACCGCTGCGGGTGTCCGGGGAGCCAGTTCCGGGGCGTGCCGTGACTTCTGGTGCCGGGCGGCCCAGGGAATCGTCCCCGTTAAAGGAGGCCGTCGGTTCGGACTCGTCGGCATACGTCGCGTCAGCCATCTCATCGGTGGTCGTCTCGTCGACCTCGGGAGTTATGGTCGGGTCAACGGTGACAGCCAGGCGTACGTCGTGCCCGATAGTGGCAGTCAATGCGCGAACAACGATGGGGCGCAAACGAGTTTCCAGGACATCTTTGGTGAATTCGTTGGGTGCAGCTACGAGGGCGGTGTCGCCGACTAGCCCGAGGGGCTGGGTCAAGGTGACAAAGGCGCGTTGCTGTGCGGGAAGTTCTTCCTCGTTCAGGCTCGCGAGTGCGGTTGCCCAGTAGGGGGCGAGATCGTTTTCCTCAGCCACACCGCACACCTTTCCGGTTGATCAGCAATTTGTCCACATGGTTATCCACAAGTGTGGAAGCCGAAGCGTTACCCTAGTCAGGGTAGGTGTGGATACACAAGGCCTGGCAGAGGATCGGTGCGATGAGTACCCCGGTTTGACCATGCGCGAGGCGGCCCCGTACCCTTAGGCGCTCGATCGACGCCCGACCCGTCGACGATGCTCACTAGCGGTCGGTCTTTCCCAGGAGCTTGTCATGAAGCGCACCTTCCAGCCCAACAATCGGCGTCGTGCCCGTAAGCACGGTTTCCGGGCTCGGATGCGTACACGCGCGGGACGCTCCATTCTGGCGAGCCGGCGCTCGAAGGGTCGCGCTCGGCTCTCGGCCTAGACAGCTTCGGGGCCAGCGGTCATGCTGCCCAAGGTTGCTCGACTTACCCGTCCCGAAGATTTCCGTCGCACCATTCGTGGTGGCAGGAGCGCTCGCCGGTCAACAGTGATCGTCTATGGATCCATGACTGCGGGGGGTACACCCGACCAAGGCACCCGCGCTGGGGTGACAGTGAGTAAGGCTGTTGGAGGCTCGGTGGTTCGCCATCGGGTGGCCCGGGTGATCCGCCATGAATTACGTACCCAACTATCCGAAGCTCCCCCTGGATCCACATGGGTAGTTCGGGCGCTACCGGCCGCGGGGGCGCAAGGTGTGGGGAGGTCCCTTGCCCAGGACGTGGCATCGGCATTCCACGAAGTGTTGAGCAGCCAAGGTGCGCAAACATGACAGGCGCAGGGGAATGGACCCGTAAGGCGGGCCGTGGAGCACTCTGGCTGTGGGATCACTCTGTCGGTTGGTTACTGAAGTGGGTCCTGCTGGCGCTGATCTGGCTCTATCAACGGGCGATCTCGCCACTGCTGCCACCGAGTTGTCGCTACCACCCCAGTTGTTCGGCCTACGGTCTCACTGCGATCGCACGGCACGGATCTGCCAAGGGCTTAGCCTTGGCGACCTGGCGTCTACTACGGTGCAACCCGTGGAGTGGGGGCGGGTTGGACCCGGTTCCCGAACGTGGACGCTGGGTTTCACCGATCTACCCTGACGGACGACCCCGCGACACAGGACCTATAACGCAGCCACAACTGCCCGGACGGAGAACGACGTAACGCATGGCGATTTTGGAGTTACTCGACGTTCCTGTCAGTTGGGTTTTGGTGCAGTTCTATACGTTCTTTAGCTTCTTCATGGACCCGAACAGCGGGTGGACATGGGCCGCTTCGATCGTGGGCCTGGTCATCTTGATGCGGATCTTGTTGATCCCGCTTTTTGTTAAGCAGATCAAGGCGCAGCGCGGCTTGCAGATCATCCAGCCGCAAATGAAGGAGATCCAAAAAAAGTACGCGGGTGATCGTGAGCGCCAGTCCCAGGAAATGATGAAGCTGTACAAGGAGACCGGGACGAACCCACTGGCTTCGTGTCTGCCGATTCTCCTGCAGGCACCTATCTTTTTCGGACTCTTCCGCGTCCTGCAGTACGGCATTGCGCAGGAACAACCCATTGGTGTCTTTGCGTGGCCGCAGTATCAAAACCTGGTCAGCGTCGCGCACGATGCCACGATTTTCGACGTGCCCCTCTGGGCGACCTTCTGGCTGGCTGGACAGGTCGAGGCGGAGACCGGAACAAGTGAACTAACGGTGCGAATTCTGGCGTTCATCTTGATTGTTGCCATGAGCACCACGACCTTCTTGACCCAACGGCAACTCATCGTGAAGAACACCGCACCCGATAACCCGATGGTGCGGCAACAGAAGATCTTGCTTTACGTGTTCCCGTTGGTGTTCGCGGTTGGTGGTGTCAACTTCCCGATCGGCGTGCTCATCTACTGGTTCACCACGAACCTGTGGTCGATGGGTCAGCAGTTCTACGTGATTCGGAACAACCCACAGCCAGGCACCCCGGCCTTCGAGGCCCTCGAGGCGCGCAAGAAAGAGAAGGCAGCGCGGAAGGCTTCCCGGAAGGCAGGTGGGCCCGCGGCCGCTGGGACAGCGACCCTTTCTGAGGACGAGGAAGTTACCGACGAGGCGTCGGAAACCCAGAAACGCGTGCAGCCGAAGAAGGCACCACGGAGTAAACGTAAGAAGAAGTAGGTGCGCGGGGCGGGCTCTTACGCCTGCGGACGCCCCCATGAGACCCAAGTACACCTGGGCATTGCCCGGAGAAGATGGAGTGCACGTGAGTGAGACAACGGAGATCGAGGCCACGAACAGCGAAGAGCCTGCTGCAGAAGAATCCACGTCACCAGGCCCCACGCTGGAGGAAGAGGGAGACGTCGCGGCGGACTACCTCGAGGCGCTCTTGGACATCGTCGATGCCGATGGAGACATCGATATCGATGTCGAGGGCGAGCGCGCGCTGGTGTCCGTCATCGAAGTGAATCCCGGGGAGCTGTCGCATCTCGTGGGCGAGGATGGACAGGTACTCACGGCGCTGCAGGAACTCACTCGATTGGCGGTGGCCCGCGAGACAGGGGAACGTTCGCGGTTGATGGTGGACATTGCCGGGTTCCGCGCCGAACAACGAAAGAAGCTTCAAGAAGCGGCGAAGACGGCGATTGCCGAGGCACAGCGCACCGCCGCACCAGTTTCGATGCGGCCGATGAACCCATTCGAGCGCAAGGTTGTCCACGATGTCGTTGCAGAAGCGGGCCTGGTGAGCGAATCGGAGGGCGAGGAGCCCGAGCGCCGGGTCGTCATTCGAATCTCCTAGATGGTTTCCCGTGAAACATTGCCCCCCGACTTGCCGGGGTGGCTAGGGCCGGCCGCACCGGCGCTCACCCAGTACGCCGAATTACTCGTGGGTCCAGGGATTGATCGTGGTCTCCTCGGCCCACGGGAAGCCCCCCGCATGTGGGACCGGCACATACTCAATTGTGCGGTGGTCGCTGACCCACAGGTTGGCTTCCTGGATCCTGGGGTGCGGGTCGCTGATATCGGTAGCGGCGCTGGGCTCCCGGGATTGGTGTGGGCACTCACCCGCCCGGACCTACAGATCGTCTTGATTGAATCGCTGCTACGCCGGGTGTCTTTCCTCACCGAATGCGTACAAGAGCTCGGGATCGGGGATCGGGTGAGTGTGGTTCGAGCCCGAGCAGAGGAAATCGCGGGGCGTGCTCCCACGGAGGGCGGTATAGATGTCGTGACCGCCCGGGCGGTGGCTCCGCTAGGGACCATCGCGCAGTGGGCGGCGCCACTAGTGCGTGAGGGCGGTGAACTGCTGGCTATCAAGGGGGCTTCGGCTCACGAGGAGCTTGATCGGGACGGCGATGCGCTGATCGCCACCGGTTTCATCGACGGTCGGGTGCGTGAAGTCGGTTACGGGGTCGTGGATCCCGTCACCACCGTGATCACCGCGCGCAAGACTGCGGCACAATGACCCCCATGCGAGAACCCCAACCCAGCTATCCATCGGGACTGGGCTGGCCTGGCGATGTTTCACGGGAAACACTTCTCGGGGAGAGTGAGCCTGGTCTGCCGTCCGGATTGGGGTGGCCGGTGTCGGTTGCCACCGAACAGGGGAACCGAGGATGACCCGAATCCTCACCGTTGCCAACCAAAAGGGTGGTGTCGGTAAGACCACTACCACGGTGAACGTGGCCGCGGCCTTAGCCCAGTCCGGGCACCGGGTGCTCGTGGTGGACCTAGACCCACAAGGCAATGCTTCGACGGCCCTTGGCATTGATCATGCGGCCGGGGTTCCAGATATCTACGACGTCATCTCTGATGACGTCCCTTTAGTCGATATTGTTACAGAATGTCCGGATATTCCCGGATTGTGGGGCGCACCTGCAACCGTCGACCTTGCGGGTGCGGAAATCGAACTCGTCGGCGCCCAGCGACGCGAATATCGACTCAAGGGCGCCATCGAGCAGTATCTGGAGCAGCAAGCAAGCGAGGGAACCAAGGTCGACTATGTCCTAATCGACTGCCCGCCGAGCCTTGGCCTACTCACCCTCAACGGCTTGGTCGCCGCTCGCGAAGTGCTCTTGCCAATCCAGTGTGAGTACTACGCCCTCGAAGGCCTATCTCAACTACTGCGCACCGTTGACATGGTGGCCGAACACCTCAATCCGCAATTGCATGTCAGCGCGATCGTCTTGACGATGTACGACGGTCGAACGCGGCTGGCGTCCCAGGTCGCCTACGAAGTGCGCACCCACTTCGGAGCGCGTGTCCTCGACACCGTCGTGCCGCGTTCAGTACGTGTATCCGAAGCACCCTCATACGGACTTTCCGTCATCAGCTACGACCCAACAAATTCTGGCGCCATCGCCTATCGCGAAGTCGCCGAGCAACTCGATGCAATTGGTCCCGGCACATCCACTCTTACTGCAAAGGAAACACATGGCTAAGCGCGGCCTCGGCAAAGGTCTCGGCGCGTTGATCCCTACGTCCGACGACTCGGCCACTTCCCCAGAGCAACCGAAAACCAGAGCGACCACCCAGCCAGCCGAACACACGGAAAAGCCAGTCGCTGCAACGGTTTCGGAGGAGTGGGTGCATGCACGTTACGCCGAACTCGACACAGCGTCGATCCATCCGAACCCACAGCAACCGCGCAGCGTTTTCGATGAAGATGCGCTCGCGGAGTTGGCGTTTTCGATCAAGGAGATCGGCTTACTGCAACCCGTGGTGGTGCGTCCGTTGGGTGCCGAGAGCTACGAGCTGATCGCTGGGGAGCGCCGCCTTCGAGCCACCAAGGACGCGGGCCTTTCCACCATCCCGGCAATCATTCGCATCACCGATGACGCCGACATGCTGCGAGATGCACTCCTGGAGAACTTGCACCGAGCGGACCTGAATCCACTGGAAGAGGCAGCGGCCTATTCACAGATGTTGGCTGACTTCGATTGCACCCAAGAACAACTCGCCTCTCGGATCGGCCGTTCACGACCACAGATCTCCAACACACTCCGGCTACTGAAACTACCGACCAGTGTGCAATCCAAAGTGGCATCGGGAGTCTTAAGCGCAGGCCACGCCCGGGCGCTGCTGACCTTGGATTCCACCGAGCAGATGGACGTTATGGCCAAGAGAGCCATTGCCGAAGGCATCAGCGTTCGTGGCCTCGAAGAACTCGTCATGCTGGACGAGACAGGCTCCCCGACCAAAGAGAGAAAGCGGCGATCGCGTACGCCACGTAGCGACGAGCTCACCGACCTCGTTGCCGAGCTCGCCACTCGAGTCGCTGACCGCCTTGACACCCGGGCTACCGTCACCGGGCTGGCGCGCGCCAAGACCCGGGGTTCCTTGGTGATCGAGTTCGCCGATGCTGAGGACTTACGTCGGATCGTTGACGAGATCGACTGACTACCGTTCTTCGGCGATGAAGGCTGCGATGACCTCGCCCATGGACAGCCCCGCCGCGGTGATTGCCTGCGGCATCAAGGAAGTCTCCGTCATACCTGGCGCCACGTTGACTTCGAGAAACCACACGATTCCATCATCGTCAACGATCACATCGGTGCGCGAGAGGTCGCTGAGTCCGAGAGCAACGTGAGCCGTCACGGCGACGTCGTGCGCGGCTGTGGTGGTGTCGGTGTTCAACCTCGCAGGACAGAAGAACTCGGTTGTTCCCGCGGTGTAGCGCGCGTGGTAGTCGTATAACTCGCCTTCAGGAACGATCTCAACAGCTGGTAGGGCGCGGGGGCCGTCGCCTGCGTCGATAACACTGACGGCCACTTCAGTCCCGGAGACAAATCGCTGGATCATCGCGGTATCGCCGTATGCAAATGCCGAAACCATGGCCGGCGGCAGATCCTGCGCCGTATGCACGATGGAAACCCCCAGAGCGCTGCCACCCCGCGTGGGCTTAACCACCATGGGAAAGCCGATCCGTTCGGCAACCGCTTCCATCACCATCGGCGCACCGAGTTCGCGGAAGGTCGCCTGCGGCAACACGACGAACTCCGGCACCGCAATCCCGGTACTCGAGATCAACGAGGACGCTACCGGCTTATCAAAGGCTAAACGGCACGCTGAGCTTTGCGAGCCGACGAAGGAAACATCCAGCGTTTCCAACACATCTCGCAACGCACCGTCCTCACCGGCCGCACCGTGTAACAGCGGCACTACCCAATCGGGACGGTGATCACGCAAACTCGGTAGCAGGCCAGCATCCACATCGGCTTCGCTGACTTCCCAATCCGGTCGGGTGGTGCGCAAGGCCTCCGCCACCCGGCGTCCCGACCGCAACGAAACGTCCCGTTCGGGAGACAGCCCTCCGGAGAGAACCAGGATGTGCTGGTGGGTCATGCCAAATCCGGTGCCGGTGTTGAGGATTCACCGGAAGCAGACAGCGAGCCGGGTGTCCCGTTCGCCGTGCCGAAAGTGCGCGCGATCTCAAGTTCGGCCTCGACAACCGTTGATAACCGACGAACTCCCTCCCGGATCCGATCCGGGTCCGGGTAGCAGTAGGACAGCCGCATGTTGGCACTGCCCTGCCTATCGACGAAGAACCCGGTCCCAGGAACGTAGGCGACAAGTTCGGTAATCGCTCGCGGCAGCATCGCCGTGGCATCGAGGCCTTCGGGCAAGGTGACCCAGGTGTAGAACCCGCCGGCGGGAATAGTCCACGTGGTGCCGGCCGGCATCATCGCTTGCAAGGATTCCAACATTGCGTCGCGCCGTTCACGGTAAACCTCTTGGAAAGACTTGATCTGCTCACGCCACGGCTGCGTTGCCAAGTATTGCGAGACGGTCAACTGTGCATAATTCGACGGACACAACGTCGCCGCTTCAGCAGCGAGCACGAGTTTCTCTCGAACCCCGTGCGGGGCAATCGCCCATCCAACCCGCAGACCAGATGCGATGGTCTTGGAGAACGAACCCAGGTAGATGACACCCTGGTCATCGTCAGCACGTAGCGCGCGGGGCGGCGCACCATCGAAACCGAGGAGCCCGTAGGGATCGTCC
>ERZ891134.485-NODE-485-length-33163-cov-9.240244_pt1 | contig 33163 bp, 33 predicted proteins | sample MGYA00520888_ERZ891134 | MGnify/ENA primary metagenome ERZ891134 (study PRJEB32303, sample SAMEA104408692) | aquatic metagenome | biome: Brackish water; feature: Coastal; material: water | place: Baltic Sea | collected 2014-10-23 | depth 10 m ... | reverse complement strand
GACGATCGAGGTCAAGGGTGACGTCGTACTTGTTGGTATTCGCCGACAAGAAGAATGCGCTGTACTCCCACCACTGAGGACGGCTGTAGAACATGCCGCCGGCGGTTCGCATGCCATCAATGCGCCTTGTTGATTCAACGTGAATGACTTCGGCACCAAGCGTGGCAAGGATTCCTGCGGCAGTTGGGCCTGCCCACCATGCGGTGAGGTCAAGAACGGTGATGCCAGCAAGCGGAAGTGCCACCGAATCGGCAACTGTCTGCGGCCGCGGCGTTCGAACCGGGATGGCCTCGCCGTTCTCGGCACCTACAGCGGGCGCAGGCGCTGGTGCGCTGCCCGACACCCCGTCGATCAGGTATGGCCGACGCGGCATTGAGAACTCGTCTAATGGATCGCGCAGAAACACACCGCGCTCCTGTGGGTGATCAAGTTCAAGAATGATCTTTCCGTCGGCAACTGGCGCAACTGGTATTCGCAATGCTGCAGCAGCTTCAACGATCTCTGCAGTGGTGTGCTTGGTGGTGTACTCGCGAACCATCGCGTTCCACTCGTCGGCACGGGCGCTCCGAGTTGCAAGTGCGGCGAACTCTGCTGATTCAAGTAGATCAGGACGCTCAATAAGAATGCAGAACGAGTCCCACTGATCACGGGTATTGGTGTTGAAACCAACCCAACCATCGAGTGTCGGTTCAATCGACGGAATCTCAACATTGCGCGGCGGCACTGTGGGGTCGGGATCGGGTCGTCCGGCAAGCGAGTTGAACAGATCGGAGTAATTCGTTGCAGTCACATTCGCGACTTCGAATACCGAGAGGTCGATGAGTTCACCTGCGCCGGTTTCGCGTGCACGTCGAACTGCAGCCAATGACGCAACCGCTCCGTAGGCTCCCCCGACCCATTCCACGATTCGCCCACCCATTTGGATAGGTGGAAACTCGCGCACGCCGCGAATCGCGACTGCGCCACTGTCAGCCTGCAACGTGAACTCTGTTGCTGGCCTGTTGGCAAATGGCCCGGTGAGTCCGTAGGGAGTTGCGGCAAGCACAACTGTGCCTGGCCATTCGCCTGGTGGCGGACCACTCACAATGACAAGGTCGGCAGCGGCACAAAGTTCATCGATGATGGGCTCACCAGCGACTGCCGTCACCGACCGCTGACCATGTCGGAGATAGCGAAACAGCGGCGCATCACCGCTCGTGGGAACGCCTGACCATTGAGCGTGGCGCTGCGGGTCGCCCTCTGGTGGTTCCACTCGGGTCACTGTGGCGCCGGAATCGGCAAACAACTTTGCGCAATACGCGCCGCTCAGGTTCGTCGAGAGATCGACGACCACGATGTCTTTGAGTTCCCCTGTCTCCCCCATCAGTCTCTGACCGTAGTTCGCCCGCCCCCGAGCCGGTACCGTCAGCCCTGTGAAACTCGCCTTTGCCGGAGCCGGCACCATCTCGGTAGTGCACGCCATGGCAGCGGCTGCGGTCGAGGCGGAGATTGTGGCTGTTGCATCCCGTACCAGCGAGCGAGCCACGGAGCGGGCCGCCCAGGTGGGCGCAGCGGTGGTCGCATTTGAGGACCTCCCAGCGGGCGCTGACGCCGTTGTGGTGTGCACGCCACCGGACCGTCATGGCGCCGATACCTTGCAGGCCCTTCGAGCAGGGGCGGTAGTGCTCGTCGAGAAGCCACTCGCGGCCACCCTTGCCGAAGCCGACGCGATCGTCGACGCAGGTGGCCAGGTCATCTACGCCGAAAACCTCGCCTTCTCCCCTTTGGTCGTCCACACATATCAATTAGTGAGCGGTATCGGCGCCCTCAATTTCATCGAGATTCGTCAACTCTCACCGAGGCCCTCTTGGGGAGAGTTCCTCGACCCCGCCCGCGGTGGCGGCGTCCTGTTCGATCTCGGATCGCATGCCGTCGCGCTTGCACTACTTCTGGCCGGGGCCGATGCACCGGTGTCGGTTGAAGCAACGTTGAGTCGCTCTGCAGACATCGAAGTCGATGATGCGGCCGAGGTGTTCATCACCTTCGCTTCGGGCATGCGCGCTCGCATTGAAACGAACTGGACCAACCCACATGCGGTGTGGGATATCCAAGTCTCTAGCCACAGTGGCGTTGTGCGCACCGAACTCATGCCCCAGCCGGGCATCGAGCACAACGGTGAGCCTGTCGCCCTTCCGGCCCTCACTGGCATTGCCGATCCACATCTCGAGCATTACGGATACATCGACCAAATGTTGACGCTGCGCGATGTTGTCGGTGGAGCACCATCACCAATCGATGCACGATTTGGTCGCCGAGTTCTTGACGTACTCAGCGCTGCCTATGCCGCTGCGAGCAAGCCCGGCTCAAGCGTGTCGCTCCCATTCTCCGGACCGCGAAATCGGACACCCCATCAACTCTGGAGCGATACGGTCGGTCCATGACCGATCTCAACGTTGACGCAATTCTCGCTGAATCCTCTCAACGCGCAGGAGGACGAACCGATCTGGGTGACGGCAGTGAATTCTTCCTTGAAGGTCTTGGCCGATTCATGGATTCGCTTAATGCCGACGCGCAGCTCAATGCCACAGGTGAATTCATCGCCAGCGAACGAGCATTGCTCCACACCGTGAACCGGCTGAACTACACCGCCGACCGCGTTGTGTTCCCCGAAATCGCGCAACAAAAGATCGAAAAGCCTGTCTTCATCATCGGCATGCCCCGCACGGGCACGACGATCTTGCATGACATCCTCGCTCAGGACCCTGCGAACCGCGCGCCGCTCACATGGGAATGCATGTTCCCGTCTCCCCCGCCTCGTGCAGAAACATTTGCGACAGATCCCCGCATCGCGATGTGTGCAGCAACCATGCCGCCGATTGAGGATCAGCAACTCAAAGCAATTCATCCGCTCGGCGCCGAACTCACCCAAGAGTGCGTCACGCTCATGGGTGAATCAATGTGTACGCCGCTGTTTCATAACCAATTCAATGTTTCGAGCTACCAAGACTGGACTGATCGCGATGCTGATTGGTCAAACGTGTATGACTTCCATCTGCAGCAGCTGCAGCACATGCAGGCGTTCAATATGCAGGACCGATGGGTGCTGAAGACCGGCGCTCATCTTTGGGGACTCGAACACCTTCTGGCTACGTACCCCGATGCGCGCATCGTGTTCACTCATCGTGATCCGGTGAAGTCAATGACGTCCTATGCCTCACTCACCACGATTGTGCGAAGTGTTGGAAGCGACACTATCGATCCCCGTGCAGTTGCCGCCGACTGGACTCCGCGACTTCGAGACGTCTTGATGCATGGGGTCAACGTACGAAAAGCACAGGAGTATCCAGACGCAATCTTCTACGACATGATGTTCCGCGATTTCATTACTGACCAGTTCGGTGTGATCACGCAGATCTACGACGCGCTTGGTTTACTGATGTCTGACGAAGCCGCCCGCGGCATGCAGGCGTTCATCGCAGCGAACCCCCCTGGTGTGCACGGAACTCACGATTACCAGCCCGATCAATACGGCATTGATCCTGCGGCGGTGCGTGGAGAATTCCGCGAGTACATCGATCACTTCGACCTGCCGCCGGAATGACGTCAGCGCTCTGAAAGATCAGAGCATCACGATGACGCGGCCGGTGGTGTTACGTGAGCCCATCGCTTCCATTGCCGCCGGAAGGTCTTCGAAACTCGGAGCACTTCCAACTACGGCGCGAACGGTTCCCGCCTTTACGAGTTCGACGATGTCCGCAGTGGCTAGTTCGCCCAGTTCTCGTGGCGCGACGTTCCAGCCCATGCCCTGCTTAATCAGCCCGATCATTTCGTCGGATTGATAGTTGAGCAGCACACCGCACAGTTTGAAGTTCCCCATGGTGACTTGGCGAGGAACGATGAACTTCTCGTCGGCCACGACCTTGTTTGATGCGAAACCCATCATGAGATAGGTGCCGTTGTAGGCGGTGCACGCAAACGAATCGGCCATCACCGCTTCGCCAACATTGTCGAACACGATGTCGACGCCGATGTTGTCGGTGTCGGCGAGCACGATGGCCTTGAAGTCTTCCGTCAGGTAGTCGATCGCAACGTCGGCGCCGAGTTCGCGACACAGCGCGACTTTCTCCGGCCCTCCGGCTGTCGCATACACGCGAGCACCAAAGGCTTTGGCAATCTGGATCGCGGCCGAACCAGCACCACCCGCTCCGGCGTGAATCAGAACCGTGTCGCCCGCTTTCAGCGAAGCGCGATCAATTAGGCCGAGCCACGCCAGGTGGAAGGGGAAGAACAACGCCGCAGCATCGGGAAGCGGAATCGCTTCGTCGATTTCAAATGCCGCGATCGTGGGACAAATGACGTACTCGGCGAAACCGCCGAACGCTTGCTTGGTCACCGCTGCGACTCGCTTGCCCATCCACTCTTCAGCACCTTCGCCGCATGCGTCGACAACGCCGAACGCTTCCATGCCCGGGCTATAGGGGAATTCGGGCCGCACCATCATGTTGCCGCCGGTGATGCGTTCGAGGTCGTTGAGGTTCAACGGGATGGCTTGCGCCTTCACCCGCACCTCACCGGGACCGGGTTCGGGGATCTCGACCTCATCGAGGCGCAAGACCTCTGTCGGTTGTCCGTATTCGTGAACTCGCCATGCACGCATCGTTGCCATTCGTCCCCCTCGTTTCCGAAGGGAACGCTAGACCAGCCTTCTTGAACATGGACGCGACAAAGTCCACACGAATAGATTTCGAAGTCCGCCCTCACTCGGGAAGCAACTCCATGACATTCGATCCACTAGGCGATGTTGTTTCAAGCCAGTACGAAGAATGGGTCGACTCCGAACCCATCATGGATTTGCCCGGTTGGATGGCAAACAACTGGCAATGGTTTGACCCGAGCATCGCTCACCGAATGTTTTGGCCCGACCGCAATGAGGCGTCTGGCCTTGACATCCTGATTGCCGGATGCGGAACCAATCAGGCCGCAGTCTTTGCCTATGCAAACCCGGATGCGAAGGTCGTGGCGATTGATGTCAGCCAGTCCTCACTTGACCATCACCAGTATTTAAAGAACACCTACAGCCTGACGAACCTCGAGCTTTATCGTCTTCCCATCGAGAATCTGAACACCCTTAATCAAAGCTTTGATCTCATCGTTTCAAGCGGCGTGTTGCATCACCTCGCTGACCCACTTGTCGGGTTGAAGTCGCTCGCTGGAGCGCTTCGCCCCGACGGCGTCGTCGCCATCATGTTGAACGCAACCTATGGGCGCCTCGGCGTTGAAATGCTGCAGTCGGTGTTCCGCGAACTTGGTCTTCAACGCGATGAAGCATCGGTGGCGATGGTCCGCGAAGCCCTCAGCTCACTTGCTGAGGGACATCCAATCCAGAGCTACATCGAGATCGCTCCGGACCTCTCCTTTGACGCGGGACTCGTCGATACATTTCTTCATGGTCGCGATCGCACCTACACCGTCGATGAATGCATCGAGGTCGTGAGCGATGCAGGTTTGACCTTTCAGGAGTGGTTCGTGAAGTCCCCGTACTACGCGCCGCCGAGCCGCAATAACCGTTTCCTTTCAACCGTCGCCGATCTCCCCGATCGGGCTCAATGGTCAGCGATGGAACGCATCAACCCGCGCAACGGATGCCATTACTTCCCCGCGTGTCACGTCGACCGACCGACGAAGAGCTACGTAATCGATTTTGCCGCGGAAGATTTCACACGGTTTATCCCCGAGTTCCGTTATCGGTGCCGCTTAGTAGGCGAACAACTCTCTCGAAGTAACTGGGTGCTTGATCTTGATTCGACACAACTCGCGTTTGTTGAACTTGTCGATGGTCGACGCACGATTGACGAAATCATTTCCATCGCCGCTGAGAACGGTTCATTCCCGCGCGAACCACGTGAACGCATTACCGAAATGGGCCGGGAGGTCTTTAAGTCCCTATGGCAACTCGACTTCTTTGCCATGGGACTTCCATAACTGCAATTCAGTAATGGTGGGCGTTGAGGGACTCGAACCCCCGACCCTCTCCTTGTAAGGGAGATGCTCTAGCCAACTGAGCCAAACGCCCGCGGAACTCAGCGTAGCCGTGGTCAGTCGAGATGTTTTTCCGCATCCCTCGGATCGACCGTATGCGTGGCGTTCACCCTTGCCAGCGCCACCATTGCTTCAGCGGTTTCGAACTGAAGCTCGGGCAATGCGTCGGGAGCGAACCATTTCACGTCAACAATTTCTGGTGAGGTCGGGCGGACTTCACTGATTTCTGACAGCGCTGCCGGACGGGCCCTGTAGATGACATCAACTCGTTGAGGATCAGCGTCAACAACCACTGCGGGCGGACCGACAAGCTCGACGGCAATACCAACTTCTTCGAAGACTTCGCGGCGCGCACCAACCTCCGGGGCTTCGCCGCGCTTCAACAAGCCGCCGGGGATACCCCACTTCTTTCGGTACGCCTGACGCACGAGAAGGATCGCTCCGTCGGGTCGTTCGATGACGCAGATCGCGCCAACGGTGTACGAGGGCGACACCGTGCGAACGGTGATACGTCGGACCGAGCGCGGGAACATCCGAAAGACGCGCAATGCAGCGCAATGCAGTCGGGCTCCTGGCGATCGATCCATGGCCGAAGCCTATGGGCGCTTGATGCTCCGACGCGCATCGACGAGTTGCGTCAAGAGTTCCGGAGTGGCGGCGGCAACCGGGGTGCGGCGATCGGCGTGATCAAGGACAACAAGGTCACGATCCTCGGCGTCAACGATCACGGCGCCTGCCTCCTTACAAACAAGGAGCCCGCCGAGGTAGTCCCATGAACCGTGGGCATTCCACGAACAATCGATGTAGCCGTCGACAACCCCGCACGCGACTGCGCACAGATCAAGCGCGCACGCACCGAGTGAACGGAACTGATACCAACCGAGCCAGTGGTCGGGATAACCAGAAAGCGCAACGAGTGATTCACGCATCTTTGTTGCACCCGAAGTTGTCATCGCTTGGCCGTTTCGGGTTGCTCCCCCGCCGCGCACTGCTTCGAACCGATCGCCTGTCGCCAAGTTGATGACGAGCGCTGCGCGCGCTCCATAGGCATCGACCGCACACAAACTGGTTGCGTACCAAGGAATGCCGCGACTGGCGTTGGTGGATCCATCCAAAGGGTCGAGCACGACAGTGATCTCGGCATCGGGACGATGACGGCCGGACTCTTCTGACAGCACGCCGACTCCAGCTCGTTCGAGCACTGCGAGGGCGGCAACATCGGCAGCGAGGTCACTGTGGTACTGCCCGTCCCGGGTTCCGGCCAGACCCCAGTCCTCGAGATTTCCAAGCGCAGCACGAATGGCGCTTGCCGTTTCATCGAGGACCTCAAGCAGGATTCTGTCGTCCATGGGGTCGACGGTAGCCTGACCTCCGTGGCGATCATCGACGTTCCCGGCTTCATTGCTGATCTCAAGGACCACGCGGTCGATCATGCCTTCCATGTGCATGACGAGCGGCACTTCATTGAGACCTATTCCATGCGCCAAGCCTGGGAAATCGATCTTCACCCCGAAGACGCCTGCGGCGGTCCGCTCGACCTTCATCTTTCGCTCGAGGTCGACCCCAGAATCATGATCGGGTTCGAGGACAAGATGCTCTTGATTCCCGAGGGCGACGACCCGATTGAAGGGTTCTCCTTCCCACTTGTGTTTACGTGGACACTCCCGCCGCTTCGATACCCACCCGACTTGTTGGTGCTCGCCACCGAACTTGCCGGAATGGGTGGAATCGAACTTCCGCTTGAGGTGTCGGCAATCGATTCATTCGCGTCCGTCACCGATGCACCGGAACGCAGCCTGACGATCGTTTCGCGCATTGAGGTTGGACTCGATCGCATCTATCTCGGTCAAGAGCAAATGTGCGATGTTCTCGATACCTGCCACAACGTGAGCATCTGGCTTCTCGATCGCGCTGCAATTTGGCTCGGCGAAAGCTAGTCACTCTGCACACAATGCAGTTTGTCCCTTCCGCTTCGATTCCCGAAGCTGCGCAACGTTTCGCCGAACTGCAAAATCGCGAGTGGGGTCACCTCTATCCCGACGCGTCAGTTGAGCGTTCGAGGTTTGATCTTCTGAACAACCGATACGACGAATCTGACCTCACGACACTTCGGTTGGCCTGGTTCGCCTGCAATGAAGAGGGAGAACCGCTTGGCGTCGCGATGCTCGTAGGCGACGGCGAGGTCGAACCCCGTGACGAGCGTGATCTTGAGGGTCCGTGGTTTGCCGGGCTCGTGGTTGACCCAGCGTTTCGGCGCCAAGGAGTCGGTGCCGCCCTGCTCGACTTCGTTACCGAACAGGCCCGATTATTCGGCTTTCAGCGACTGCGGCTGGTCACCGAGCACAAGACCAAGTTTTACGAACAGCGCGGATGGACCATTGAACGAGTAGTCACACTGAATTCAGTACTCAATACGGTGATGTTCATTACTCTCGGACCATGACCATCGAATCTGTCGCGGACTACTACCCGAGGCGGCGTGAGGTCATCCGCGTCAACGTTCGCTAAATGAGTTCCACACAAGACGAGTCAACGACTCGAATCACCGAATGGCACGAACCCGTTATGGGAACTGTCGTGGAAGTACAACTCGTACTTGCTGGAACAGACGCTGATGCCGAGGGTCGGTCGTACATCTCCGCTGCAGTCGAAGAAATGGTTCGACTGCAGGACATCTTCTCGTCAGTGGATCCAACAAGTGAGTTTTCCCGGTGGACGCGCAACGACATCACCGAGATCAGTACTGAACTGACTCAAGTCCTTTCCGAATCTGCGAACTGGCAACACTCGTCAGGCGGGCGATTCAACCCGGCAGTGGCCGCACTCACCGAGTTTTGGAACAACGCACAACGCGCCGGAACAATGCCCGATGCCGCATCGGCCCAACGCGTCGCCGATGCGATTGCTTCACCTCGCTGGCAGACGAGTCTCAATGGCACCGTCGAACAACTCGGCGATTGCTCTAGGTGCACCCTCAACGCGTTCGCAAAGGGTTGGATCGTGGATCGAGCCGTGGAGCAGCTGACCAAAACCCGCAGCGTCCGAACCGTCACCGTGAACGCAGGTGGAGACCTCCGCCGTTCAGGCACAGACCCCCTCATCGTCGGAATTGAGAACCCGTTTCGTCCTTTCGATAATGAACCGCCGATCGCTGCGATCTCAGTTACGAACGCAGCAGTTGCCACAAGTGGATCAGCCCGAAAGGAATTCCGCATCGGGGGCAGGAAATTCGGTCATGTCATTGACCCTCGCAGTGGCTGGCCCGTAGAAGCGATCGTTTCACTCTCTGTCGTAGCTGACACTGCGGCAACCGCAGATGCCCTTGCGACGATCCTCGGCGTTCAGCAGCCAACTGATGCGATTGCCGAAGCAAACGAAAAGGGGATTCCGACATTCATCGTCGATGGCGATGGCCGACAGTTTCGATCTGAGCCTTGGAATCAGATCGAGGTCGACCTCAGCTAAGAGTGATCGAGATCAGGACCAACATCACGACGACGCCCACACCAGAAACGATGAGGGCAGCGATGCGTCGCTTTCGCAGGAACAACTGCATCACCAATCCACTGAGCGAGATCACCACGAGTAGAAGTCCGGCGATATCAATGAGCCACTTCCAAGATGAGTCTGCATTACGACCCTTGTGAAGGTCGTTCATCACACCCCAGAACATTCCTTGTTGTTCGGTAACCAGTTCGTACTGACCGCTCGTTGTCGAGAACGTTAAATCAGCCGCATATCCGGGCTGCCGGTAGCGGATTGACGCGGAGGTGTCCGTCGAATCAAATCCTTCAACCTGTCCCCTCACACCAAGGTCGTTTCGTGCGAATTCCGAAACCGAGAGGTAGTCGACTGCACCGTTGGCCTTTGGCGACATCGGAAGCACACCAGACTCCGTTGCCGTGGTCGAGGAATCACCGATCGACCAAGTTGGATGATTCAAGGTGATTCCCGTGATGCCGAAAAACAACACCAACAGCAACGCCGCCATCGAGGTGTAGACGTGAATCAAACGCGACCACTTGTTCGTCGCCCGCTTGGCGTCGCTCAAATCGGCCATGATCAGGGCGTGTAGGTCATCGAGACCTTAGAAATTTCGCCCTTGTCCGACGGGCTCGCCGATGATGGAACTGCGGCAATCGTCAATGGCTGAGAGATGACTTCGTAGGGGCCATTTTCACGAGCGCACTCAATGAAGAAGAGATACTCGCCCTGCGCCACCTTCTGACCCGACGCATCTTTTCCGTCCCACGCCACTGAATACGAACCAGCATTTCTCGTCGCACCTGACATTGACCTATCGGTTCCACCACTCGACGACATCCATGATCGCATGTCACTCAGGTAGCGCTCGTTCTCACCGGCTGAGTACCAAAGCGAAATTGTGTCGACGAATGCACCTGCGACCGTTTCAACCCAAACCGCGATGTAGGGGTTCTCGGCATTTCCGCCGCCGGTCGGCGCATAGGTGAAGTCGATCGCAACCTGACCGCTTGCAGGAATAGGAACTCCAGATCCTGAGACCTTCGTCGAGGTAGAACTGCCCCCCGATGGCGCTGTCGTTCCTGGCGCTTGCGAAGTGGAACTGAAGACTTCCTTGTCACTCTTTCCACCACAGGCCAGCGCCGGCACTGCGAGAACAGCACCAAATGCCGCTGCTCCAGCCAGAACGGATCGGCGGGAGATCGCTCGCCGATACAGCGAATCAGGGGCCATTTCCGCCGGAGAGTTCTCGTCTGCCATAGGCGAAGTGTACGAGAGGCCTCGATGAGTAGAGGCCTCTTCCGGGTAAGGGTTCCTGCTTGGGCAACCAACGATCAACAAGAGATCGGATCAAAAATATGCAATTGGCTAAGTGAGGCGATTCAACGTTTTGGTGGGGCGGGTGGGGATCGAACCCACGACCAAGGGATTATGAGTCCCGCGCTCTGACCACTGAGCTACCGCCCCGTTGGCCAATCTTGCTCCGGGGGTGGGGCTCGAACCCACGACCCTCTGATTAACAGTCAGATGCTCTGCCAGCTGAGCTACCCCGGAAAGGAAAGGTGAGGATAGCAGCGGCCCCGAGACCCCTCGTCCAGAGCACCGCCAGCCCGCTCGGCAGGCTCCGAGTCGAGCCGATTAGGCAGTGGGCGACTCTCCCCTTATGTCGGCCATGATTTCCTCGGGAGTCAGATCGAAATCAGGGTTGAACTCCAAGCCTGGTTCCCAAGACGGTTCCGGCTGGCGCCGGCGTGCCGCAACCACCAGTGCCACTGCCGAGGCCAAGACAGCAACCAACCCCACCACAAGTATCTGCTTCATCAATCGACCTCGAAGTAGTCACGCAAACGCTGACTGTGCTGAGGATTGCGAAGCTTCGCCAAGGTTTTCGTCTCGATCTGACGAATTCGCTCGCGAGTGACACCGAATTGGCGTCCGACTTCCTCGAGAGTGCGGGGCTGACCGTCGTCGAGCCCAAATCGCATGCGGAGAAGTTCACGTTCACGATCATTGAGTTCGTCGAGCGCTTCCTCGATCGCTTCGTTGAGCATGTGCCGAGTCGCAGCATCGGCGGGAGTCTCAAGGCGGTGGTCTTCGATGATGTCGGAGAGGCTTGAGTCCTCTCCTTCACGTAGCGGCGAATCAAGTGACAGTGGATCGATCGCAAAGCGCTTCAACTCGCGCACTTTTTCGACCGGATACTCCAGCCGGGCAGCAAGTTCTTCGTCGGTTGGCTCACGCTCAAGCTGCTGAGTCATCTCTCGCGAGACTCGAATCTGTTTGTTGATCGCTTCCATCATGTGAACAGGAATGCGAATCGTTCGAGCTTGGTCAGCAATTGCCCGAGTGATGGCTTGGCGAATCCACCACGTCGCATAGGTCGAGAACTTGAACCCCTTCGTCCAGTCAAACTTCTCGACTGCTCGCATAAGCCCAAGGTTTCCTTCTTGAATGAGATCAAGAAGTTGCATTGCTCCGCCGCCCGCATAGCGCTTAGCGATCGAGACGACCAGGCGCAGATTGGCTTGGGTGAGTTCTGCCTTTGCGTCTTCACCTTTGCGAGCAAGTCGCTTCAGTTGCGTACGTTCGGCCGGTTCGAGGGCATCAAGCGAACCTTCGGCAGCGAGGTCAGCCAGCCGCTCCGACGCCGCTGTTCCTCGTTCGATCTGCTTGGCCAGTACAACTTCTTCGGGCCCCGTCAACAACGAAACGCGCCCAATCTCGCGCATGTACATCCGGACAGGATCAGAAGTGCCGCCCGATTGAGAGTTCAGTCGCATCGTGCCTTTGGTCGATGGTCGGAATCGGGCCCGCATCCGACGCTCAACGAGGTCGTCGTCTTCAAGATCGTCGAGCAGTGGGTCGTGAGCGATGATGACGACTTCTTCGACATCGCCACCAGCTTCGGCATCATCAAGCGCGTCGATCTCTTCAGCAACAGGAACTGCATCGTCAAGGGTGATGCCGTGTTCAGCAAGACGCAGACGAAGTTGTTCAATTGCTTCCGGTGTTGGATCGACATCGATAAGTGCTTCGATGGCTTCATCGCCGGAGACAACAAGATCAGGTCGGGCCAAGCCACGCTTGACCAGCCGTTTGAACGCAGCGTCGTCGGGTCGACCGCCGCCAGTCGATGACTCGGTTGACGAATCCGATACGTCGGTTGCCTCAGACATGACGGACCTCATCATGGTCGACTGAATCGTTCTCGGATTCAGTGAGCCAAGCCAGCAGGTCGTACATCGCTTCCATATCTTCGTTGAGCGAACCTTCTTGCTCACGAAGATCCATGATTCGGAGGTTGAGCCAGCGAATGGCTTCGCCTACTGCGAAGGGATCGGCTGCAACTCGGGCTTCGGCCTGAAGCGCAGCCATGGATGCATTCGCGGCGTCGTCAACGAGTCGGATCATCACGCTCTGCACTGTTGACTCGGGTTCTTCGACAGCGAGGCGTTGCAGGAGATTGCCTGCCACGGGATCATCGGCAGCGGCCATCTCGATGGCATCGGCGACAGAAGCGGTAGCTAGCAGCGCCCGATAGGCCGTGGCCGCGAGCGGATCGGGAAAGAGAACCTCGTCGAGAAGAGGCGTGATGGACTCGGGATCCCAGATGAGGTGCCGGAGCGCTTCAGTGGCAGCCGTGTCGCGGTGCACGAGTGGTTGAGACGGGTTCTGCGGACGTGTTGCCGATGTGTTTGAGCGAGAACCTGGCCCCGATCCCCCACCGCCTGGAGTTGGTCGACGATTCCTGAGTTGGTCAGGGTCGAGACGCAGACGTGCGGCGACCTCGAGCAAATACTGATCGCGAACAATGTCGCTCGGGTGTTCGAGTACAACCGCCATCGCAGCGTCGGCGGCCCGGGCGCGATGTTCAGGAGTATCGAGCGGTGACGAATCAAGGACTCGGTCGAGTCGGAACTTCAAAAATGGTTTTGCCTCTGCGATTGCAGCGGCAAGCGCCTCGGGATCGGACTGTGCGAGGTCGGCAGGATCGGCGCCGCCCGGGAACACCGCAACAGCAATATCGAGGTCGTACTGCTTTTCCCAAGTATAGACGCGCGCTGCAGCATTCTGACCTGCAGCATCGGCATCGAAAGCAAGCACAACGCGCTGGGCAAAACTACGCAGCAATTTCACGTGGTCTTCGGTAAGTGCAGTTCCGCAGGTTGCGACTGCACGCGGCATGCCCGCTTTGAAGAAACCGATGACGTCGGTGTAGCCCTCGCAGATAATCGCTTCATCGGCCTTGACGATGTCGGCCTTCGCCATGTGCAGGCCGTAGAGCAACTTTGACTTGCTGTAGATCGCGCTATCAACAGAGTTCTTGTATTTCGCTCCGTCGACACCGGGCATGATGCGCCCACCGAAACCAACGTTTGCTCCGGCAACATCGTGAATGGGAAACATGATGCGCCCGCGAAACGCGTCGGTCGGACGATTCCGACTATTGATGAAACCCAAACCGGCTTCAACGAAGACATCGTCGGGAACTCTGATTGCACGAGCAAGTTCGTCCCAACCCTCGGGTGCCCATCCGATACCGAAGTTTCGAACATCGTCGCCATCGAGTCCACGAGAACGCAGATAGCCACGCGCCGCTGCTGCATCGGGCGATGAAAGCAATCGGTCGTGATACCAGTCGCTCGCTTTCGAAACGGCATCGAGCAACTTGGTGCGACGCTTGCGCCCTTCGTTCTGACCTTCGTCGGTATAACGAAGCGTGACGCCAGATTTCACCGCGAGCTTTTCAACCGCTCCGACAAAGTCGAGATGCTCAACCTCGCGGACAAAGGTGATGACGTCGCCTTTCGCGCCACACCCGAAGCAGTAATAGAGCTTCTCCTCGGCATTGACCGAGAACGAACCGGACTTCTCCTGGTGAAATGGGCACAAACCCTGCCACCGGCGACCAACTCGTTTCAGCTGAACATGCTCGGAGATGACCGCGACAATGTCAGTGGCATTCCGTACCGCTGCGATGTCATCGTCCTGAATGCCCATGTATGCCTCCGGGCCGGACGGTAGCAGCGAGAATGGTCAGACCAACCGGGGCAACAGATACCCGGGAAGATCGGCGATGGCGATGCGCTCTTGTTCCATGGAATCTCGTTCACGCACGGTGACCGCGTGGTCCTCAAGGGTGTCGAAATCGACCGTGACGCAGAACGGAGTGCCTAGTTCATCCTGACGGCGATAGCGCCGACCAATGGTCTGGGTTTCGTCGTAATCGCACATCATGAGGGGCTGAAGCATTCCCAGCACCTCACGGCCCACTGGTGTCAGGTCGTCCTTCTTCGAAAGCGGAAGAACCGCCACCTTGTAAGGAGCGAGACGTGGATGCAGACGCAACACCGTGCGAACTTCACCGCGAACGTCTTCTTCGTCGTAGGAGGCGAGCAAGAACGCCATCATCGTCCGAGTGGCACCGGCCGCAGGTTCGATGACATGCGGGCGATATCGGATATTCGCGCTTTGATCGAAGTACTCAAGCTTTTCGCCCGAATGGGTGGCGTGCTGAGTGAGGTCGTAATCGCCACGATTGGCGACACCCTCAAGCTCGCCCCAACCCCAAGGGAAAAGGAACTCAACATCGGAGGTGCCCGATGAATAGTGACTGAGTTCGTCGGCATCGTGAGGACGCATACGAAGGCGGCTCTCGGGGATTCCGAGGTCGATGTACCAGCGATAACGCTCGGCGCACCAGTACTCGTACCACTTCTGCGCATCTTCGGGCGGAACAAAGAACTCAAGTTCCATTTGTTCGAACTCACGGGTGCGGAAGACAAAGTTGCCCGGCGTGATCTCGTTACGGAACGACTTTCCGATCTGAGCAATACCGAATGGCGGCTTCTTGCGACTCGTCTGAAGAACATTCGAGAAATTGATGAACATGCCCTGCGCAGTTTCAGGACGCAGGTACGCCACTGCCGCATCGGATTCGACGGGGCCGGCATGTGTCTTGAACATCAGGTTGAAGTTTCGGGCCTCAGTGAACGAGTCCTTCTCTCCACACGACGGACAGGTCGTGGGGTCGACAAGTTGGTCCTCACGGAAACGCTCATGGCATTTACGGCAGTCGACAAGAGGATCGGTGAAGTTCTTGAGATGACCCGATGCCTCCCAGACCGCGGGCGGCGAGAGGATCGACGCGTCGAGACCGACAACGTCGTCGCGCATCTGAACCATGGAACGCCACCAGGCGTCTTTCACGTTTCGAAGCAGTTGCACCCCGATGGGGCCGTAGTCATAGGTGGAACGAAACCCGCCGTAGATCTCGGCTGAGGGAAACACAAAGCCGCGACGCTTGGACAGATTGACGACCTTCTCCATCAAGGAGACGTCATTGGGTACCGATGACTCAACTGGCATAGCCGGTGAGGTTACTTGCCAGCAGGAGGTGTCACTTCCACGATGCCGCGTGCGATCAAGTCTTCGATGGCTGCATCGTCACGTCCGAGGAGATCGCGACAGATCTCGACGCTGTGTTCACCGAGCCATGGGGCAGGCGTTTCCACTGGTTCGGTCATCCCACTAGCGAGGAAGCCTTTGCCTTCGAAGACGAACGTTCCGACGCCCGGTTGGTCGATTTCAACCAGGAATCCGCGCTCCTTGACATGATCGTTTGCGAGGAGGTCTGGAGAAGTGAGCATTGGGCCAGCAGGAACTCCGACCTCTTGGCATGCATCAGTGACGTCGAATCGATTGCGCGAGATCGTCCATTCACCGAGAAGTGCGTCGAGTTCGCCAGCAGCCGAGGCACGCTTCGCAAATGTCGCGTAACGCGCATCGGTAGCGAGTTCAGGCTGACCAATGACCTCACAGAGCGCTGCCCAGTCGGCATCGTCACGACAGTTGATCGCAACCCACATCTCGCCGTTCTCGTTGCCCGTTGCATCGATCTCGGGCGCACAGCGATACATCGCTCCGGGTGCGGCCTGCTCGGTATGCACGCCCTTGGGGCGGACCGAACCCGGCTCAACCGATTCCGCCGCCAGCAGATCGGCAATCGAGCCAACGACCGCTTCGCACTGAGCGATCTCAACAAGGCCACCAGCGACAGTTCCGCGCGAGCGGCCGATGAGCGTTGCTAACGCGCCACATGCCGAAAGACGACCGACGAAATGATCGGGGAAAATTGATGCAGTACCGGCCGGCTCCTCTTCGTTTTCATATGACCACAAGAACGAAAGTCCGCCTGGAGCTTGGGTGCTCGGACCGTAGCCACGCCAATGCGCCCACACGCCACGAGAACCCATGAGTTGGCTTGCCACCATCGCAACGCCGGGGTTTGCCCCAGAGAGGTCGGAGTATCCGATTCCAAGTGCGTCCATCGCTCCGGTCGTGACGTTCTCTATGACAACGTCGGACTCCTTCACAAGGTCGAGAAGGAGCTGGCGACCTTCGGGGAACTTCGCATTCACACCAAGTGCTCGCTTTGAACGGCTTGACGATGCGAATGAAGGTCCCATCTCGGTTCCGGTGACGACACGAATGAAGTCGTAATGCGAACGAGTTTCGATCTTTATGACATCTGCGCCATAGGCACCGAAGAGCCGGCCGGCTTCGACGCCCACCGCTCCTTGGCCGAAGTCCATGACTCGAAGACCAGACAGGGGAAGCGACGCAGCTGGTCGTGTCGATGCCGTGCGCTTTTCGCCGAGCGATGCAAAGACCTGGTCATTGTGCTGGCCAACTGCGGGCGGAGGAGTCTTCGGACCAACACGATTTCCGTTGAATTCGAAATATCCCGATGGCATCTGAGCAGTTACGCCAGGGGCAACCTCCATCGACTGGAAAGTTCCACGGGAGGTGAAGTGTTCGTTCGAGAGTGCGCGAGGTGCGTCGTAGACCGGCGTGCAAACAATGCCGCGTTCTTGGGCTTTTGCTGAAACTTCCTCGACCGAAAGTTCAGCGAAGAGTTCTTCATAAAGCGGATTGAGAATTGCGTCGGCAATGGCGAATCGACCGGGGAACGTGTCGTATTCCTCATCCTGCAAATACTCAGGCTCACCCAACCACGCACGCATTTCGCGCCATTGCGGAGGACTCAGCACGATGAGGCGGACATAGCCGTCGCGACATTTGAAGATTGGATAGACCGGACCAGAACCGGCTCGGAATTCAGGAAAGTCGTTACCTGCAAGCACACGGGCCGTGTAGTTCGGAAGCGACCAATCGGCACATTGCAAGAGAGACTCGTTGAGCGAAACATCGAGCAACTGGCCGGCGCCGGTCTGCTCGCGCTGCCACAATGCGCACATGACTGCCCATGTAGCTACAGAGGCAGCAACGTCATTACTGAACTGACTCGGAGCAGGCAAGGGTTCGCGATCAAGCGTTCCCGCTTTAAAGGTCATGCCACCAGTTGCGGACAGAACCCCGTCGGTGACAACTCGACCAGACCACGGACCAGTCAGGCCATAAGGCGTGAGCGCAGCAACGACAAGGTGCGGATGATTCTCGGCCACCATCTGGACAGACAGACCGGGTGCAACCTCGGGACTGGAGGTGACCACGACATCGGCATGGTCAAGCAGTTCATGAAGTTTGGCAAGGTCGTCGGCGGTGGTGAGATCAAGGGCAATACCGAGCTTGCCGGCGTTGTTCACCGCAAATGACAACGAGACACCCTTACGAACTGGAGCCCATGAACGAGCTGCCGAACCCTCGGGTGGTTCGACCTTGATGACCTCGGCGCCGAGATCGCAAAGCAGTCTCGGACACAACTCGCCATTAATGACGGTGAGGTCGACAACGCGGAGTCCTTCGAGCGGTCGTGGACTTGTTCCGGATTGTGCGGTGGTCGTGCTGGTCATTTCGTCCCCCGAGTGATGCGGCCTTCGAAGGGGCGAAGGTATCAGGGGCGGGTAGCGACATGCGCCTCACCCACCTACTTGCCATCAGTGATCGAGCACGTTCACCGATCGGAGGCGGCGCTCAAGGTGGTGTTCCACCGCACGGGTTGCCAGTTGATCGACCTCGTGAACCACCGCAGCAGCATCGGGCGATTCCCCGGCGACCAGCGCATCGTTGAGTCCCCCGCCCAGGATTTGCCGCATCATCACAACGGCATCTGCCGATACGGGAGTGCCGCGCCGGCAGGTACGACACAACAGACCCCCGCTTTCGACATCGAACGCAACAAGCGGGGTGTCGTCTGCACCGCACTGCACACAGGCCTCGACTTCGGGGCGATAGCCCTCGAGGGCCAACACCTTCCAATAGAACGCCGGAGTCACTAATGGCGAGGTTGATGTCTCGAGCGTTCGCAATGCACCGAGCAGCATGCGATAGAGCTGCGGGTTGACCTCGCCCTCTTGTGCGAGTTGGTCGGCGACTTCGAGCATTGAGACGCCTCGGCCGATGCGATCAAGGTCTTCGCGCACTGCCCGAAAGTTATCGATGCTTTCGGCTTGGGTGACGATGTCGAGTTCGCGTCCTTCGTAAAACTGCAGCACGCAATGGCTCATTGGTTCGAGCCTGGACCCGAACTTTGATTTCGTTTTGCGCACGCCTTTGGCCACTGCGCGCACTTTGCCGCGCGCCTTGGTCAGAAAGACGACGATGCGATCGGCTTCACCTAGTTTGTAAGTGCGCAGCACAATCCCTTCGTCGCGATGGATCGTGCCCTTCCCCATGTGGCGGACCGATCAGGCTTCGGGGCTCAGGCCACCGAATCGACGGTCGCGCGCTTGGTATTCACGAACGGCATCGAAGAGATTCTCGCGACGAAAGTCGGGCCACAGTGTGTCGGTAAAGACCAGTTCGCTATAGGCCGCTTCCCACATAAGGAAGTTTGAGGTTCGGAATTCACCTGAGGTGCGCACAACCAGATCGGGATCGGGCATTTCGGGGTCGTAGAGGCGCTTGGCAATTGCTTTTTCGTCGATCTTGTCGGCGGGTACCCCTTCGGCCACCAACATCTTGACGGCGTCGACGATTTCGGCCCGGCCGCCATAGTTGAACGCAACGGTGAAAGTGAGCCTGCGGTTCTTCTTTGTGAGTTCAATCGATTCATCCATGCGACGAATCAGACGCTTTGGCACCCGCCAATCCCGACGACCAATAAAGCGCATACGCACGCCCCTGTCGTTGAGTTCGTCGCGACGGCGCACGAGCAGCGATTCGTTGAAGCCCATCAAGAACCGAACCTCGTCGGCAGGCCGACGCCAGTTCTCAGTGGAAAACGCATAGACCGTGAGCCATTTCACACCGAGATCGAGTGCGCCCTCGACGGTGTCAAACAGCGCTTCTTCGCCAGCGGCGTGTCCATCGGTGCGCTTCAGACCTCGGCTTGTTGCCCAGCGCCCGTTGCCATCCATTACCGCCGCAATGTGCGCGGGGACGCGTGATGGGTCGATACCGGGGATGTCCACCTATGCGACGTTACCGCCGACCTGCGATGCCGCCGGTACCATCGTCGTCTCATGGGTGCCGCTGACCGACTTGTCGCCAACACCCGTCAGGCCCTTGAACAGATCACGGCCCAACTGCCCACTGGCGAGCAACGAGCCGGACAGATCGAAATGGCCGAGGCTGTCGCCCGTTCAATCGTCGAGGGCGACCATCTCGTGGTCGAAGCCGGAACCGGCACGGGAAAGACGTTCGCCTACCTCGTGCCCTGCATCATTTCGGGTCGCCGCGTCGTCGTCGCTACAGCAACCAAGACGCTTCAAGACCAGCTCGCAACCAAAGATCTGCCGTTTCTCGCCGAACACCTTGATCACCCCTTTACCTTCGCCGTCCTAAAGGGACGGTCCAACTACATCTGCTTACAGAGGGTGCGAGAACTCGAAGCCGATGGGACCGAACAGCTCGCGCTCGAAATTGGTGGACCGAAACCGCCATCGGAAGAAATCGCAGCGTTGGCAAGGTGGTCGACGACTTCACCCACGGGCGATCGCTCAGAACTCACCATTGAACCTTCACCACGAGCCTGGGCGGCGGTAAGCGTTGGACCGCGCGAATGCCCGGGCGCGTCGAAGTGCCCAAAAGGTGACGACTGCTTTACCGAACGTGCTCGTCGCGCCGCTTCTGAGGCCGACGTTGTGGTCGTCAACCTCCACTTGTACGGATTGCACCTCGCTACGCACGGTGCCGTTCTTCCCGAACACGAAGTTGTCATCATCGATGAAGCGCACCAACTTGAAGACATCGTTGCGGCAACTTCAGGCGTCGAAATAACTGCCGGACGATTCACTGCTCTTGCTCGCAACGTTGCTGCGATCATCGCCGACCCCGACATCGTGCGCGATGTTGACGAACTCGGATCAATGTGGCGCGACTCGCTTACCGAAGAACGAGGTCGACGTATTCGCGGACAACTCGACGGCGAACCAGCGAGAATCCTCACGCTTGCACGAGCACGCATCGACAAAGCCATGACCGCGCTTCGGGCCATTCCCGACGAAAGCAAAGGCGATGTCACTGCTCGTAAACAGCGGGCCATGCAGGCTGCGACATCACTTATCGATGACATCAACTCGTGTCAGGAAATCCGCGTCAGTGAAGTCGCGTGGATCGAAGGCAGCGAAGAGTTTCCGGTACTCCGCATCGCACCGATCGATGTTGGCGAGCTGCTTGACGAAACGCTGTGGACGCAAACCACTGCCGTGCTCACCAGCGCAACACTTCCACTTGCGATTCCAGTTCAACTCGGCATTCCTGAGACGCGATTCGAACGCGTCGATGTTGAAAGCCCATTTCACTACCCCGAACAGGCACTTCTCTATTGCGCAGCGCATATGCCCGATCCGCGTAGTGCAACCTTCGATGAAGCGATGCACGATGAACTCGAGGCACTTATAACCGCTGCCGGCGGCCGAACCATGGCGCTGTTCACCAGTTATCGAGCCTTGAATATTGCGGTCGAAGCATTGCGCGAACGCATTGACGTTCCCATCCTCGGCCAAGACGATTATCCAAAGCCCGCTCTCATCGAACGATTCACCGAAGACCCAGCATCGTGTCTGTTCGCAACGATGGGGTTCTGGCAAGGCGTCGATGTGCCAGGCGCAACTCTCAGCCTCGTTACCATCGACCGCCTTCCCTTCCCCCGCCCCGACGACCCACTGCTGCAAGCGCGCCGCGAGCGAGCACGGGCCGATGCATTCAAGGTCGTCGATATTCCTCGAGCGACAACGCTTCTCGCCCAGGGTGCTGGCCGTCTGATTCGCAGCACGAGCGACAAAGGCGTGGTTGCAGTATTCGACCCCCGCATGGCCAAGGCCAGTTACCGCTGGGACTTTGTCAACTCCCTGCCGCCAATGAAGCGAACGAAGAATCGGGCCGAGGTCGAAGAGTTCCTGAAAGCTCTCAACCAAGAGAGTTAAGGCGTCTCAGAATCCCAAACGGTCGAGGGCACCGGCTTTGCGCTGCCAGTCCTTGTCGACCTTTACGAAGAGTTCCAGATACGCGCCTTCGGGCAACTGTTCGCGGACAGCGATACCGACCTGCTTGAGCACCGAGCCCTTGTGGCCGATCACGATTCCCTTTTGCGATTCGCGTTCAACGAGGATTTCGCAACGAATGCGGGGCCATTCCCATTCAACAACGCGAGTCGCAATCGAATGAGGAAGTTCATCGTTGGTCACGGCAAGTAACTGCTCTCGAACCAATTCGGCCACCCAAAACGCTTCGGGAACGTCGGTGACCATGTCATCGGGATACCAAAGCGGCCCTTCGGGAAGCCGAGAGACAATCTCAGCGACCAACTTGTCGACGCCTAGCCCCGTAACAGCGGAGACCGGAAAGTAGGCCGACACGTCGATCTGTTCGGCGGCGCGTGCCAACTGCGCAATTACATCATCGGGGGAAGCGATATCGGTCTTGTTCACTACAACGATTGCGTTCGCCGGAACTTTCTCGGCAACAAATCGGTCGCCCGGACCGATCGGTGCGGTCGCATCAACCACGAGACAGACAACATCGACGCCGCTCGTCATTTCTGAGGCGGTCTTGTTCAGTCGTTCGCCCAACAATGTGCGCGGTCGATGGATGCCGGGGGTATCGACGAACACGATCTGCGTTTCGGGACGGTTCAATACGCCACGAATCTGCGATCGAGTGGTTTGCGGTTTATCTGAGGTGATCGCCACCTTCTGGCCGAGGATGGCGTTCAGAAGTGTCGACTTGCCCACATTGGGCCGGCCGACAATGGAGACAAATCCGGACTTCACTGAGGCAGCCGTTCGATCCTCACCATGCCGATACGCCGTCCCTTCACCTGTTCTGCTCGAAGACGGAACTCGCCTTCTGTTGTACTTTCGCCTTCGGAGGGTACGTGCCCGAGCAAGTGGAACATGAGACCGCCAATTGTGTCCCAATCGCCTTCGGGGAATTCCGCACCCACAAGCGAACTCACTTCGTCAATCGACATGCGGGCCTGCACGCGCAGATCGCCACCCGGAAGTCGTTCGACCATTACATCTTCGCGATCAAACTCATCAACAATCTCGCCGATAAGTTCTTCAATGAGATCTTCAAGAGTGATCAATCCTGCGGTGCCGCCGTATTCGTCGATCACCACGGCCATATGGGCTTTGCGAACTTTCATTTCCGCCAGCAATTCGGAAATACGCTTTGTCTCGGGTACGAAATACGCGCGCCGGGCAAATCGAATCACCCCAACGGCATCTCGACCGGCACGCGAGGCACGCACCAAGTCCTTCACATAGGCAATACCCGTAACGTCATCGATACCTTCGCCATAGACCGGCACTCGGCTTCGTCCGGCGGCGAGAGCCGCTTCAAGAACTTCGGCAACGGTCAGAGTGTTGGATAAGGCCAGCATGTCTGGCCGAGGCACCATCACCTCACGGCAGATCGTGTCGCCGAATTCGATGACCTGCACGATGAGTTCACGTTCTTCTTCTTCAAGAACGTCTGCAGACACCGCCTGATCGGCCAGGGCAAGGATTTCAGCTTCCGAGACGAACGGGCCTTGTTTCAGACCCTTTCCCGGAATAATCACGTTGGTGAGCCCGATGAGAGCTCTCGCTATCAGTTTGAACGGCCAGAATCGAGTCATCCACCACACAAAGGGCGTGGCAATACGGGATGCACGTTCAGTGTGCTGAACCGCCCAAGTTTTCGGAATGGCCTCTGCGACGACGAACACGACGACCACATTCACAAATGTGGCGAGTACGAGTCCCCAAGCACCAAAGAGACTGTCGGCTACCAGACCGACCAGAGTGGCTTGGACCAACTGACAAACAAGCACCACCAAGAGAACGACGTTGAGAAATTCCTCTGGGTGGGTAACAAGTCGCAAAATTCGCTTCGACCCAAGGCCTCCCTTTTCGGAAATCGCCTGTGCTTTTGAAACCGATATTCGCGTCAGTGCTGTTTCGGCCAGTGACAAGAAAACTGAGGCCATCAGCAAAACCACGATCACAAACGTCATCCATGCATCAGCTGTCGTGAATGTCACCGCAACCACGTTCATCGTCGCTTACTCCTGACTCATGTCCATGGATCGGCAGCAAGGGAACCATAGTGTGCCGCTAACAGTTCTCGTTCTCGCGATTGCATCTCGAGACGTTCAGCTTCTTCGGCATGATCCATACCGAGCAGATGCAAGATGCCGTGCACCACTAACAGCGCGACTTCGTCGTCAAACGAACCGGCGTGGGTAGGTGCGTTCCGTTCCGCGACCAAGGGACAAATCACAACGTCACCAAGCAGAAGCGGAAGATCTTCAGGATCGTTCTCGATGCGATCAGGTCCCGGGCCACCTGCGTCGGGCCAACGACCAGGCTCATTGGGATCGCCATCGATTGGAAAGGACAGCACATCTGTCGGGCCATCGACTTCCATAAAACGTTTGTTGAGATCACCAATGGTTCCCTCGTCCACAAACATCACAGAAAGTTCGGCTTCGCCTTCAACGCCTTCATCGGCCAACACCGCCAACGCGAGTTGCTGCCACTTCTCGACCACGATCGGCAATGCCGCCTGTTCATCGGAAACGAAGACGGTGACGACGCCGTCGGCAGGGCCGCGTCGCTTCAAACGGCGACGACGAGGAGGCTCGTTCAAGGCTTCGGTGCGTTCTCGTACGCGCTCACGATGTCCTGCACAATGCGATGACGAACAACATCGCCAGCGGTGAGCTTCACCCATTCGAGTCCATCGATACTGGAAAGGATTGGTTCAAGTTCGAGCAAACCACTTCGGCCGCCCTGCAAATCGATCTGGGTGGTATCGCCGGTGACCACAACCTTCGAACCGAATCCGATTCGAGTGAGGAACATCTTCATCTGTTCCGGTGTGGTGTTCTGCGCTTCATCAAGAATGATGAATGAACCGTTCAGTGTGCGACCTCGCATGAATGCAAGCGGCGCAACTTCGACCGTTCCTCGTTCCAACATGCGCTGCGCACCTTCGGCATCGAGCATGTCGTAGAGCGCGTCATACAAGGGTCGAAGGTACGGATCAACCTTGGCCATCATGTCGCCCGGCAAGAAACCCAGACGCTCCCCCGCCTCAACAGCAGGACGAGTGAGGATGATGCGATCTACTTCTTTGGCCTGAAGCGCTTGCACGGCCATTGCAACGGCAAGCCAGCTCTTACCGGTACCAGCAGGACCAACGCCGAAGGTAACGATGTTCTTGCGGATGGCGTCGATGTATCGCTTTTGTCCGCTGGTCTTGGGGCGCACCATTCGACCACGAGCACTGCGCAACACATCGGTCGTGAGCACTTCACTCGGACGCTCGTCGGCTTTCACCATTTCAATACTGCGGCGAACCGACACGGGCTCAAGAACCTGACCCTGCTGAAGAAGAACGACAAGTTCCTCAAACAACTTGCCAACCGTTCCGGCTTGGTCGCCAGAGACCGTGATCTCGTTGCCGCGCACGTGAACGTCGGCCTCGGGAAAGGCATCTTCAATAAGTAGAAGCAACTCATCACGCTGACCGAGAAGGCCGGTCATCAGGTGGTTGCCGGGAACATGGACGTTGACGGTTGTGCTGGGCATCTGACTCGTAATCCTAGAAGGGCCAGACGGCTCATCCCCCACGGAGGTCGATCCTGCATCATCGGGAGGTGGACGCCGTTACCGATCCCGCCCTCCGCCAGCTCCTCGACTCCGCCCGCAGCGCTGATTCCTCCCGATCTCGCGCAGGATTCGGTGCGCTCCACCGGCACCGAGGCGAGGACGCATCGCTGATCGGACTCTTAGCCAACCTCGCCGAATGCAATGCATTTGTGACGCTCACAACAAAAAATGGAAGCGAACGCCGCGGAACGATTCTCACCGTGGGGCCCGGGGGAATTGAGCTCGCCGCAAGTTCATCAGCCACCTCACTTATTCGTACATCCTCAATTTCGTCGGTACGGAGCGCTACCCGTCTACAGCTTGATGGCGACGGTGCACCTCAGACTTCGCACTCATGGCCCACCTTTTTGGCATCACGAATCGATCGCGACGATCGACTCTCGGTGGCGATCAGCAATGATCTCATTTCAGGGAACGTACGAAGCCTCAGCCGCTCATTGCTTACGCTCAGCACTCCCGACAACGGCGTTTTCTACGCAGTTGTTGACGCAATTGATGAAGTGTCGATCAGCGTTCCTGGTTCAATTCGACACGACTGAACGAAATCGTCGACATCGTTGCGCTTCAGTCGGATGACGCGGCCAAAGCGGTAGGCCGGGAGGCGACCCTCATCGATGAATCGGTACAGAGTGCGCGACTGCACCCCGAGATAGTCCGCTGCATCGGCGGTGCTCATCCAGTCGATCGTTTCATTCATCAGGCTCGTCAAGGTACGCGAATCGTCACCTTGAAGAAATGGGCCACGCGGCCTCTTCCCACCGAACATCGTTCTCCGTACCGTGCGGCCCCCATCACAAGTGACAGGACCGGAGAGCAAACGAAATGCGTCGTTCCCACACAACATCCCCCGGAGCGCAGTCAAACACTCCACCAGCGACGCTTCGTCGATTGAACATCCGAGTCCCGGGGAAACCAAATACTCGAACAATTGTCGGAGGTCTCCTTGTAAGCGCTGCCGCTCTCGCCGCATATCTCACTGTCTCCGGAGCAGGCGCCTCTTCACAACAATCTGTCGTCATATCGCGCCGAGCGCTTGTGGCCGGGGAACGACTCGACAGCTCAACGCTTGCCACCGCATCTGTCGATACGCGCACCGCTGAGTTACTCCGCACGTTTCCCTCGGTTGATGCGTTGGCGGGGTCTGTGGCGCTGGCTCCAATCGGAGAGGGCGAGCTGGTCCAACGCAGTGCCGTGCTCACCGGAGGACCAACAGAGCCAACACGCCAATTCTCTTTTCCAGTCGACCGAGAGAGAGCACTTAATGGCGACCTCCGACCAGGCGAGCGAGTTGACGTCTTGGCCACGTACGGTTCCGGGAGCGACGCGACCACCACTGTTCTCGCACGTGACGCAAACGTCATTCGCGCCACTGACGCGAAATCAGGGAGTCTCGGATCCTCAGGGAAACTCATCGTCACTCTCGCCCTCACATCTCCTGATCAGTTGCTCGAGGCGGTTCACGCCGCGCAAGTTGCATCAATCACCGTGGTGAGATCCACCCTTGCCGGCGAAACTGTTGGCACTCGATCAGCGGTAACAGGCCCACTCGCTCGTTCAGCAGCAGGTCGATGATGAGCGAAGAGCACTTTGTCGTATTAGGCGTAGCCCGTCCCCGCACAACGTGGTTAACCGATATCGGACGTTGGGCGAATTCGTCGACGCTACCAATTGAATTCATTCGATGCGTCTCGGTCGATGAAGTTCGTTCACGCCTTCATTCTGATCGTCGATTCTCCGCCGTACTGCTTGGTGAGGACTGCACCGGAGTCGACCGCGACGTCATCGAAACTGCCCGAGATGCAGGGTGCGTTCCGATCCTCATCACCGATTCCACCCCTCGACGCGATTGGCTGGCACTCGGCGCCGCCGAGACCTTGAGCCAACCGGTCACACCGCACCAACTCCTCGCTGTTCTTCGTGCTCATGCGATTGGGGTCGATCACCGATCACAAATCGCCACGCATGAAACCTCTGTTGACTCGTCTCCAACTGGGCGCCTCATCGCAGTTCTCGGTCCAGGCGGATCAGGGACATCCACAACCGCTATGGCGATCGCATCGCACCTCGCTGCGCAACCCTTGCCACGCCACGAGTCGCTCCTAACTCGAGTCGGCCTCGTTGATGCGAGCCTCAATGCAGATCAAGCCCTTCTCCATGATCTAGGCGATGTTGTCCCCGGACTCCAAGAACTTGTTGACCTCCATCGCACTGCGAATCCAACCGACGACGAGGTCCGAGATCTCTTTTGGTTTAGCCCTCGACACGGATACGACATCCTCCCCGGTCTGCGTCGACATCGCGATTGGTCGACTCTCCGCCGCCGTACCACCTTGGCTGCATTGGCATCGATCCATCGCTCGTTCGAGTTTGTCGTGGCCGACTCCGATGCCGACTTCGAGGGCGAATCTGAAACCGGATCGATCGATATCGAAGATCGCAATTTGCTCGCTCGGGAACTCGCAAGAAACGCCGATCTTGTTGTCCTCACCGCTCGAGCCGGGATCACCGGCCTGAGTCGAGCGCTACATGCCCTGCGCGAACTCGCTGAACTTGGCGTCGAGACCGAACGAATTCTTCTCGTCATCCTCGGAGCGCCGCGTTCCACCCGACATCGATCTGAACTCGCACGATCGATTCTGCATCTCTTCGATGAGTCCGTTCCATCACATTCGCTACCAACACCAGTGATGGTTCCGCTACGTCGTGATCTCGAACCATTCCTTCACGACGGAACTCCACCCCCACGATCGGCGTTCGGCTCTATAAACGCCGCGGTCTCCGAGCGCCTTCTGCAGATGGAACCACGCCAACCCCGACCGTCGTTTCACCCCGCACCGATTGCCATCATTCCCGGACACCTTGGGAGGACTGCATGAGAACTACCCCACTTCTCGACATCGAGATGGCGGTCCAAACTCGTGCCAAGGAAGCCGCCATCGATCTCTCAAATCCTGGCGGACACGAACAGTTACGCGCCCTCATCGATGATGAGCTGCGGCGCTGGGATGACGATGTTCGGCGCGGCCGCAGAACGCTTGTCATTACCAATCCGGAAACTCTCGCTGCTCGCGCATGGCAAAACCTGGTCCTCTACGGCCCGCTGACTGAACTTCTCAACGATGCTGACGTTTGGGAAGTCGAAATTAACGCTCCCACCGAAATCTTCGTAAAGCGCCATCGTGGATCAAGCGGATACCACCACGAAACGTTCCACGACGACGAGCATGTCATCCGCACGCTCACCAAACTTCTGGATGACTCTTCGACGAGCCATCGCAAACTCGATGCCACCGAAGGTCTTCAAGATGCTCAGCTTGACGATGGCTCACGACTCCACATCGTCCACGGCGACCTTGCTCGGGGTGGTCACCTCATGGTCAATATCCGCCGTTTCACCGGCGTGCCATTCACCCGACTCGATCAACTTGTTTCCACCGACACGCTGAGCAATGGCGCAGCATCCTTCCTTGCTGCGGCGATTCGATGCGGCACAACAGCGCTCTTTGCCGGTGCACCCGGATCCGGAAAGACCACCCTCTTGTCATGCTGTTTGGGCGAACTCGACCCTTCCAAACGTGTTGTGATTGCCGAGGAAGTCTTCGAGGTCGATGCGCCACTCCCAAATGTCGCTAGCATGCAAACGCGCGCCGCCCGTACTGATCGACCTGCTGTCGATCTCCGCCGCCTCGTGGCCGGGTTTCTACGCATGGCGCCCGATGTGGCTGTCGTTGGAGAGGTCCGCGACAGAGAAGCACTTCCACTCCTACTCACATTGTCATCGGGCATCAAGGGCTACACGACGATTCACTCTGCAAACGCTCGAGGTGCGCTGTCTCGATTGAGGTTTCTCGCCGAACTTTCCGATGCAGGTTCACTCCCTCACGGAGCGCTTACGACTCTTGTCTCCGACGCCATTGACCTGGTGATATTCAGTCAACGAACTCCAAACGGTCCTCAGGTAAGCGAAATCATCGCCGTTGAGGAACAACTTGTTGACGGATCAAGCGGAGCATTCACCGTCACCGATCTCTACACCCGTCAATCACCCTCTCAACCGCTTCTTTGGACAGGCCTGGTCCCCCAGCGTCTCTCGAACACATTCGCATCATCGGGCAGCGATCTCGGATTGGTTCTCCAATGACTGCGCTTCTCCTTGCGTCGATAACTGGTTATGGGGTCCACCTCCTCTATACCGCTCGCATCCTTGGTTGGTCCGGCGTCGGCCCAGCCCCTAAAAGTTCTGAGTCGAAGCGAAACCGACGCTCCAGTGCCGAATGGATGACGCAAGCCGGTCTCGGATCTGTTGCCCTAGGCGAGTTCATCCTCGCGATCAGTTCAATGTTCCTCCTTGGAGCCCTCATCGCTCTTGCGCTCTTCGGCGCAGCCCTTCCCGCAATCACCGCGGGAATGTTTGGAGCATCGTTTCCTCTTGCGGCGTATCGGCAGCGTCGCCGGAATCGGCTCGCAATTGCGCAAGACGCATGGCCACGAATGATCGAGGAACTTCGACTCCTCACCTCTTCAGTGGGCCGTTCGCTTCCGCAGGCACTTTTCGAGGTTGGCGAAGCTGGTCCCGAGATCATGCGACCCGCATTCAGCGCAGCACAACGCGAATGGATGCTCACCACCGATTTTGACAAGACCCTTCGTGTGCTGCGCGATCAACTTGCCGACTCCACCTGCGATGCAACCTGCGAGACGTTGCTCATCGCGCACGAACTCGGCGGAACCGGAATTGATCGCCGACTTGCAGATCTCGCACAAGATCGACGTGACGATGTCGCCTACCGCAAAGATGTACGAGCTCGTCAGTCCGGCGTCCGCTTTGCTCGGCGCTTCGTGCTGCTCGTTCCTCTCGGCATGGCCGCCGCCGGAGTCGCAGTCGGAAACGGACGCAGCGCGTACACCACACCTTTAGGGCAACTTGCAGTGCTTAGCGCTCTCGCCATCATGGCCATTTGCTGGCGCTGGGCCGGTCGGATGTTGCGCCTACCAACCGAAGATCGGGTGTTCGCACAATGAAACAGCCAATCGCCATTGCCCTGCTGTTCGCCTGGCTCGGCCTCACACTGCTTCTTGGCCAGTTTCGATGGTTCCGACGACCTCCACTCACCGAACGAGTGCGGCCCTATCTCTTTGGCCTCTCACATCGTGCCGAAACCGACGAGAGCAACGCAATCCTCCGAATTCTCGGTCCACTCGCCCGCGATGCCGGAGCAACTGTTGCAAAGTTCTGTGGGGTCAACGAAGAACTCGGCATGCGCCTTGAGCGGATTCATAGCTCGTTCGATTCCACCGCCTTTCGGCTTCGTCAACTCGGCTGGGCTACTGCTGCACTGTGCGCTGCGGCCCTCCTCGCAGTCGCGACCAGACCTCCCACTCTTTTCTTTCTTCTCCTTGTCGCAGGAGCGCCGACTCTTGCGTTCCTCCTTGTTGAATCCCAACTCTCACGACGCTCAAGAGATTGGAAGCGCTCTCTCGTCCTCGAACTCCCGATTGTCAGCGAACAACTCGGGATGATGCTCTCGGCGGGCTACTCGCTCGGCGCCGCTCTTCAGCGCGTTTCCAGACGCTCAACCGGAACCGTCGCACAGGATCTCCAGCGAGTCCTTACCCGTATTCAACATGGAATCGATGAGAACACCGCGCTTCGAGAATGGGCCGCCACCGCCGATGTACCTGCAGTCGGAAGGCTCGTTGGTGTCCTCGCGTTGAACCGCGATGCCGGCGACCTCGGACATCTGATTACCCAAGAAGCTCGGGCTGTTCGCTCCGAGATCCATCGAGACCTAGTTGAGACCATCGAAAAGCGCGGTCAACAGGTGTGGATACCCGTCACGGTTGCGACGTTGGTGCCTGGTCTCCTTTTTCTCGCTGTCCCGTTCACCGAAGCACTCCGCCTTTTCACCACTACCTAACCAATTCCCAACCACCAAACAAGGAGCAGTAATGCGGCCGAACCTCGACAAAGGATCCGACAAGAACGTCACGACCACTCCGTCACCGAAACGTCGCCGATTCAAGGGCGATCACGGAGAAGGCGTGATTTCCGCGGCGATAGCGGTGCTGATCATGGCTTTTCTCGGTGCAGCGATGTGGGTCGGCTTCCAACAAATGTGGAAAGCAACCGAAGCAACGACAAACGAAAAGATCATGCAGATCGGCTCCGAGTGAGCCGGCTTCGAGCGCGCTGCACACAGAGGTTCGGCCCCGAAACTGGGGCCGGTCTTGTTTCCACAATCGCTGGACTCCTCGTCTTCCTCGCCCTCTTACTTTTCGCAACCCAGACGCTGATTGCGCTCTACGCGCGATCAGCAACAACAAGTGCTGTCTACGAAGGAGCCCGACTCGTTGCGGGAGCAAGAACACCTCATGACGAGTCGCCAATCCCCGAAGACGCTCGATCCCGCGCCGAATCAACTATTCGCGCTCAACTTGGTTCGTTCGGAAGTCGGATCGAACTCGACTGGTCAACAACCACTTGGGACACCGTCGCAGTAACAGTTCGAGCCCGTCCCCCCAGTTTCCTCTGGGACAGCTTGAGAGGAAATGGCGCCCCGCCAATTGAACGAACAGTTCGGGTCCGAGTGGAGCAAATGCAATGACCTGTCTGCGTGTTCGTGGCGACCAAGGACAAGTCGGCGGCATTGAGGTCATCCCATTCGGAATTCTCACTTTCGTCATCGCCATGCTCATCATCGCCAATGCATGGGGTGTTGTTGATGCCAAACTCTCAACAACAAGTGCCGCACGTGAAGCCGTCCGTACATTCGTCGAAGCTCCGAATGAAGAGATAGCTCTGTCCCGTGCGGAGTCAGCCGCGACACAAGCCTTTTCCGGCCATGGACGGAGCGCCGGCGCTACCTCGATTTCCATTTCCTACACAGGCGAACGTGGTTGGTCGCGATGCAACCGAGTCACCGTCACTGTTCGTCACCCAGTCCATGCACTTCGAGTTCCGATCATTGGCGGCTTCGGTCAAGGATTCGCTGCAGTCGCATCGGCGAGTGAAGTGATCGATCCGTTCCGAAGCGGGATTTCAGGAGACGCCAAATGCTGAATGTTTCTCAGCCACGGGCAAGGGGCGAGAGCGGAACGGTGCTCATGCTCATGCCCGTTGCGGTACTCATCATGTTTGTCCTAGCAGCGATCACCGTTGACCTGACCGCCGTTCGCGCTGGACAACAAGATCTTTTGGCTGCCGCAACTGACGCCGCGAACGACGCTGCGACCGCAGGCCTCGATGAAGCCGCGCTTCGATCCGGAAGGGGCTTCGAACTTGACCCCTCAAGGGTTTGGCTCGTCGCAGTCGATGCCCTTGCCACCAGGGGCACCCTCGACGACCTCTCCTCGGGACCCGATGTCACAATCAACCAAGACGGTTCAGTCACGGTCTCTCTTTCCAAGCGGGTTCCACATCTCTTCGCGCGCGCCCTCCCGGGAGCGCCGGACGACAAACTCGTGCTGGCGACTGCGACCGCCACTGCGCAACAGCGCTGATTCCCCACCATTCTTCGTTGTCGTTTCGTCAGTCCCCCCTCCCTCGCCGTAAGTTCATTCCCAATGACCGGGGAGCACGAGTTCACATCTGAGGA
>ERZ891134.482-NODE-482-length-33257-cov-8.482501_pt1 | contig 33257 bp, 34 predicted proteins | sample MGYA00520888_ERZ891134 | MGnify/ENA primary metagenome ERZ891134 (study PRJEB32303, sample SAMEA104408692) | aquatic metagenome | biome: Brackish water; feature: Coastal; material: water | place: Baltic Sea | collected 2014-10-23 | depth 10 m ... | reverse complement strand
AAAAGCGGTCGCCTCTGGCAGGATCAACCAGATTTCTCTTGTTATGATCCTTAGGTTACTTGTCGCTGTCTTATTGCTGTCTCTAAAAAATTGGCGAGAAAATATTGCACTTGAGCTTCTTGCACAAATTACATCATAATCTCGATCACCTTCCTGACCCTGAACCATAATGGCTTTTCAGAATCGCAATCGCTTCGGCTTTACGTAAAAAGAGGATAGAATTCTTCATAGTCCGAGGACTCAGATTCTAACGCCGTTCTTCACAACGCAAGCAACTCAGCCACTGACCCCCCCTATATCAAGATACCCGATGACTAGTTGACAAAAAACAACCAACTGCGTCACAAAACTGGCAATTTGGCAAAGGGAATTAATCCCGAAAATTATGCTTAATCTGCACCGAAGAATTGTCTAATCATTGGATGCATTTCCATAGCTTGTTCCTTCTGGATTTGCTCATAAGTACGTAAAATGATACCTACGGCAAGTAACAAACCTGTACCAGTGGCATTACCTACTGTTCCCAGGAGATCTGCGCCAGCGGCAAGTAAGCCCACGAAAGCACCTGAGAAATAGGTGACAGGAGGAATATAATTTTCTAGAATTTTCTCTAAAACCTTGGGGTTCTTTCTAAATCCTGGTATTTGCATACCGGTTCTTTCTATTTGCTTGGCTACATCCTTTGTACCCATATTAGTAGTATCAATCCAGAATTTAGCAAATACCATCGAACCTACTGTCATTAGAACGACATAAAATACAACGTGCACCATTATTTGAGTTAAGCTATGTCCAAAGGCATCTCCGGTTTGATTCAGCAACGGCAATAGCCAGTCGTTAACCCCATTTACCATACTAGCATACCAAGCGAAACCTCCTGAAGCCGTAGTCTGACCCTGTTCATAAGTACCAATGTACTCAGATAAGGATCCATAACCCTCTCGGCCCAGGAATGGTGTTTGTGATAGCGTAGGATGACTCCAGAATAGTAAAGTGAACATATTGATATTGGCAAGTAATGCTGCCATCAAGATAACTGGAATGTTAGATGCATACACTAGTCTAATTGGGTATTTACCTCTATGACCTCTAACTTTACCGTGAGTTAGTGGCAATTCAAGTTTGCTTGATTCTGCGTATGCCACAACCAAGAATACAACAACGGATGAGAATAATGCTGCTAACGGATTGACGTGCGTAAGCAATATGCTTTCGAAACCATTGCTCCTGATCATTTCGTAATTTGTCGCCTCCCTAAACATGTAGAATATCATCGGCAAAGTACCAGATGGTGGGTTGGCCATTGAGTATCCAAGACCACTGGTTACCGGAAGTGGGGATAATGTTCCAACGAATGTTGATTGTGAAACTCCCGCAGCAATAAACAATGACATACCAGAACCAATACCCCATTTAGAGACTAATTCATCCAGCAAGAATACTAGATAAGACCCCGCAAATAATTGAGCAACAATTACGAAGTTTGCCCAACCCATTCCATATGAATCGATTAAGAATTCCATTGGGTCGAGGAAGCCATATGTTTGAGGAATTGCTTCAATTGGGATCATAATCAAAACAAGCAATTTTTGTACACCTTGGTACATTGCTTTGTCTTCAGAATTTGATAAGTCGAGCCTGATGATTTTAGCACCGGCAAATAATTGCATAATAATTGAACCTGTAACAATTGGACCGATACCCAAGTGCATTATGGTACCTGAGGCACCAGCCATGATTGATCTAAAACCACTAAACAAATCAAGGGCTTGTCCGGATAGACCGTAAAGCATTACATTGGTCATTGCGAAATAGATGATCAGAACAAACGTAGTAGTCCACATTTTCTCGTTAAACCTAACGTGGCGTTCTGGTTTGGTTATTGTTGGGTAAACGTCAACGAATCTGTGAAGTGCGTAAAGTCTACTGCTTTTATCGCCGCTCCACATGAAGCAAGTCAGTGCTGCAGCAGCACCAAATCCAAGCAGTAGTATACCGACTAGGAAAAACCCTACTCCGTCTTCATAACCGCCCCATTTAGCAGGTCTAACATACCATACCGTAATTCCAGCAATCGCTAACCATCCTAGCAGTTTCCCATATCGACCAATTACCGGGGCGTCTTTCAACCCTTCAGGCAACTCCCTATTGAAACACCACATTAGATAAGCGACATAAACAACTGACATTACTAAACCAAATTGGGCAGCATTTCTTACTGCATCAATCTCACTGGAAAGTTCATCAGACTGCCAGTAAATAAGCAAACCGAAATATAATACTCCAGTCAGTGCAATTGCCCATGGTATTGGCTTATGTTTCATTGTTATCCCACCTTATGATTCACTCTTCTTTAGATTCTGCCCAGTCTTCTTGGTCCATATTCAATGAACCACCTGCTGCTTGAATCTTCTCTGTTGCTTTTGCACTTGCTTCAGAGACAGTAACTGTTATTGCTTTAGAAATCCTTCCGCTACCAAGTAATTTATCGATACCCATTTCTGTTAGGTTTACCGAATCACCATCACCGGCTAAGTCTTCAAGTTGTCCGACATTGACTGTTACGTTGACTGTTCTAAGAGATGGGTGTCGATTAAACCCATGCATACCCCAGTGATTAGGCATATATTTGATTCTAGTCATAACTCTGTGCTTGTTAATACCTGCAAGACCACGACCTCCTCTCTTTCCAGCACCTCTTCCTGCTTTTTTACCGCGACCATGGTAGCGGTTTCTTCCACGATGTTTATTTGCTTTTATTCCCATTCTTTCACCTCAAATCATCCTATCAACTAGTGAGTTGATTTCATCGCCTCTTGCACCAAGTGCTCCACCGATTACGAAAGAACGCTTGATTCCACCCCAGCCTTTGGGGCCTCTTGGAGGATGTAATCTGAAAACTCTCTTCAAACCTGGAACATCTTTTACTGTAGATTGTCCGGAAGTAACTGATTTGGCGAAATCTGTAATATTCTTGAAATCTGTGGATTCTTTGACAATACCATCAGTCAAAGGCGAGTCTCCAGACATCCTTCCACGTTCGGAAAGCATCTTTTCGACTGTTGCTTCTGTAGCTTCTCCCCAAGTGATGTAGTCTTTTGCCTTCTGCAACATACCACGATACTGATCATTTTCTGGAATGATTACTGCATGGTTGACCTTAGTCAGATTTAGGTAATCCATAGTTTCCCTAATGGAGCGCTCAACATTGACATTGCTTCTAACTCTAACAACTATCCAACTCATTCAAACATCCTCCCTTTGTTGATGAAAAGCTTCTCACTTTGTGCTTTGGAGAGCCTAGTAGTATTCAAATTCTTTAGTGCATTAAAAGTTGCAGCAGCGTAATTGATAGTAGTTCTAGTTTGACCCTTAGTACGAGAAAGAACGTCAGTAATTCCAGCGAGGTCTAGAACTTTTTTACCAGTTTCTCCAATAACCAGACCTTTACCATTTGCAGCCGGCATCAATGTAACCCTTGTAGATGCGGAACGCCCATTAATCTTGAACGGGACTGAGGTACCTGGACCGGAAGAAGATTCCCATGAACCATTGCCTCTTTGAACACTAATTATGTTTAATTTGGCGGCGGTGATCGCTTTTCTAATTGCTTGGGAGACTTCTTTGGCTTTAGCCATACCAAGCCCTACATAGCCGTCTTTATTCCCAACACATGCCATAACGTTGAATCTAACACGTCGTCCACTGTCAGTCATTCTTTGAACCATGTTTACCTTGATAATATCATCTTCTAGATTTGGAATTAATGCATCGACTATTTCAACTTCTCTAATTGGAAGGTTAGAAGCAAGTGCTTGTTCAAAGGTAATAATTTGACCTGCAGCTACTGCATTTCCTAGACGAGTACGAGGAGTCCAGGATCTCAAGTTCATAATTGGATCATCTTGATTTCTACCTCTTCTTCGGCCATCTTTGGGTTCTTCAGATTCTTCAGGATTAAACGCTAGGTACAAACCCGGCGCCATTTTTGGTTGTTCGTCTGTCATTAATATGCCCCCTCTATCTTGGTTTTTGTCGATTCTACCGCAGCAGAAACTTTGTCGGAAATATGTTCACCGTTTATTCGGTTTTCATCTGGAAGTACTTCATCACTGTGAGGAATGTCCATTCCAGCATCCACCATACCCTTTAGGGCGGAAAATACTCTACCACCCGGAGTGCTACCAGCAAGCCCGATGTCCAGAACTGCGTCTGTACAACCTTGCGCCATTGCAGCCTTGCCTAGAGCAAAACCGGTCAAATAACATGCTGGAACTGATTTCTGGGAGAAATCTTGTGGCCAGTCGAATTTCTTAGCCAGGTCTGAACCGGTAACAGTAGCCAAAACTAGATCGCCTCCTGCTGACCAGTTTACCACCTGACAAGTCACACGTGTATTAGATACTCTAACCACAGCTCGGGCTTTTTTGCCTCTGAGCAACTTTAGTCTTCTGTGATAATCTGTTTGACCTGATTCTCTTCTTCTGAATACTGATCTACGTCGTGTACCTTTCATCACTCATCGCCTCCTTTGATAGTTACTCCTTCAAGGGTCATCTGTGAACGCATGTGTGCGATAGATCGGTAAGATCCTCCCTTGGCTTTCAAGTAGTACTTTCTGTATTGAGATGCTTCAATAGTTCCATCTTCACGATAGTCCTTCAAGACCCTTCTTTGGGATCTAATAGTTCTCATCCAACGAGATTTCTTTGGATTTCTAGCGTTTGCTGAACCAGCACGCTTACCTTGTCCCTTTCTACGACCCTTGCGCTTTTGCTCTAATCGCATTCTAGCTCTGGCCCTGGATGTACCTTTGATAGGCTTGGCTCTAATCCAGCCTTCTTCGATAAATTCTCGAATATCATCAGTTTGCACTGCTGCTGCAATCTGGTCGACATAATCTGGATTGACCCAGACTCGGTTTACTCCACATTTCAGCAATCTTGCTGCAAGTCTCTTTTGATTAGTAATTTGCATCAAACATCCCTCCTACGGTTAAGAACACGAATTCCTAATTCATCAGCACGTGAATAAATTTGTTCACGCTTTCTACCGCCGACTGTCTTGCCGACTCTAGCAGCCTCTGTTTCAGGGTCAATGATATCAAGATCCCCAGTGTTGTGGACCATTACTTCTCTAAACCCAGATGGATGAAGTCCTCTAGCTGTGGCAACTTTACCGTGGCCGACTCTTACTAGTGAACTTCGATATTTGTAATTGCGTCGTTGCTTACTGTCCATACCGTGAGGTGCTCTCCATCCGGAGCGAGATAATCTCTTGTAACGGAACCATTCTGTTCTCTTGAATGCTGGAGTTTTCTTCTTTTGCTCATCTCTAAGCGCAAGTGCAAGCTTCATATCTTCTGACAAGACTGGCTTTTGTTTTGCAACGTGACCTTCATCTTCTTCTTCGTCCCAGTCTTCATCATCCCAATCATCTTCCTCAGCATCTTCTGCGGAATCATCAGTATTTTCGACAACTTCATCTGAAACTTCTTCTGTTGTTTCTTCAACAACTTCAGATTCCTCTGGAACGTCTTGTGCTTCGACTAATCTCTCAATTAGCTCTGATTTCTTACCTGAAATTTTCAAGCCCGCTTCCTTAAGCAATGCCTTTATCTCTGCAACAGTCATATCTTCGTAATTATCTGACATTTATATCACTCCTTACCTAGAAGATATATACCATCTTGGAATACTCTTCTGTCTCTGTTCTTGATAACCGCACAACGCTCGATGTTGGCTGCAGTTTGCCCGACATTTTCTTTATCTATGCCAGTTACTACAACCTCAACTTTGTTGTTGACTTTAACATCAACACCGCTTAGGATATCTGCTCTTCGTGGAACTTTCTCACCGAAATAATTGTTGACAATGAATTCTCGTCCCTTTACTTCCAAAGTCATTGGAAAGTGAGAATAAAATGCTTTCAAATCATATTTGAAGCCTTCAGTAACTCCTTTCACCATATTGTTGAGGTGAGCGTTCCATGTACCTGACAGTGCCTTGATTTTTCTTCTAGGAAGATCTGATCTGACAATTAATGAACCCGATTCTTGGAGTATAGTTACACTCGGGTTTGTAAATTGTCTACTCAAGGAACCTTTTGGCCCTGTTATAGTTACGACGCCATCTTCACTGTGTTCGGCTGTTACACCTTCAGGGATGGTTACGATGTGTTCGATTCTGTCGATTTTTACCATTTTATTCACCTCAATATACATAGGCCAGCAATTTGCCGCCTATTCTTGCATCCTTTGCATCATAATGATGCATTACTCCTGAGTTTGTTGTTAGAATCAAAAGGCCGAAATCTTGAGCAGGTAAATATCTGGTTTCCCATTGCTCGTAATCTAGCCTTCTAACGCTGTGTCTTGGTTTTACCGTGCCACATCGATTGATTGCGCCTCGCAATTCAACAGTGTAACGTCCGCCACGACCGTCTTCTGTTCTTTCAATTGGGCCTACATAGCCTGATTTTTGCATGATTTCAAGTACATTACCTAATAGTTTTGAAGCCGGAGTAAGTTCTACGTTGAACTTACCTGCTTGCTCAGCATTGTACATCTTTATCAGTGCATCATTTAATGGATCAATTTGCATCTATATTCCTCCTCAACTCATCTTTTTGAACCCTATCTCAGGTCCTACATCTCTGAAACATTGGCGGCATAGCCTTAGACCGTGTCTTCTAATCATTCCACGACGTCTTCCGCATCTTCTGCAACCGAGCGTTCGTCCAATTCTTTCTCCGTGATCTCTTGCCATATTCACTCCTCCAATATTTTGATATTATAATTGTCAGCGAACCAAGTTCTTGATTCATCAGCTGTAACTTTGTGCTTAACTGGAATCTTTCTCTTCGCTTTTCTTCTGCGGCTGACTCTATGGCCAGGTCTTTCGAGCACTACGTTGATATCCATACCGAATATACCGATATCTGGATCATATTTTTGACCAGGGAAATCAGTATAATCTCTTACGCCAAAGGAAAGGTTACCTTCTCTATCGAAGTTCCATGACGGGACAACATCTTCCCGGCACGAGAATGCATCAGTCAAAAATTGTTTAATTTTGTCTTTATCACGAATAGTTGCTTTGCAGCCAATTGGGGCGCCGATTCTTACTTTCAGATCACGATTTTGAATTTTACCAAGTGTTCTTTGAGGTTTTACGCCTGTGACCATCTTTAGTACACTTTCTGCGTTTAACAACCTATCTCCACCTTCGCCGACACCAATATTGACACACACTTTGGCAATTCTTGGCATCATCATAGGATTTGCTGACTCACTCATTCAACCACCTCAGTAGTAGGTAATTTTTGTTTGCCGATTGCAAATACATTTGACATCACAGTGCCGAAGTCAGCAAATTGTACTTCATTAGGCATGCTTGAACGCTTGACGATATATTCTGAAACTTCAGCGAATTCACCAACGTGAGCACCACCAGTCAGATAGCACTTTATGCCATCTGAGAAGCGGATATGTTCCTTTATTTCTTGTGAAGGAAGTGCAAGGACTAGTGAGTCACCAGTGTTGTATTCTCCAGCATCTTCGGTCAATATATTTCTCCCGTCGTGCAGATGAAGTTGCGTTTTTCCACCCTTGACTGTGGTTTTACCGTTGATTCGGCAAACCTTGGTTTCCGCTTCTTTCTTTGAAATTTGTCTGTATCGAAGTATTCCCTTTTGATCAACTATACAACGATAGTTTTCTTCACCAACTGTTAGAACGTCCATGAATCCAACACCTCTTCTAGAATCTTTGCAGATTCTTCCATCGATGGAAACAAGATTATTGTGCAAAATATGTCTAACTTCTCTGGTTGATTTTGCGTAGCCAAGAATATCTCGAATAACTACAACAACTGGCATACAAAGTTCTAATGTGTGCGCACCAGGTGCTGCTTTAGTTACCCAAATAGAGGTCTTACGTGGTAGTGGCCAACTTCGTGGCATTGCCAAACGTTTCATGTGATTACTGCTTCCCATCTAATTCAACTCCTGTTTCCGGTTAATTGTTGGACTCGATACTTATGTGTCTCGTCCAATCTTACTACGACAACATTTGAAGCATTAACCGGTACTGCTTCCTCTTTGTTATCTGATTTACTGGCTTTTGCACCTTCAATATACAGTCTGCCTTTGTTAGAATCTATTCGGATAACTGAACCTGTTAGTGGCTCAGCATTCCTCTTGCCGCCGTGTCGCTTACCACCATTGGATAAGTCACCACGAACGACCTTTACGGTATCTCCAACTCTAACTGTTACAGTCCTGACTCCATCAAATCTGGAATCGGGTTTTTCAAGTTGTAATCTAGCTGAGAGCCTCTTACGCTTTTCATGCATTGCTGCATTGAAATGTGCTTTTCTTTGTTTTCCTGGTTTCATACTCTTTACCATATTATCACCTCAAACGATTTGTTTTGCATTCGCTGCAATACGTGGCCAGCGTTCTGCTGCCTCTCTAGAAACTGGACCTTTGATATCCGAACCTTGAACATCGCCTTTTTCATTGGTGATGACACAAGCATTGTCTTCGAATTGGACCCATGTACCGTCAACTCTGCGGAATGGCCGTCTCTGACGGATGATAACCGCATCGAATATCTGCCTACGGGTATCTGGTGTTCCTTTCTTGACTGAAACCTTTGCCAGATCGCCTACTCCACCTGCAGGATATCTCCTCATGGTACCACCAAGTTTCAAAATATTGATGATTTGAACTATTTTAGCACCAGTGTTGTCTGCAACATTTAATCTTGCAGCGGTTGGTAGACCTCTAGTCTGCCTACCTGCGATTCCACGCATTAAGCCTCACCTCCGTTTAGTTCAACAACGCAGAATGAAACCGTCTTTGAAAGTGGTCTACATTCCATTACCTTGACAGAATCGCCGATACTGACATCACCCATACAGGATGGCAAATGCGCCGATACTATACTAGTGCGCTTTTCAAATCGCTCGTATTTTTGCATATATCGTACATTGTTTCTCTCTAAAGTAATGGTTTTTTGCATTCCAATTTTAGAAATTGTTCCTTCGAGAACTTGTCCTCTAAGGCGCAGGCTTCCATAAAATGGGCAGTTTTTGTCTCCGTCCCACTCTCCGGTGGGTGGTCTTACATCTATTCCTATATCTCGCATGGTATCAAGCCGTCCTATATTTTCGGTGGACTCTGTTTTCAGGGCGTTGTCCAACCATTGTCCCATCTATTACGACATCACTGTCGGTAATTGTGAATTTGATACTCGCTTTACCGAGTTTGACCATCTTGCCATCTTCTTTTATGGTGATGGTTTTTTGTGATTCATCAATAACCATACCTTGCCTTCCAACAAGCGTATTATCTAACGAAGAGATCACATTAAGAGTCTTGCCTAACCAGTTATTATTGTATACATTCATCTTATCTCACCTCCACATTAAATCCGTTATTTTTGAGTACTATTGCTGCTTTCTTCTTGTGATCCCCTTGTAGTTCGATTGTTCGTCCTTTTACTGTTCCACCTGCAGCGCATTTATTTTTGAGTAGTTTAGCTAATTGATTGATATCTATCGCTGAATCCTCCAAACCCTCTACTTTTGTTACTATTTTTCCGTATCTTCTTCTATCTGTAGACAAAATTGCGCATTGTTGTTCTTTTGCAATCTCCTGGCATATACATAACTCATCTGGTAATCCACAAACATTACAGATTCCGCTCATTTGTATTCAGTCTCCTTCCCGTCGTTATTCAGTTGCTATTCATATGCGTCTTTAGTCGAGCAATACTTCTTCTTGTTGCTTTGTAAGCACCAATACTTGCAGGAGTACCACCTAGTGATTTTTCCGCACGAAGTTGCAGAAGTTCTTCTTGAAGTTCAAGAAGGCGGGCATCTCTTGCCTCTGCGCTCATGGCTGCGATCTCTCTGTTGGATACGTAACTCATTTACTAGCCTCCTCGACAATTTCAACTTCTGTAGTTTCAGATTCAGCTCTTATACGGAGTTCTTCCTCTGAAAAGAGGGCGATTTCGTGCGGTAATTTAGTTCCTTTACGCATGATTTGTACAGTCACACCAATTGTTCCTAATTTCTTAACAGCAACTGCATAGCCTCTGTCCATGAATTGTAATGCGGTTTCACCGCAATACTTTACGTGGCCAAGAATAAATTTCTGGGTTCGGTTTCTAGCACCAGTCAGTTTACCAGCTACAGTGACAATTACTCCTCTAGCACCCTTTTCCATAACGTTGACCGCTGCGGATGCGCCGGCTCTTCGATAATACCATCCACGCTCAAGAGCGGAGGCGATTTTCTGTGCCATGACTTGAGCGTTTAGAGTCGGTTCTTCTACTTCTTCAACAGAAAGCCTTGGATTATACAATTCAAATTCATCATTCAATCTCTTCTGGAGTTCGTTGATTATTTTTCCTCGCTTACCGATTACTCTTCCCGGTTTTTCTGCTCTAATCTCGACACTAGTACCACTAGGAGTCCTACTGATGGTCAATCCGCCAAATCCTGCTGATTTGGTATTTTCCATCAAGAATTCCTTGACCAGTTGTCTCTCAACATTTCTGTTGACGATTGTTCTAAGTACACTTTGTTTTCCAGCCATGATATTCACCTCAGAATTCGTCCTCCAATTCGTCTTCAACTGTGTTGAAGTCTTCTAGGAATATTTCCAAATTGACTTGATAGTGGTTAGATGGTGTTGCACGCCCTCTAGCACGAGGAATCCATCCACGACGAATTTGGCCTCTGTGTGCAGCAATGTGGGTGATTTCCATCTCTTCAGCATCAATATCTTCGTATTGATGTCGAGCATTGTCCATAGCACTTTGAATCAATTTAATTATTGCTTTTGATGCCTTTACTGGATACCTACCTGGTCCAACGCCACCTTTTCGATGACCGACCATTGAAGGTCCACTTCGCTTGCGTTTCTTGTTTCCACTGCCTAATCTGAAAGGTACTGCCACTGCTTTTCTTCTAATGTCTGCCCTATCTGAGTCGATTTTCAGAACATCGTTTAGGAAATCAATTGCGCTTCCAGCAGTCATATTCTTGACTGCTCTGCACACTTCAAAACAGTGCTTTACGTGCATGTCAACATTGACTGCCCTTGCTGAAGCAATTCTACTTCCTTGTAATAGTTGAGTGAAACCTTTCTGAGGAAGTTGTCTCCTCTTGGTTCTGCGATCCATTTGTCTTTGCTTTGCCATATTTCTCACCTCACTTCAATGCTACGTGCTTTGATGAACGGGTAGCACCTACACCTGGGCCACTGTGGGCCACATTCTTTCTGCTTAGAGCAAATTCACCAAGATAATGTCCAATCATTTCTGGCTTGACATCAAGTTCGATGAAAAATTGCCCGTTGTGAATTGCGATTCTTCGACCTACAAATTCTGGTAGAATTGGCATATCTCTTCTGTGAGTCCTTACAGTTGTTGAACTGTTTCTTCTTATTCTGTCAAGGAAATGTTCGTTTTCTACAGACATACCACGGCCTATGGACCTTCGAGCTCTTGAAGGTAACAATTCTATGATAGAATTGTCGGATCCTTCAGATGGCCAAAGTTCCATTTGTGATAATTCTTCCATGGTATATCCACGGTACGTAAATTCTTTCTTGACACGGCCAGTTGTTGTAGACAAGCGCTTTCTTGCTTTTCTTCTACTGGCCTTTGGGGTCATAAAGGACTTCTTATTCTTTCGTGCCATACATAATCACCTCAAACTTTCTTTCCACGGCCTCTACCGGTTCTTCTTGGCGCAATAATACCAACTTTAGCACCAGGTGGAGTTCCACGGGCAACCGAATTGGGTCCGTGGACAGCCTGATGATTTCCTCCACCGTGAGGGTGGTCGACTGGATTCATTGCAACACCGCTAACATGCGGGAATAATTTTCCTCTTGCCTTTGCCTTGTAGTATGCAGCACCAGCAGTTCTTAGAGGCATCTCGTCTCTTCCATGTCCTGCAAGTACACCGATAGTTGCACGGCAATTTGCTGGCAATTCTTTGAGTGACCCTGAAGGCATTCTGATACGAACTTTCTCACCGATTTTGGCTTCAACATAACATGAGTTTCCTGCTGAACGGGCTACTTTACCACCATCACCAGGTCTAAGTTCAAGATTGTTAATCGCTGTACCTTCTGGAATGTTACCAATGCTAGTAATGTTACCAGGTCTTAGCGAAACATTGTTTCCGACTGCTACGTTACTACCTACAGAAAGACCTTCTGTTGCGACCACTAACGTGGTATCGCCATCAGGCAACTTGAGTCTAGCTAGTGGAGCGGAGTGAACTGGACTATGAATTAGTTCAGTTACTTCACCAACGATGTCGTTTTCACGAGGCATTCTGTTTGATCCAGGAAATCTATGGCTTCTTACACGGTACCTTGGCGAGGAACCTTTTCTCTGTGCACGTATTCTCTTACCCATTATATCACCTCAGAATGCTCCTAAGCGCATTGCTGCGTCTTCTGCGTCGTGGCCTTCAGCCAGTTTTACAGAAGCATGTTTCCCATGCTTGCTGTTTCTAACATTAACTTTCGCTACTTCAACATCAAAGATTGTTTCTACTGCTTTAGCAATTTCATCCTTTGATGCACTTCTTCTTACGATGAACTCAAGCCTTTGTTGAGTTGATCTAGCTTCCATGGATTTTTCAGTAAGCCATGGTTGTATGATTATATCGTATGCATTCATAGTAAACACCTCAGTTGAGTTCCTCCACAGCGGATTTGGTAAACACTGTCAAACGACCAAGTGCGCCACCTGGCGCTAGGTCTTCAGCGTTTAGATCCTTAGCAGCAACTACATCTACTCCAGGTAGATTCCTAGCTGCTTGTGCTAATCCTGATTTTTCCTTAACAACAAGTAGTATAGATTTAGGAGTCTTGTGGACCCTTCCCCTCATTGTCGCCTTTCCAGCACGAATTTTTCTTCCTTCTCTTGCTCTTTGCAAATCTTCACCCAGACCAAGTCCGTCAAAGATTGCTAGAACCTTACGGGTTGCAGAGCCATGGTTGAAAGATTCGAAATCAAACTCTTCTTTCTTGCCGTCTCGAACTTCTACATAGTTACCTAGTATAATTGGTAGAGAAGAGACATCTTCTGAAATTTGGTGACCCCGAGAACTTACCATTTCCATGTCAGTGGTAGCCCTAAGTGCTGTATCTCTTGCTAGTCTTCGTTCTTTTTGATTTAGTTTACGGGCCCATATCTTTTCGACCTTAGGTCCGTGGGCTCTTCGTCCACCAAGTGTGTGAGGGTTTTGAGCTGCTCTCTTTTGACCAGTTCGTCTCATAATTCGTGAGACACCTCTTCCCTTACCCCACCATTCGACGGAGTGCTTCATACCAGCCATTGGCTTTCTTTTTCCACCGTGTGGCCTTGAACCGTATGGTTGTCTGCGATTTGCTCGGCTAGATGCCACTGCTAGTTTCACTAAATCCTCACGAAGTGGAGTAGCAAATGAGTCAGGTAAGGCAATCTTTGACCCGTCAGAGACTGAGATCTCAAAAGTATCTTGGAGCCTACCTGCATCTAGTTCATCAGCACTGATTGTGTTGGTAATATCTTTTACTGCAACTTTCATCTTCAGGCCCCCTGCTTGGATGCTGTACTTACGTACGTGATTTCGTAATCGTGAAGAGTTCTGTCGCTACCTCTAGTGGCGTCTCTAAATCTAATCAAACGCTTTGAAGGTCCAGGCACGCTACCTTTGACCAAGATGTAGTCAGAATTTACTTCTCCATAGTGCAAAAATCCACCAGATGGAGTGATTGCATGTTCTTCTGGATTAGCAACTCTCATGATTCTTTTGTTGTATTCGGTTCTTTGATGGTAGCCAGTTTGACCACCTTGTCGGATTGTCTTTCTTACATATCCTGTACCGAAGTCACCCATGTTTCCGTGTTGCCTGCGCTTCTTTGAGTTTTTGTGAGATTGAAGTTTACCGCCAAACCGCTTGATTACACCCTGCCATCCGTATCCTTTGGTAACGGCTACTATATCGGTAAGAATTCCTTCTTCGAAGCAATCGGCAAATGAAAATTCTTCGCCAAACTTTTCCTTAGCATAATTTAGTTGTTCGCTGGAGTTTCCACCATCCAGACCTACTTCCATTACATCGGGGACCTTGGTTGGTATTCCTGAAATTTGACTTGGTTGAGTAGCGACTATTAGTCTGACTTCACACAAGTCTGCATTTTCTAGATTTTCGAAATGTTTCTCAGCATCATGTTCTTTGCGTTGAGGCAATTTCTTGAATAGATCACTAAACGCTTCAGCAATAATTCCTGCATCAGCCCATGCCTCCCCAATAGCTTGCTTGCCATAGGGAGTCATCTGATATCCACGAACACCTAAGATTCTCATCTTTGGGCATTCTACTACTGTTACTGGAATCCTTGCTTCCTGTCCTGCAGCTGGGCTTCTTGGGTTTAAATCACGAGCCAAAATGTGAGTCATGCCGGCTTTCCATCCAGCAAATCCTTGTATTCTAACTTCGCTCGCTTCGGTTTTTGGCCACGACTTTACGTGTCCGAAAGGACGCTTAGCACGCTTACGCGGACTGAACGCCATCGAACCTCTTCGTGGGTGACTTCTTTTCGCCATTGGGATTCCTCCATTATTTTGTTACAGCGCAGGGGCCCCACCGAGAGGGCGTACGAGGGCTCTCCAGATAGGAATGGCCGTGACACTGCGCCTCGTTCCAACGAATGCGGAACAAGACTATCGGGGTCCTCTTGGGATGGCCCGTTGTGTCTGGCTACTCACCTTTGAGCAACCATCCGACTTACCAATCATATATGAGTGGTTCGGTCAGTATTGCTTTTCTGTCAATCGATTATGTAAGTAGTAGATGATAGTTTTTTAGGGGTTAATGTCTAGTAATTTTAATCATCATGCTTTTGAACCCTCGGCCAAAAGAGCCATTGATGCCTACAATGATACACCCGCTTTTACAAGACGGTGTAGAGGCGAGAGGTTATCAAATTAGGGCATTAAAAAACGCATTGACATCATCATGTTTGATGGTAATGCCAACAGGTTTTGGTAAAACAGCAGTCCAATGGATGCTTATGGCAGAGACCCTGCGTTTATCTGACAAAAAAATAATTCTAATCGCGCCTACCACTGGACTAGTTGACCAACAACAAAGAATGGCTCGAGAAATGTTAAACATAGATCCCGAGACAATCGTAAGATATACTGGTGAAACACCACCAAATAAGCGGCGCTCACTGTGGGACATAGGTAAAATTTTGATGGCTACTTCTCAAGTGATTAGAAATGATGCAATTAATGAAATAATTTCCTTAAGTGAAGTAGCGTTGTTAATTTTCGATGAGGCTCACCATGCAACAGGAAATCATCCCTACGCTCAAGTTGGAGACTTATTCCTTAATGCCAACCCTGATGGCTATACTTTGGGCGCTACGGCGAGCCCAGGGGCCACAAAATCATCGATACTAGAGGTCGCCAAACGTTTGGGTATCGACAGACTTGACATTTCAAAAAGAAATGAGGCGATGTTGAAACCATATGCTGTTGAGTTACAAAATGACATTGTCCCAGTCGACCTTCCTGAAACATTAAAGACACTCATTTATCCATTGCAAGAATATCAATCAACAGAAGTTGAAACCTTACAAAGGATGGGTTTTATGGCTCCAGTAAAAAATCTCACTTCAAAAATCATAACAGATGCACAGCAATCTGTTAGCAGGGCAATTAGCCGAAGAGACGCTAGAGGTTACAACGCTGCGCGTAAAGTTTCTGATGTGCGCAGAATGCACATGTTACTAGACTTGCTCAAGACACAAGGAGTAATACCAGCAACATTATTTCTCGATAAAGCCGAAGACGAAGGCAGAACTGGTGGAAGAGGGACAAATAGATTCATTGCTAAACCGGTAATTCACAACTTCAGGAAGGCGGCTGAAAAACTCGGCGAGATACACCCAAAGGTCACCCAAGTAGTAGATATGATTACTGAAAGGTTGAAACAAAATCCTAATTCACGTATTCTCATATTTACTGAGTACAGATACACCGTCCAAAATCTCAATCAAGTACTCCAAAATATTGACAATGTGAAGGTGGCACCATTCATTGGACAAGCTACTAGCGGAAAACAAAAAGGTATGAAGCAGAAAGAACAATTAGCAAGACTTGAACAATTTCGATCTGGAGAAGTAAATGTATTGGTCGCAACATCTGTGGGCGAGGAAGGATTAGATGTGCCATCTGCAGACCTTGTCTTGATGTATGAACCAGTGCCAAGCGCAATAAGAGCCATACAAAGGCGGGGGCGAACTGCTAGACAAAGTTCAGGGACAGTAAAGACATTGATCGCTCGCAATACAAGAGATGAATTTGTCAACAATGCTGCTAAGGTAAGAGAGCGGCGTATGTACAAAAACCTTGAGGAAATACAGCGAATGGGGAGAATTCCATTACGTGAGCCAGCTTCTGGGGATGTTCTATCCAGTTTTTTTGTCAAGTTGGGAATGAATGAAATTCCTGCCGATAAATTCCTAGCAATCGAACAAGAACGGCTTAACCTTGAGTATGAAATAATCAAGGATGAAAGTACTTCCAATTCTATAGAGCGTCCAATAAGTCACGAAAAGCCAAATTCTGTAGCAGCAAAAGACAAACGCCCGAGGAATCAAACTGGTTTAGATGACTTTTACCAAGAAACAAGTACTGAAAAAAGTACTAGAGAGCAGGAAATCACTGTATTAAAAGCCGCTAATGAAGTTATTCAGACATTATCCCAAACCATTGATATGAATGTAGTTCTTGATCATAGGGAAGCGTCTTCGACTTTATCTGCCTATCTAACTAGCCTTGGAATGTCTGTTAGATTTGAAAACCTAGAAACTGGTGATATTTTACTAACTAAGGATATTCTAATTGAGCGGAAAACTTCGCGTGACTTACTAACCTCAATAATTGATCAAAGATTGTTCAAACAGTGTCAAAGAATGAGACAATCAACTAATCAGCCAATATTATTAATTGAACTTGGCGAAATAGGAAATTCAGTTCACCCCAACGCGGTACTCGGAGCTTTAGCACATGTTAGTTTAGACTTAGGTGTGCCGATTTTGACCACCAAAGACTCAATGGAATCTGCTCATTTGATATTTTTAATTGCTAAGAATAATCAAAACTTTTCTACAAAAATGCGCGAATATGTGAAGTATCAAGATGTCGATGAAAGTTCTATCATAATGCACTGCAGCAATGCTGCAAAAGAAATAGCGGCAATGGTCAATCAAGGTGAAGAGTCACACACCCTGTTAGCCAAATGGAATACTGATGGAATAAATAAGCAAGCAACAATATTGTGTCAAATAACTGACTTAGAGTTGGAAATTTGCCTTAAATTGTTTGAGAGGTTTGATTCAATCACTGATATTTTTAAATCTGATCAAACAACGCTATCCGAGATTTTGAGCGTTGATAATTATGAACTTATTATGCCATTTTTATATGGCTAAGCAAATTTCAGCCACCAATCAAAATTGCTCTAGTTCTCAGTTGTGCCAATCTGTCAGGGAAATGACCCAGGGCAAAGGCTACTAGTTCAGCTAGATGTATTACAGGTATACTGGTATTTTTACCAGTCTTGCGACCTGCCTTAGATTGATATGAATCAAGGTTTGAGTGAGATACTGTACAAGCACTTACGATTATATCAGCACCATTTGATTTTGCGTCACTAATAACAGATGAAATGAGGGACATAACAGGTTTTTCTAAAGTAAGTAATGAGGGGGCACCGACACTTTGACATTTTAAATCATAATTTACCGGTCGGCCACCTAATGCGGTAATGAGTTGTTCTAGATAAGATGGCATGAATGGGTCGTCCTGGGCACAAAATCCCTCCCTTTGCATATTTGGTCCGTAATAAGGTGCAATGTTGAGATCAATTGGATTAATCACAGCGTCGTTAACTTTGTCAAGTCCAATCTCTTCTACCAAATAGTGCAATAGATGCCATGACTCAGCTTCACCTCGGTACTCAACACCCGTAGAGCGGGCAATCAAGTTATTTAATTGGGCTGAATAGACAGGGTCATCTTTCAAATCTTGCATAGTATCTTTCATAATCCCATGGCTTGTTGCGCAAGTGGTCATAATATCTAGCCCCTTTTCTTCTGCCAATGCTAAGTTTCTTGCAACTAAGGCATGTTGTAATTTTGTTGAGGCTTGCTTGATAATATTGCCACCATCACTAGTTGCTTCTGGCAATTCAATTAAATCAATACCCAAAGTTTTGCAGAGCGGTTGTATACAATCTTCTACTTCCATTGAAGCAGCTCGGGCAACATTACCGGGATAATAAGCAATCTTTGGCATTTTATCACTCAAAACCTCTGGTCAATTTCGTTAAATAATCCGACAACTTGGTGGTGGTTCTTAACTTTGGAATTGAACATATTTGGTATTTTACCAATACCTGAAGGTGGTAATACCAATGCTTGCAAACTTCTAATTGGAGGGCCACCAGTTCTAGTGAATCCTAGGACCATTCGGGCAGAAACACCATCGAAAATGTTACCTAATAGGCCAATAGGGCCAAGAACTTGCCGATATAGCGTAGTTTCGTTCAACTTACCGGTCCATTTGACGCTTCTTCCGTACCACTTAACCAGTCTTCCATGCGGACCTCGGTAGTTGGTTTGGTTTAGGATGTAAGAGCGGACATCATTAAGACCAGATGAAGCTGTTTTACCCTCTTTTCCATACCTAGCAATCGACGCCAAATCGGCTTCTCCCCAAACTCCAGTTGAGCTGTTTAAAGAATCAATAAGTGAGGTTTTGAATTTCTCACTGGACCTTGGGTCAATGACTCGATTCCATCTTTGTAGATGAATCCCCGGGCCTTCGTATTTTGAATCATAAGTAACTGTATCAGACATTGAGTGAAGTAAATAATACGATTTAATGTCACTTGAAGAATGTAGTTTAGACGCTTGTTCTTTGGACATTGTTCCAACCGCCATACCGTTTAACAGGTACTCTCCCTCGCGAGGATTCGATTGCATCCATGGCTTAGCTTTCATGCGGTTTTCTTCAAACTTTGAATAGTCTACCATCAAATCTCTAATTACCGGGTATCCCGATAGTGGTTCGATTTTTAGTCTACCATCTGCTTTAGTAACACTTCCAATTGATGTTGTATCTGCAAGAACAAGTCTGCCGTTGATTCTAATCCCACAACTTGCAGTGCCACTACCGTCACCCATCCTGAAAGTCAGACTTCCGTCAACATCATTCTTAATGGCAAGTAACATGTCTTGGATGGAGGCATTAGCAGGAAGTGAGCATACGATTGTATCCCATCCGGATTCGGCTGCACTTGGACAGTAACGGAAGAGTTCTACTGTTACAGTTAGTTCTGTTTCATCCACAACCCCAGGAGCAAAATCTCCTGAGACTACTTCGTCGTCTCCACTTGAACCATAAGCAATCATTTCATCGAGTAGCTCGATTTGTAGGGTTCCCGATGAATCAACACAGGCAATCTTTGGCAAAGCCTGTGCCACCCATGTGACAAATGGCGGTTCAAAGTCAACATCACACAGTTGGATTTGGTGGACTCTGCTAGCTCCTAGTGATTCATATTTTTCATCCCAGTCAGTTCCAGCTTTGCAAAACTCGTCATATGCTGTGTCTCCGATTGCACAAATACTGAAATTTACTCCAGAGAGTGACGGAGAATTAGAATTTACCGCTTGCCATAGTGATTCAGCATTGTCAGGCATTTCTCCTTCGCCCCAGGTTGAAGTGATTATCAGGGTGCGCTTGTGAGTTGCTAATGTTGCTGCATCAAATCCATCCATATCGTAAACGGTAGGAATCAATCCATAATCAGCAGCCATTTTCGCCGTTTTTTCTGCCAGAGCAGCAGCATTTCCGGTTTGTGATCCAAATAAAATTGCTAAAGACCGATCACCTTCAAACAGAGAAGATAGGCCTGCACTGGCACTTCCTGAGGCAACTGGGGCAGATACTGTTTCCACTTGTGAGGTTGCTTCTGACTCTTCAACCATTACAGTTCCAGTGTCTACATCGGACATTGCTTGTAATGCTGAATTGGCCCATGTTTCCCATTCAGGTTCATATTCTACATCACACAGTTGGATCTCATGAACGCGGTTGGCGCCAAGCTGTTTGAACTTCTCATCCCAATCTAATCCAGCCTTACAGAATTCATCATATGATGTGTCGCCAATTGCACAGATGCTGAAATTTACTGTAGACAAATTCGGATTTGATTCACAGGTTGCAGCCCAAATTGATTCTGAGTTATCCGGCATCTCGCCTTCTCCCCAAGTAGAAGTGATGATGAGCGCTCTTTTTGACGAGGTAAAATCTTCTGGTATTATATCTCCAAGGTCAACTACCTTCGCAGAAAGATTGAATTTTTTGGCTAACTTTGCAGTCTTACTTGCAAGTTCCTCTGCATTGCCTGTTTGGGAACCAAAATAGATGGTAAGATTCCTATCAGCGACTTCTGGCATTATACTCACTCAATGACGCCAAACCGCCGTAGTCTTTGAAGGTTGCTTGCTCTACTATGGAGAGTTGATTTGCTGTGCGAGATAATTTATTGCCCAGATTACATCTGGAAGTCGCCCATGTCACCCATTTCGTTGCCCATGGAAACGCCCTTAGATGAAATAACATCGTCGATTCGCAAAATCATTACTGCGGTCTCTGTGGCAGATTGAATAGCTTGTTCAACAACACGAAGTGGTTCTATGACGTTGGCCTTTCTCATGTCGACTACTCCTCCTTCGTAAACATTGATTCCTGCGTGAGATTGACCGTCTGCGTGAGCCTTTCTAAGTTCTATCAGTGTGGTAACTGGATCTAATCCAGCATTTTCCGCCAAGGTTCTTGGAACTATTTCTAGCGCCGAGGCAAATGCTTCGATAGCCATCTGTTCTCTTCCCCCGACAGTTTCTGCGAAGGTCCTCAAATCTCGTGAAAGAGCGGCAAGAACACTGCCACCTCCGGTTAGAACTGCGCCATCTTCCCAAGCCACGGATACCACGCCAACAGCATCATCAAACGCTCTTCTAATTTCATCAACTACGTGTTCTGTACCGCCTCTAAGCAATACTGAAACTGATTTTGCCTCAGGGCATCCAGTAATGAAAGTCATCTCTGATTCGCCAATTTTCTTTTCCTCAACGCGTTCTGCATTACCCAAGTCCTCTGGAGTCAAATCATCTAAATTAGTAACGATTTTACCGCTTGTAGCCTTTGATAATGCTTCCATATCAGATTTCTTGGCTCGGCGTATTGCGAAAATGCCTGATTTTGCCATATAGTGTTGAGCAAGTTCATCAATTCCCTTTTGACAAATTAGTACATTTGCACCAGAATTCTTAATCTTTTCAACTAGGCCTCTGATGTAGTTTTCTTCTTCCTCGAGGAATTTGGAAAGTTGATTTGGATCGGTAATTTGTATTTTAGCATCCACTTCGGTTTTCTTAACTTCAATTGCTGAGTTCACTAAGGCGATTTTTGCGCCTGTTGTTGATCTTGGCATACCTGCATGAACTCTTTCCTTATCCAAGATTATTCCATCAATGAGGGTAGAGTCTTTGATTGATCCGCCTTGTCGCTTTTCGACTTTAATATCAGACAAGTCTACGATTCTTTGTTCACCATCAATAATTCCGACTGCATTTACCGCCCTAACACAAATATCTGCCATGAATGACTTCACAGCACCCGCTGATTTTCCGGTTAAAGCGGTCTTGGCAACTTCCATCAGTACAGCATCGTCGTTTTTGGTTTCAATTCCGTGACTGCCGAGCAGATCAACCGCTTTTTCGGCTGCTAACCTAAAACCTTCACAAATTACTGTAGGATGTACATTTTGTTCAATGAGATCTTCACTTCTCTTTAGAAGTTCACCGGATAACACAACAGCAGTTGTTGTTCCGTCGAAGCAATGTTGTTCTTGCGTCTTAGCAACTTCGATAATCATCTTTGCTGCAGGGTGTTCAATGTCCATTTCTTTGAGAATGGTTGCACCATCATTAGTGATAACTACGTCACCCATTGAATCAACCAACATCTTGTCCATTCCTTTTGGACCCAAAGTTGACCTAACCGCATCTGCGACAGCTTTAGCAGCCGCTATGTTATTTGATTGCGCTGTTCTTCCTCTAGTTCTTTGAGTCCCATCTTTCAAAATAAATATGGGTGCTTGTCCATTACCGTACATGTTTTCGCCTCATGGTCTGCGAGTACGCCCAAGTCTTGAACCCTACGATTCAAAAGTTTTGCACTTTTCATTGGCTTTGGTCGTTTTGTTCAAGCCACTGAGCGCCATAAGCACCCCATTGTTCCATAGTCCACCCAGCGGGTAGTCCAGTGGCTGGAAGTGGAGGTCCTGACGGTTGCGAAGAGGGAGATGGTGCTGGTGGAGCAGACTGTGGCGCCATGGATGCTGGCACAGTTGTAGATGGAGCAGATTGCGGCGGCATGGATGATGGCACGCTTGCAGGCGGGCCTGATGGAACCGTAGGAGCAGAAATTACCGATTGGTATGTTGCTGTAATACTATCTTGATAGCCTTCTTGCCCCCAGTTGGCATATTCATCATCTTCATCTTCATCTTCAACATTCTTGAGAATTCTAATGGCAATCACAATTCCTGCTACCATCACTAGAACAAAGCCAAACCACATTGCAGCGCCAGCGAAGTCAAATGAAGAGCCCTGATCATCGTTTGTTTCAATGATTATTTTCCTGAGTTGAACTTGAATTTCTGATTGTGCAGCGTCACTGACGGTATCAGACCTAGCCCAGAGAGTTATTTCAGAATCAAATGTTGGTTGGTCAAGCGTCATCAGAGTTGATTCTGTTACTTGGAAAGTAATTGTTATGACTCTTATTGAATCGTCTCCAGTACCAAGTACAAATTGTCGGTCATTACTGTCGATTCTTGATTGAAACCAACTACTTGAGTTTCCTGAACTGATATCCATGGATACTGATTGTGATGTAGAATATTGATTCCTAACGGTGACTTCTAAGGTTACTTCATCTTCAAAATCATCTATAATCACCAACTGAGAAGGTAAAATCTTCAATAACTCATTAGTGCTACCAACTGAGTAAGTTGACCCTCCTGTAGCAATTACAGTCGTATCAAACATGCTCTTAGCAACAATGACCATCTGTAAATTACCACTGGTACCTTCAACAAACGAAAATTCGACGGTTACATTGTAACTAGCACCGCTATTGATTGGTACAGTCTTTGAACCATCTACAAGATTGGTGAATTGAGCATTCATACCTTGAGGAAGATTTAGACTCATTTCGAAGGTGTCTTGGATATTTCCATTATTGGTGACTTCGAAAGTCATTGATTGAGCAAGATCACCCGGGATGTAAGACTGGTCGGAAATATCTGTTTCAACATGAACACTGGCAGTTTTCTTGACCTCTACTGATACTACTTGACTTACCACCAAAGACGAATCGTCGACATTAGTAGCAGTAACTGTTACTTCATAGAAACCTTCAGGTAAACCAACAGGCATTGGTAAGTTGAGGAAGAAACTCCAAGATCCACCCCATTCATCCAATAACGGTGATTGAAGATTGTCTACACTAGCACCCGTTTGACGGAAGTATATTGGGAAATTATTAGCCACTGTAAGATTGAATGATTCTTCATCATTACCGTTATTAAATAGCGTCATTCTAAGCATTTTTTCTTCGCCGTTAGCGTAGCCAACAACTACTGGCAAACCACTTTCATCAGTCGAAAAGTAAGGTGAGGAATAGTCAACCTCAAGGTTGCTGTCCCGATATATTGGTACATCAATCAACCGATTAAGAGTTGTATCACCAACAACATTACCGCTAGTTCTTGTTGCTCTTATCTCAACAGATATTTGACCTGGAGTGGCTTGCTGTTCTGCAGATATGGAGAGCGATAAGTCTGCAGATGTGCCCTTTTCCATGAATATAGAAGTAATAGCATTGCCAACATCGTCTTTAATGGTACCGCTCCATAATTCTGCGTTAAATGTTGAGCGTAACTCGAATGTTGAATCTAAATTACCAGTATTGGTTATTTGGAATGGTAGATTTGCAGTTTCACCCGGATTCATAGTAAGCGCTATTTGATTGGTATTGGAGTTTAGCCTCACACTGTATTGAGAATCTATCGAAACAGTTGTCGACACTCTAGCTTTCTCCCCTGTGTTGGCTGAACTAGCATCAGTAAACCATATTTCCCAATCTTGAATTTGGACATCTGCACCAACCGGGATAGACAGATTTGCCCAAACCTCAGTGGTTTCAAATGGACCAATTGGGGGAATAACTACGTTGAAATCGTTGTCATTTGGATTGGCGGTATCTAGCCTTAACTGTGGCACTGTAGGGTCCATCCATGAGGAATTAGTAACATTGGTTTGTGCTCGGAATTGGACATTTTTGTAGCCATTGTTGGTAACTAAACACTTCCATGAAACTAAATCATTTGGCACCGTTTCAAACCCACCGACTGGATCATCACAAGTAGCAGTGAGAGTGAAACCATCGACTTTGGAAATCCCAAATTGAACAAAATCATCAAAATGCATACCTTGAGTTGCGCTAGAACTGTCTGACCTGAATACTAAACCGAAGGTCCATGAATTGCCGCCTAAAAACAAATCCGGATTTGCTAAAGACGGATTTTGAGACCATACTGTTTGCGGGTCCCAAGAAATATTCTTCCATTGACTAGGAACTGGGCTAGGGTTTATTTCTGCAACATCCCAATGTACTGATTGTAACGGGTCTGAAAAGTTACCATTATTATTCCAGAACTCTAGGTAGGCAGCATCTCCAGCACCCATGGTACCCCATGCTTGAAGATGTATTTGGCTAGAAATGTAATTTTGTGATTGGAATACTTTTCGGCAAACCCATGCTTGTTCGATATTTGTTAAACCAGAGTCTAGCTGGTCACCATTACAATTATTATCTGGATTTTTGTATGAATGTACTAATCTGTCAAAGGCACTTGATGGGTAAGTGTTACCGCCTGGAAGTGACATTCTCCAGTGAGAACTCCCAGTGGTTGCGTCTGAAGTATCTTCATACCAAGAACCGTAATCACTAGCGTCACCACCACCAATAGGATAGCGAGCTGGTCTAAAGGTGAGCGAGGTACCAGAGGCTTCACCATCAAAGATATCTTTGTATACTGCTATTGGTACCTGCTTTTCCATAACATCGTTATCATTTCTGTCGTCAGCGGTGAAATTAACTGATGCTCTAAGTATGAGTCCGCCAGTCAATTCATTGGTACTTGTATCCAAAACAGAATGAGCCTCTTGAGGATTCCACGAGATTGTTGTTGCATCTTTGGCACCACCAGCCATCAATCCGGTAGTCCAGCCAAATGATTCGATTACGAAACCGATAGGATGAACAATTTCTAACAATGCTTCGGTTTGTTTTTGTACACCAGTAGTTGCACCGTCTTTGTATACTGTAACCTTTACTTCAATAAAATCATCTTGTAGTAAGTAATCAATAACCTCACCGCCGGGCTGTATCCATTTTTCGGTAGGTATGGTCTGATTACCAACTTCTATGCTGAAGATACTAAAGTCATCTTTAGAGCCACCTTTTGCGGTTGCAGCATCAACTTCAGGAACGCAGTTCAGAGCTAATGTTTGTAGTAATAGTAAAGTCACTAAGGTTACCGAAGATAGTCTTCTCATCATCATCAACAGTCACCCGATGAGCATTCAACACATGAAACTAATTGTTGATTGACCTACTTAAAATCATCAAGATTAATCTAATTTGAAGCCCGTAATAGAGGGTTTATTGTGAGATTCCTCACCTTCTCCTTGTCCAAAGTCACCAGCAAAAAAGTCATTAAAATCTACTTCGGATTCTTCGCCAACTGCACTAATTTCGTCATTAAATTCTGGTTCAATTGATGATTGAATATATTCGCTTTGCTTATCAGTTGCTTCTGCTATTTCTTCGGCATGATTTGTTGACTCTTCTGAACTGAAAATGGGATTTATGTCTTCAGATACAACTGCATTGGATAAAGTTCCAACTGCATTAATCATCGAACTTCCATCACTATTGGCATTCAATTCCAGGCGCTCAACCATCCATTCAGGTGGGTCACCAGATCCAGCTCCTAATACTGCTAGAGTAGTGAAAGTAGCGAGAGGAATTACTGCCAATGCGGCAATTAAATCTAAAAATGAAGTTTCAGGTATTGAACCGATATTTAGCGTTGTTTCGAAGAATGATTTCTCCAAGTCTATGTTCAAATCAATATCGGACCCAATCCAACCCAAAACAACTACACTAGCCATTCGACCCATCAACCAAAGAATGAGAACTGGTGCTAGCCATGATATTTTAGTCATCGAAATTAACCACTTCCTAGTGAATGAAGCAATCCCGATATATTTATTTGCGATTCTTGGATAATACTTCATGACAATACTTAGCGTGAAAACATAAAGGATTAAAGCCAACTCCAAGCGTCTATTTTCTCTCATCACCGAATCTGGAACCATTAACACCATCGCTAATGGCAAAGTTGCAAGTAAGACTTGAAATGGGACTGCTAGTAGTATTAAACCACCGTGAGTTGAAATTATCGAATGACCTTCATTCCACCTTCGATGGGCAAGTACACTAATTTGACCGTGAGGGGATTGGGCATAATTTTGTCTTGCCAACCGGCGCTGTGTTGCATTTCTTGGAGAGCGCGAGAACTTCAAAAACTTCTTCCAACCGCCACTTTCTACAACCCTAATAGGAGTGTAGCCACCTATCGCTAGAGCAAGGAATAAGGCCAACATACCATACATGAGAGATGCGGTAACAATCCAAGGTATCATTTCTTTTTGAAATGAAATATTTATTGTTTCACCAAATATATTGAATTCGAATAAATATGTCAAAGTAAAAGCAATCAATGGGGTAAGGAAAACCTGGCATAAGGCTACAAAGGTAAGCCACAGACGAGCACTGAATGGTTTTTTACGAACCTTGCCCGCCATACCTCCACGTCAATTTAATGGATTATCAATTATTGCTGAAATCTCTACAAAAAAAGTAGGGTTTACTGCTAGTAGATTATTCTTCACTATCGTTTATGTTGTTTTTGGAATCGTCATCATAATCAATCACTGGATATCCATCCGTCATCAATAGTCTAAGTCCTCCCAGGAAAAATCCATCCATTCGCTTCCGTCCTAAATCTGGACGTGGCAAATCCGACAATTTAGCATCACATCTAGCACAAGATACTGTCAAAACTCTCCATTCCGCAACGGGCATTGAACAACAATTTTGGATAGATTTTGTTTCATCCATTATGATTTGTAACTGTTGCGCCATATCTAGCGTCCATGGCGGCTTTGGACCTCCGATAAATGTCTGTAAACGTGATAAAATAAACCATCCAGAAGAAATCCATAGACCAAATCCAAAGGCGGCATTACCCCATTTTACTGAAGCAAGACCAAACACTAAAGGGACAAGCGAAACGACAAATCCCATCCAATAAATCATCCGCATGTGGAGTACTCGCTGAGTTAATTTAGGCGATAGAGGAACTGGGGCTGGGTGCTCGGGAAAAACAAGATTGAAACCCTTTCCTCGAGTTATCATTAGAATTGGAATTCTTGGGAATAAAAAAGCGATGATAAATCCAGCAAAGAAATACATTATTGAGCTAGTAAATGACATTCTATCACAATCCATTTAGCCTTTTCAACGATTTTTCAACCTTATCCATACCTAACTGAATATCCTCTTTGGAGATTGTATAAGCAAATCTAAGATGCCCTTCACCAGATGGGCCAAAGGCAGACCCTGGCGAACAGAGCACCCCATCTTTCAACAATTCCAAAGCAATTTCTTCAGAGTTCATTCCTTCAACTTGGACCTTGGGGAATACGTAAATGGCACCTTTTGGTTTGTGGCATTGAACCCCTGGCATAGCATTAAGTCGATCGACAATCAAATTACACCGTTGTTGGAACTCTTTAGCAATTATCTCAGGATAATCTGCTGCTTGTTCCATTGCTGCAAGTACGGCATATTGCATTGCATCATTAGAACATGCAGTAATGTAATATTGCATCTTGATAATCTGCTTCATAGCCTCGAGATTGTCGGAAATAATATAGCCAATTCGCCAACCAGTCATGGCAAATGTCTTGGAAAACGAATTTACTACTAGGACTTTATCATAATTTGTACCCATAAATGAAACGTGTTCGCTTTCAAAGACGATTCGATCATAAACCTCATCGCTAATAATCCATAAATCATGTTTTTTGGCAAAATCCAGCAACTCATCACGCTGATGGGAATCTAAAGTACCGCCAGTTGGATTACTTGGGAAGTTATACAAAATAGCCACTGTATTTTCATCAATTAATGATTCTAAATCAGATATTTGAGGAATAAATTCGTTCTCAAATTTGCAAGGATAATATCTATCTTCACCACCGCAAATAGAGACATCTGGACCGTACAAAGGGAAGTATGGCTCAGGAAGCAACACATTATCTCCTGGATTTACCAATGTTAGGAATATATTGAGTAGGGCGTTTGTCCCAGACATAGTTATGCACACATTCTCTGCAGCCATACCTTGTTGGTAGGCATCCCAAGATTGAGCAATTTTATCCCTTAATGCAGGTAAACCGGCAGTTGTTGTATACTTGTTATGGCCGTCAAGCATTGCCTGGTGGAAGGCTTCGATTGCTACTTTTGGCGGTTGAAAGTCTGGTTCTCCAAGTCCAAAGGAGATCACATCATCACCAGCAAGGTCAAACATTTTGCGGACCCCTGTGGGTTGTATTGCCAATGCTCGATCGCTAAACCCACCCAACAGCATCACCGCCTATTATCCTTCCAACAATTCGGCATCGACTACAGATGCTAAATCTTTATCTTCTTTGAGCACCTTGGCGATTGAATCATTAGAATCTAAAAACAAAGCTTTAGGGTTTTCCGTGCGTGAATTCCACAATAATAAGCCTAAAATGATAAACAATGCAAAGAAGATTGTATTTGGCAATAAATCCCAGATGAACGACTCAGATGAATCTGAAAGATTGCCGTTACCTTGAACTATAATAGTGATAGGTAACGATTGACCATTATCGCTTATACCCCTTATTTCAAGAGAATTATTGCCTATCGATATTTTATCTAAATCAAGTGCTAAAGACCAAGAAAACCGTTCCAAAGCAGATAATGAGCCATTGGTTTCTTCAAATGCCACTGACATCCATTCTCCATCATTCATGCGATACTCAATGGCATTTACTGAGCCCATTTGACCCCATGCAATTCCTTGGATGACATAAAGACCGGATTGATTATCAATTGCAGAGGATTCTACATGGACCTGAGTATGGACATCTATCAATCCATTCAATTCCTGGTCCCGCAGTTTTATTGACAGTTTCACAGCCTCGTAAGCATCGACTAATCCCCAACCGAAGTCTCGGTTCCAAAAGGGGTCAACATCTGGTTGAGTTGGTTCACCTTTGCGTTCTGCAGTAAATTTCAAGATCTCTTTCATCTCAAAGGCAGTTAAGTTTGGGTTTGCCTCAATCATCAACGCTAAGATGCCCGAAACTGCTGGTGCTGCGTAAGAAGTTCCTGAACCCCTACTAGTGTAAGTATTAGATGATGCATCCCCACCAAGTAAGTTGTTGCAACCACCTGATGTCACACAACCTTCTGCTTGTATAATATTGGTTCCTGGAGCAGTTACTTCAGGTTTCAATTCATTAAGCGGATTACCATCTCCGTTATCTCGACGTGGTCCTCTTGAAGAATAAGAAGCGATAGTGTCATCATCTCTGATTATTGTATTACCATCATCCGTGGCACCAACTGTGATTGAAAGGTCTGATGAACCCATACCAGATAGGCCGTCATTATTCGGGCCATCATTTCCTGCTGCCACACTTACAACTATTCCTTCTTCCATTGCCACATCAAGAATCATACTGTGCATGTCTGAGCCGTCAGAGCCACCACCCTCGTGAGAGGTAATGCCCCATGAGAGAGAAATGATGTCAATTCCGTGAAGGCTTTCATCAACCCCTGCCCAAGCTGTATCTTTATTGTCAATTATCCATTGAATCCCATTCATTGCAGATTCGTAGAATTCCTGCTCCAAGACATAGTTTTCAAACGGGCCTGCGCCTGCATCGGTTCCAATTCGAACATCGACTAAGGAAGAGCCGGGGGCTGAGCCATAAAATTCGCTTTGACTACCATCTGCTTCAATACCCGTAGCAGAGGACATTCCAATACAGGCTGTACCGTGCTGGTTACCATCATCTGGGTCAAAAGAACCGTCTGTTTCACGGGCACCAAGACCCGCTGCAACACATGTAGGATCGGTGTGCAGATAGCAGACTGCATCATAACCAGCCACGAATTTACCAACTAATCCAGGATGTTCATTGTCGACACCCGTGTCTACCATAGCGATGTTAACACCTTTACCGGTGACTCCAAAATTCCATGCTGCGTCTGGATAAACCGACGAATTTCTTGCTTTGACATTGGGAGTCTGAATGTCTCCGTAGAATTTGACTGCACCATATTGGTGGACCATTACCACATTAGACAAATTAGTTATTGATTCCGCAAGATTAACTTCTTGCAGTCCGATTAGTACAGAATTAATTGATTCAAGGGTATCAACAACCACAATTCCTAAACTGGCTAATTCCTGTAATTGAACTTCTGTGACTTCAATGTCATAGGAGACTCCCATGCCGACCAAACCGGTCGATGATTCTATAGAGTCGTGTATTCCATTCCTGTTTAGATCATATGATGATATTTCCCACCAAGCAGTTTCGACTCCAGCCCACTCTGGGTCTTGTTGAATTGGTATTGAGTCGGTAGAATCTACATGATGCCAAATTATCCCGTAATCGTCTGCAATAGTCCAATCTGCTCTATCATACACTGGTTGATCATAAATCGAACCTGTTAGCGGTAGAAAGAAAATCACGCAAAGGAAAACCGCAAGAAACTGTTTCATAATACTCCCTCATACACAGCAGAAGTTAATCGCACATCAAGATATTCATTAATTGATTAAAAAGTGGTGGGAGCAGAGGGATTTGAACCCCCCCCAGCGGATTTCTTCTGAAACCGCCCAGTGTTAGTGGGCAAGGTTTGCAGGATGCAACAGGTCGGCGCTCCAGTTGGTCATCAACTTCAGCAAACCCACTCGTCGTCATTCCCGTGCAACTGGAGCCCGCGATACTACCAAGCTATACTATACTCCCTCGGTTCATCATCAAAATCAGTTCTTAGCCTGTCGGCGAGCACGCTTTCGGCGTCGCAATTTCTTCTTGCGCCACTTCCAACGTTGGTTGCCGGTTTTCTTCCAAGCACGTGAGCCTCTCTTCATGGTGAACAGGCATCCCACAAACATTCCATATATGATAGCATCGTTAAACAATAGATTAGTTAGAGCACGTAATCTATTAAAATCAGCGATTTGATTCGTGGCGGACGTACCAGGATTCGAACCCGGGTCGCCGGCTTAGAAGGCCAGAGTGATATCCAACTACACTATACGTCCAACCCACCCCAAATGTATCTCTTTCATGAACTTTGAGTATGCTAACTCAAAGAGGGCGGGCACATTTGTAACATCTAGTGGGCTTTCTAACAGTAGTTCTATCCCAACTATAGCCACAGTGACTACACGTCCATGACTTTACTTTTAGATCACCAAGTACAGAATTTCTTAATCGCTGTAATAATGGCGATTCCGACATTTTTGGCATTGGTGCAACTTTATTTGTCAACTCATCATGTTGGGAAGTATGTAATGTCAAACCAGCAGCATGCAGAAATTCATGGACAAAGGTATGTTTGTACAGCACTTCATCTTCAAGTAAAGCAGGATGTAATCCGATTGTCACAGTACCTGGGTCAAGTCTTAACCTTCTTCTGCGGTTTAATTCTGCTGAACCCTCTTCGAATCTTGTCATACCTAATCTGTCGTCAATCGGTTCTAACCAAATAAGTTCTATCCTTTGTTCGATCCACGGCATAAATACTGCATCTGTGACGCCTGAAAGGACTGATAATGAGTCTACTATAGCACCTTCCGGTATGTGGGGATCAATTGTTGGCACAGGCGTATCACCCAACATACCTGAATCTGCCATGCAACCCCCAATCATCCGATGTTCATCAACTGTATTATGATTGAAAATGCTTATCATGGGTCTGTGGGTGGCATGGCTACAAACACCTATGGGCGTGTAGATCAGTTGGAAGATCGCTACCTTGGCATGGTAGAGGCCCCGAGTTCAAATCTCGGCACGTCCACCATTCTATAGAACTACGAAGTTTTTCCAACGTTTCATGTATTCAATGAAAACTGGACTTAAATCTACATTTGCTAAATGTTCAACACTAAATGGCGGTCGTTGTGGCTGGTAATTAGAGTCGACCAAGAAAGACGGCCAATCTGGATGGCCAATTCCTACTCTGGCAACTCCAACAATATCTGCACCTTCATCGATTAACCACTGCGCATCTTTAGAGTCCCATACTGCTCCAGTTGAGATTAGAGGGATTGTTTTTGGAATTATTTTTCGGAAACGTTTAGTTAATGATGCATCATTACCATCATCAACCGATTGGAACACGTCCCAACAAGAAATATGGAGTAGATCTATCTCCATTTCGCAGATAATTTTGGCTAATTCAAGACTATCATGTAAGTAAATTCCAGCTTTTTCGATTATCGGTGAGATTCTAACTGCAATGAGAAAATCTTTGCCCACTGCGCTACGAACAGAACGAATTATCTCGGTCAAAAACCTACTTCTTCCAACAATATCACCGCCCCATTTATCGGTTCTTCGATTAGTTTCTTGACCTAAAAATTGGCAAATCAGATAAGAATGAGCACCATGTAATTCTACGCCGTGAAAACCGGCTTTTTTACACCTAATGGCAGCATCAGTAAAGGATTGAATCATAGATTTAATTTCTAATTCAGTCATTGCCTTAGTATATACACCATCCATTCCCGTCTCAGTATTTTCACTAGCAGAAATTGGTTTAACTCCAGTTATTTTTTGCGGGGCTCTCATTCCACCATGAAATAACTGGACTAATGAAATAGTATCTGTTTGATTTA
>ERZ891134.478-NODE-478-length-33441-cov-18.101330_pt1 | contig 33441 bp, 33 predicted proteins | sample MGYA00520888_ERZ891134 | MGnify/ENA primary metagenome ERZ891134 (study PRJEB32303, sample SAMEA104408692) | aquatic metagenome | biome: Brackish water; feature: Coastal; material: water | place: Baltic Sea | collected 2014-10-23 | depth 10 m ... | reverse complement strand
TTATCCCACAACCCTTCTTTAACTCCTGCCCTTATTGAGAAATACGAAGACAAATTGAATTGGGCAGGTTTATCCATGAACCCTTCTTTGACTCCTGCTTTTATTGAGAAATACAAAGACAAATTGAAGTGGAGTAGGTTATCCCAAAACCCTGCGTTGTTCGGAAATCTTCACATTCAAAAGAAAGCAGAAGAGGGAAAAAAGAAGGCCGAAACCTTTGAAGCAAATGATATGATTAAAGAGCGTTATTTTGAAAAACAATTGAAGAAATACGAAGATAAATTGGATTGGTGGGGATTATCCCGAAACCCTTCATTGACTCCTGCGCTGATTGAGAAATACGAAGACAAATTGAATTGGCGTTATTTATCCTCAAACCCTTCTTTAACTCCTGCTCTTATTGAGAAATACGAAGACGAATTGGATTGGTATTATTTATCCCAAAACCCTGCTTTAACTCCTGCTCTTATTGAGAAATACGAAAACAAATTGGTGTGGGCGGCATTATCCCAAAACCCTTCTTTGACTCCTGCTCTTATTGAGAAATACGAAGACAAATTGGATTGGGAGGAATTATCCCGAAACCCTTCTTTAACTCCTGCTCTTATTGAGAAATACAAAAACAAATTGAATTGGGATTATTTATCCATGAACCCTTCTTTGACTCCTGCTCTTATTAAGAAATACGAAAACAAATTGCATTGGTATTATTTATCCCAAAACCCTGCTTTAACTCCTGCACTTATTGAGAAATACGAAGACAAATTGAATTGGGATTATTTATCCTACAACCCTGCTTTAACTCCTGCTCTTATTGAGAAATACGAAGACAAATTGTATTGGTCATATTTATCCTACAACCCTGCTTTAACTCCTGCCCTTATTGAGAAATACGAATTGTCATTGAATTGGGCATATTTATCCATGAACCCTTCTTTGACTCCTGCTCTTATTAAGAAATACGAAAACAAATTGAAGTGGGTTAATTTATCCGAAAACCCTGCGTTGTTCGGAAATCTTCACATTCAAAAGAAAGCAGAAGAGTCCAATAATCCTTCCGCAGAAGAAATTTTGGATTTCGTAATTAAACAATTCTCAAAAGGAGAATTGACAGTTAATTCCAAAATGATTGGAGAACACTTCAATATTGAACCAATAGAGGTTCAATACATAACAAGTAGGGAAAATGTTCGGGACAAATACAAGGTGGAAGGAGAGTCTGCGTTTGGAGATTTCTTTTTGAGATATAAGGAAATCCCCTTTCAATCTGCTTACAATAAAGGACTCTATTACGCTTCCATGAAAAATCCGTGGGTTAAGGCACGGGCGATTGGGAGGAAATATGAGCCAAAACGAGAACGCAAGGCCCGACTAAAAAGGATTCTCTATGGTGCAGAAGGAATTGGTTCTAAAGGAATGTTGGCCGCAGGAATTGTTGTTGCTTTTACGCTCATTCCCGAAATCAAAAAAGCGTTTTTAAATAACAAAAAGGACAGGTGAGTAATCGTGAAGTCAATTGAAGAAGGTTTTTCGTCTGCTGAAAGGGTGGCTGAAAATATTCAATTTCTATGTTCTCTTTCGCAACGAAGGTTTGATTGTATTTTGCGAGCCGCAGAAAACTTGAAAAGGAAAATAGTGGCGGTGAATGAATGACGAAAGAAGCAGAACGCCTTGTTGAAGAGTTTTCCGAAGATTTGGCACTTATTCTTCAAACTTTTATTGAGGAAACTCAAGATGCAAAAATTGTCATTACTCGCATTGAAACCGAAATTGGAAGGTTGAAGGAAGACATTACAGGATTGAATAAAACGATTCGTGACGGAAATGGACAACCCCCTTTGATTACAAGAATTGCCGTGATGGAAGAAAAGGTGGCAGAAATTAAAAATCACATTGAACAAATGGAAGCAGAATCGGTTGAAAACAGAAGAATGCGTTGGGAATTTTTGATTGCCGCCATTCCCGGTTTGCTTGCGCTTCTTACAGGGGTGTTTTGATGAGCGTTTTTCGTGATTCTGCAATCATGGGTGCGGCGACCTTTATTGTTGGAGCCGTATTTATGGAGGTTGGAGATGATGAAGAACTTGAATTTGATAAAACATTTCCATATATAGCGACTTTCTTTTCGGGAGCAATTGGATATTATCTTTTGAAAAAAACCAACATTACTGAAACCTTTTCAGCAGAAGACAAATTTACAAAAGAAAAAGTTTCCGATGAGGGGGGGCGAAGAATTTTTCTTTTTGATTACGCAGGTAATCAAGCAAAATACGACTATGACTTAGAAGAAAAAACGGGAACCTTAAGTTTCATCAGTTCATTTGATGAAGAACGGTTTGGGAAAGGAAAATTTTTACCTCATGCAAAACGAATTGAAGATATAAAGGGGTCAAATAAATATTCACGAACCGTTTTTATGGAAACTTTGGAAAGGTCTTGTGAAGGGTGTGATGAACCAATTAGCAAAAATGGTGTTGGTCATTGTGAATCATGTTTCCAAGAAGAAATTTATGAAGATAAAAAAATGAAATATGATTATGACGAATGGCATCCCGAAATAAGGGATGGATTAATGAGAAATAGATATTGCCGAAAGTGTTTATATTACATGAGTGGATTTGGCGAAACAAAACTTCCATCGGGTTTTGATTTAAAATCTGCAAATTATACATTAGGAAACGCTTTTTGTGAATCTCACTTCAACGAAGCCCTTGAGCAATCAGCAACGCCCGAACAATTATTGAAAGAGAATCGTCCCAAGTATTCACTTTACGAAATTGAAAATCGTAATCCCCGTGCTGAAATAATGTTGAAGCGTAGGGGAATTAAAAAATGATTCTTTGCCCTTGCGGGAAGGGACAAATAGAAGGTAAAATTAAGTCTTCGGAAGGAGCGATAAAAAAACTCCTGCCAATCATAAATTGTTATGAATGTTCCGATATTTATGAATTTCATTGGCATTTGAATTGGGATGCGTGGAAAGGAAGTTATTGGTATGGTTGGAAAAGAAAGTTAAAACCTTGAGGTCTTGAAACCATTAAATAGAAAGTCCAATAATGAGATATTATGCCTTATTCCGACCCCGCTAAAAAACGAAAATATATGAAGCGGTATAATCCAAAATATTACGAGGAAACAAAAGAGCCTCGCAAAACAGTTTCTAAAAACACGGGAAAAAAGAGAATACTGCGAGAAGAGAAAACACTTCATATCAAAAAGGAACTTGGAAATTCTTGTTTTACTTGTGGCGAGCAACAATGTTCAATTGTTGTGGCAGAAGCGTTTTCTCCACTTCCGAAAGCGATTGCAGACCATTCTTGGATTCAAATCAATCTTTTGTTGCAGAACGAAGTGTTTTCTTTGACTTGTTCCGATTGCCGCAAATACGGCCCGCCTTCGGAAAACCATTAGGGTCTTGAAACCATTTCAATCCTTTTTTTGCATTTTTGGAAGCACATTTAAATAGCGGAAACGACAAGAAAATCGTATGACCGACTTTAAACTTGCAGGAATCGTTTCTGCCGTTGGTTTAGGTCTTGGTTATTTGCTCGGAGGGCGGTCTTCTCAAGTGATGGGAGCAGAAGGGAAACCGACATTGACTCCGAAACAAATAGAAGTGTTAAATGAGATGAAAACCAATTACAACGGTTATTCTTATGTTAAGGTGGACAACAAAGGATGGGATGGATATAAACCGAGATTTGTTCAAGCGTTATTGGACAAAAAAATTATTTCTATTCCGAAAGACAAAAACAATAGGTTCAATGGAACGGTGGAGCATCATAAAGCATACACCGTTGAAATAAATCCTGTTGCTTTAGAATACCCATATAAAGAACCGAAAGGTTTTGAACATTATGGAGGTGCATTAAGAGGGACTGATGAATTTGCAGAATACATGGCGAAGCAACAAAAACAACCTTCAAAAAATCCTTCTTCGGTTAAAGGAGATTACGCAATTACCTACTTGGAATCGCACAATGATGTTAAAAATCAACACAAATATTATCTTCTTTTAACAAGTGGTCAAAATAATTACACGGCTTATGGAAGATTGCCCGGTTATGGAAGAGAGGCTACAATGAAACTTGATAAACAACCTTCTGCCTCTAAAATGAAAGAATTGGTTATGAAGAAAATGAAAACTTATCAATTGGTGGGACACAAATACGACCAAATCCCTTCCGAGATTAGAACCAAATTGGAAAACGAAATCGGAATGAAATCATCTTCCCCGTCTGCGGAACCAAAACAAGAGGAAAAAGACCCGTATGCAGGAATGAATGCTCGCCAAAGAATATTTATGGAGAGAAGACAAAGGAAGGCGGCTGAAACCTTTGAAGCGGAGGATAACACATTCAATTTGGGTGATAGCGCATTAAAGGAACACTTTGGATTTGTTCTGTTCAAACCTAAGCGAGCAAGACAAATGCCCACTCATGTAATTTACAAGGCTAATCCCAAAGATTTTGAAACAGGAATGCCAAAGAAAACTATGTGTGGTATATATCTCAAAGGAAAAAATACCGATTTCAATGTGGGATGGCCTAATCATTTACCCTTACACCCCGAACACAAGTCGGGAGGTTGTAAAAAATGCTATGAAATTATGAACAATATGCTCAATAAAAAATCGGCTGAAACCTTTGAAGCCGATATGAGCGTTGGGAATGAAATGCTTCGTCAATTAGGGGGTCGCAGATTTATGATGATGGTTGGTGCAAAGCAACCGATTTGGGATGGTAATAAAAACGAATTAAGCATGAAAATTGGACGGAATGCTCTTGGTGCGAATTATTTCACTATTCGGCTCAATCCGAAAGATTTGTATGACTTGCGATTTGAAAGCCGAAGAATGAATCGCAAAACTTACGAAATGTCAGTAAAAGTCAAAGCAGAACATAATGATGTTTATGCAGACCAATTACAGGAAATTTTTGAAAACACAACAGGACTTTATACTCGCATGGCTGAATCTTTTGAGGCAGAATCCGAACCCAAAGAACCCAAAGTTAAAATTGAAAAAGATTCTAAATATGAAAGCAATTATAATCTATCATACCGTGGATTTAATGGAACCTTGAATAAAATTTGGTTGGATGGTGGCAAATCATACAGGTTAAGGGCCGAAATTAAATTGAATCCAAATATTACCGAAGAAATAATAATTGGAAATATTAATGCAATAAATAACCTTTATTGGGATGAAGACGAACAAAGGGAAAGGGCTTATGAAAATAATAGTGAAACATTTGGCGGAAGACAAGCGATTAAATCTTTATCCGAAGGTAAGAAGAGATTTAAAAAATTTATTGACAAATTGATGGCGGGCAACAGATTAAGATGTGGGGTGACAGAAACATGGTTGAACCCCAAAAACATATCTCAAGACGACTTGACACACAAATTAATGCCCTACGATTCACTATTAGTGGGAATGCGGGGTGGAGTTCCTATACGGGCTTATGAACCAAATATTGAGAGGCTAATTGGAAGAGAAATCAGTAAAGAGGATGCCGCAACATTTAAACCAAGAACGCCTTTGAAAAATAGGCGACAAATTATATTTGAAAAAAGAAAAGGAATGGGTGCTGAATATCAGCCCGACCAAGAGATAGGCGATTATTCGGTTTCCGAAATTGCTAAATCTTCTGCAATTGAAGGTTATCAACCGAACAAATATTCCTTCGGCCCGATTGGATATGGTGCTGAATCAATTTCTTCTCTCAAACTAAAGAAAGATTCCTGTTGTTGTGGTGCAACCAAGAAAACGCCTTGTGTTTGCATGATTCTTGGAAGCGATTGTAGTGCAAAGAAGCCGATGTGTGCTTGTTATCGGCTTAAGAGGATTCAACAAAGGGATGAAAAAGGTGCTGAAACCTTCAATGCTGATGGTGAATCAACCGATTCCATCCCGAAACCAAATCCTGCGGATAAAGAGGAAGCCTTTGCGTGGGTAAAGCGAGAGCATCCTCATATCAAAACAGATGCAGACCGTGAAATGGAAGGTGTTGATTATGCCGCCATGACCTATCATCCCGAAGAATTAGAGGCAGGTGCGATTAATGCTCTAAAGGCAGGAGATTTTGAAGCCGCAGAACGATTTGTCAAGGCTCTAAACAGGCAAAACTTTATTAAGGCGTTTCAAGCAGAAAAGAATAGGTGAATAAAATGGCGTTGATTACATTTACAGAAAATATTGCTCCTTCCCGTGTGGAACGGTTTGAAGAAGTTTTGAAGAAGATTGCAGATGCGGCCAAAGCCCGTAAGATTCCTTTCAAATACGAAAAGAAAGACGCTATTGAGATTCCTGTTGCCGACCAAGCAAAAGGAAAGTATGTTCGTGGAGCATACCAAGACGCAAACGGAGTTTGGGTTATTCCAAGAGTCCCTTTCACCGTCACGCATGGCCCTCTTGACAAATCGGGCTTCATGCCTGTTGCAGAATTGATTAAGATGCCGAACAAAGATGTTCTAATCAAGCGTTATGGTCTTATTAGTGATGAACAAATGGAAAAATTATTCCCTAAAATTAATGCTAAAATTCAAAATTGGAGTCCTCATTGTGACCATTGTAATCCCAAAGGTGACAAGAGGGACAGATATTACATTCAATTGCTTGTCGCAACCCGTGATGTGACCATGAAAACAAAGAAAGGAAATATTCAGTTTAAAGAAGGCGATATTTCTCAAGTCGGTTCTGCTTGTTTAGACAAATACACCGACATTGACCCGAAAACAATTGCTGAATTATATCAATTAGAAAGGGCAAAGCGTATTGGTGGAGTCCGTGCCGCACCAAACGACCCCGCAGGATGGGGTTGGAAAACAATGGATTTGATTGATTTCTTACAAAGATGTGTGATGTTTTACGGAGAAAATGAAAAGGAATACCTTTCTCGTCGTGGAGGGTTTGCTCGCCAAAGAGAAGGAGAAGAAAGTGCTAAAAGATTGTATTCTGCAAAGAGCGAAAAATTCAAAGTGGGATATAGGACGGAAGAAGGAACAGGAGTTTTCCCTGCTCGCAAAGGAGTAAGAGTTCTTCAATCCCGTTTGATTACGATTGATGGGCAACAATATTTCCAACCATTTAATCTTGCTGATTGGGGCGTAAATGCCATGATTAAGAAGTTTGAAAACGGCGATGCAAACGCTTGCTCACAAATGCCACTTCTTGATGAAAACGGAATTCAAGAATACGATGATGCAGGAAATCCTATTTTCGTAGCCGTTCCAAACATTTCGGCCATCCCACTTAGGATTGTTCGGAAAAAGTTTGATAAAGTTCTTCCTTTGAATGATTCCGTTATTGACCAAGCAAACGCTATGCGAAAGTGGTTGATGCGTCTTCGCCCCGCAGATATGCCGGGTAAAGAAGATTTAGTGAACAACATGAAAAATATTCTTAAATTCGGTTATGTCGGAATGAAGTCTGCCAACGATGCCGCAGAAGCGTGGCGATATTGGAGCATTTCAACCTACGATGAGCGAGTTAAAAAGGCGAAAGAAGATGCCGAGAAAAAGCGACAAGAACAAATCCGTGCAAGTTTGGAGCAAGCCATTCCAAACGGTAAATTCCGTGATGTAAAAGAAAAGGGAGATATTACCAATGAACTACGCAACATTCCTTCATACCAAGATTACAGAATTCGTCAATTGGCGTACAATAGAAATGAAGGGGTGCTTTGGGTCACAGATGCCGATTGGTCAATATTAAACGGTATGCAAGCCGCAAAGAAAGCGGCACAAAAAAGGCATCAAGAAGCAAAAGATGAACGCAACCGCAGAATTACTGATGAAGGTGCAGGACTTAGGCAAAGAAATACTCTTGAAAAATTGTTCGGAAAAGTTCCTTCGGAAACAGATGTTATGACGGTTCTTGAGTGGAATAAAAATTCCGAAGAGTTAAACAAAATATTGATTACGAAAAATTGGAGAGGGGATATTGAGGGCTATTATTTCACTTCCGCAGAAGTGGACAAACTTAAGGCTCATTACGGCATGGGACAACCTGCTCCACAAGTAGTCCCACAAGTGGCTCCACAAGTGGCTCCACAAGCGGCCCAACAAAGAAAACCTGCAATTACTCAAACAGAAGCAAACCGTAAGAAAAAGGATTCAAAGAAAACCTCTTCTCATCAAGGAAACATGGGAGAAAAAATTTCAATTTCGGGATATGTGACTATGACTTCAAAGGTTTTTAGAAACCGTCAAAATGGTTATGGACAAACTATTCAAGTCGTTTCCGACGCAGGAGATACCTATGTTATCTTCATGTATAATAGCGACAGGCCGACACTTGGACAATACATTTGTTTGGATGATTATGAAATCGTAAAACATAATGACTATTACGGACACAAGCAAACCGTGATTGATTCTCCCGGTCAGCCGTGGCGAGATTGCACCGCATGATTTAATCGGTTCTGCCCGTTTCCTAAAGGCAAGATTCAAATAGCCAAAAAAACAATTATTGTTTATGGGTCTTCCAATAGAATTACCTCCCGAAGAAGTTATTTCTTCGCTTGAGGAATCTTTGGAATCTAAATTTAGTCACTACATTGTTTCAAAGGAATTAGATGTTGAGGGCATTTTTATTCATCATCTTACACAGGAACCAATTTCAATTGTTTTTGAAGTGAAAAGAACCTTGATTAATCCCGAAGATGAATTAAGTCGTTTTGTTGGCGAAATAGATAATGGTTCATTGGAAACTATGAGGAACATTTTAGAATCTATGCTTGACAACATTGAGGAACAAATTGTTGATGAGCAATCAATTATTGAATTTGACAAAGAATTTGACCCACAATACGATGATTGGTATTGTCCTTAATCGCTTCCAACACCGATGGATTGATGTTCCATCAAAGGGTGAGCCGTTTGATTTAAATACCTGTTTAGGAAACGAAAAGACATGGAAGGAATGAATCATCATTACGAAGGTTCGGAATGTGGACGCTACATTTACGGCATCATCACGGAGGAAAAAACGGGCGAAGTAATTGACCGATATGTTTCCGAAGACCTTATGGAAACAATGTATGGGGGGGCTTAAAGTGGATTTAAAAAAATTTGCGTTTAATCATCAAGACCCAATTGAAAAATGTGTTTTGTGTAAAGAACCATTAGGTGATAAATACGGCCATAATCCGTCACCGCTTGCTAATGATGGGCGATGTTGTGAGGAATGCAATTTCTTCCATGTGATTCCTACTCGCATGGCACAGGCTTTCAATAAACTTGGCGGAGAGAGCGAAGAATGATTCGTGAAGTTTCATTGACTTCTCGCCACGAAGTTATTTCTTTTATTACAAGAAAGGAAATTACAAATTCTGTATTTGGAGAATCGGTTGAAGACCCAATGGATTTCAATAAGATGGAAAAAAAGGCACTTGTATTCATTCAAGAATGTGTTTGGGAAGGTGTGGAAAAGATTCATCTTTACATCACAGGATTGACTCCCGCAACGACTTCTTTTTTGAAATCCTATTTTGATTCGGGGTGTCCCGTTCTTCTTTCTCTTTTTCATTTCAACCGTGATTCTTCGCTATATCAAGAACAAAAAATCGTTTGATATTATTGTTCACAAGTGATACCCTCATTTAAATAGATGAAGAAACAAATAATCTTTTGTAAAGAAGGGAAAGTGGTTCCCTTAAATTAAACCAAAAGATGTGAATTACATGAACAAGGAAAACAATTTCAAGAAAACGATGCTTACAATTTTAACTGCTTTTATGCTTGCTTTTTCAGCAGGTATGGCTTCGGCAGATGGTTCCGACCCTCTTGACCCCTCCGATGGTGGGGCTGATTGGGATGGTGACGGTTTGACAAACTCCGAAGAACAGGCACAAGGAACAAATATGAACAACGCAGATTCCGATGGCGACGGACTTCCCGATGGATGGGAAGTAAATAATGGACTTAATCCGACCAACGGTGGCGATGGTAATGCCGACCCCGATGGCGATGGTTTGACCAACGCTCAAGAATATGCAAAGGGAACAAACCCTAACAATTCCGATACAGACGGTGATGGAAAACCCGATAACACCGACCAATTCCCAACAGACCCTAATGACGGAGAATACTCCGACTCCGATGGCGACGGCATTCCCGATGCTTACGACCCCGACTTTACAGAATCCGATGCAGGTGCAGGTAATGGAGGAACAGAAGGTGGTGGCGAATCCGAAGCAGGTGGAGAAGGTCAAGGACAAGGACAAGGACAAGGACAAGGACAAGGGCAGGGTCAAGGTCAAGGACAGGGACAAGGACAGGGGCAAGGTCAAGGTCAAGGTCAAGGTCAAGGTCAAGGTCAAGGACAAGGACAAGGACAAGGACAGGGACAGGGACAAGGGCAGGGTCAAGGTCAAGGTCAAGGACAGGGACAAGGACAGGGACAAGGACAGGGACAAGGACAACAACAGGGTCAAGGTCAAGGTCAAGGTCAAGGTCAAGGTCAAGGTCAAGGACAGGGACAACAAGGACAACAGGGACAACAGGGACAACAGGGACAACAAGGCCAACAAGGACAGTCGGGACAACAAGGACAGTCGGGACAACAAGGCCAACAACAAGATAACGGACAAGGCCAACAACAACAGGGTGGACAACAAGGTGGACAACAAACCGAACAACAAGCCGAAGAACAGAACGGTCAAAATCAAAATGGACAATCCCAACAACAACAAGGGCAGACCCAAAACGGCCAACAAGGGCAACAGGGACAACAATCCGACCAACAACAGGGACAACAATTAGACGGACAATCCGAGAACGACAACGATGGCGACGGCATCCCTAACGATGTGGATAACGACGACGACAACGACGGCATCCCCGACATTTTAGATGATTCTCCGTTTGACCACGACAATGACGGTATCGCTGATGTTGAAGACGACGATGATGATGGCGATGGCATCAATGATGATGAGGAAGTCCGTGATGGGAACGATTTGACAAACATTTACGACCACGATAACGACGGAATTTCCGACAATATTGATATGGACATTGACAACGATGGAATTGACAACCGAAATGACTTTTACGACAATGGTTCTTCTGCTATGCGTGACCACGACAATGACGGACTTAACGACGGCATTGATACCGACGACGACAACGATAACATTCTTGATGTTGATGAAGTCGGTGGTGCATGGTCTTCTTACCGATACGACCACGACAATGACGGTATTTGGGATGCTTCGGACTTAGACGATGATAACGATGGATTATCCGATTGGTTTGAAAACAATGACGGCAACGATATGACGGGTCAATTTGATTCCGACAATGACGGCATTAGCAATCACTTAGACCTTGACGATGATGGCGACGGCATTCTTGATGAATTGGAAGTTTAAGCATGAATTGGATAGCAGTTTTTGATTTCTTTTGGGAAGTCTTATTGTTCCCATATTCGCTTCTATTCTTCACATTTAAATAGACGGAAGGACAATTTGTTTGTATGTCTGTTCGTCGTCAAGGATATGAATGGCGGGTTGAAGATGTGGGGCAATTGCCTCCAAAGCGTTTGGAATTGCTTTCAAAACTCCCCCAATCTATTTTCGTATCGGGAATTGGTAATGCCAATTTAAAGGCAAGGTTGCGAACAAAAGACACGGAATACATCGTAATCAAATATTTCGGTTCAACACCGGGACTTTACGGAACAGGAAATGAATGGGTTCCCGCAGGTTATGTGAATTTCTCAATTGGAACAACAAGTTATTTCAAAGACCCCGATGGAAGACCTGCTCTTGGTCTTTCGGGTTCTGCTTCGCCATATCCCGTATCATTCAATTTCGGCCCTGCATTTAAAGCAGAATTTGATATTGAAATTCCACCCGGAACCGAATGGGACATTGATTATTTCATCGCAAACGCAATTGTTGAACCTGTTGAAGAGTTTCCTTCTTCGCCCTCTTATACTTGGACGGTGAGCATAACATGAGTTTATCGTATTCGCTTGATGTTTCTTCTATTCAAAATCTTGATGAATTAAGTAAAGCATTGATTTCTCTCGGAACCGAAATCGCATCTACAGATATTTTTCAAGTGGAGGGCGAAAGCCGTTTTAAAAATTCAGCAGATGTAAAAGATATTTTTCCCACGGGCGAATACATTATTCGTGACGGAATGTATATCAACGGGATGTATGTTTATGTCGGTTCATACAAGGCATATTGTGTTGATTTATTTGGTTCGGGGAACAATGGATATGCGTGGGACGGTTTCATTATGGTGATGCGTGGATATAATATCAACGATGCCGCAGATGCACTTATTATACCCAATCCTAATTTTCCTAACGAATTCATAGGAGATGTTGGTTTTGGATTCCTTCCTATGAGAATGATGTTTGAAGTTAATCCGGGTGCTTCGGGAGATGCTACGGCAATTGCGGCTGATTCTTCTGTTGGATTGCATTCTCTTGATGTTTTCAAAAGATTTACCGATATTACGGTTGAGGCAGATGATTCCGATATTAGAATTATTACTTGTGGTTTTCAAAGAGTCAATCCTTCGGTTGAATCTGTTCCTACAAGTATGGATTATGTGGCGAATTTGTATATGGGAATTTTATTGACGGCGTTGAACAACGGGTTGGCAAGGGGGAGCCTTCGTGATACGAGTAAAAAGATTGTCGTGTATCAGTATGAAAAGAAAAACATGATGCAAATCACATGGAAAGCCTCTCAAACAGGACACGCTGATAATACATTTATTGAAGGCAGATTTGGTATGCTTCGTGATTTAGACCAAATGCTTTCTGCAAATACTTTTGCGACCACATTTATTTATGATATTACTACATGGTTAGGAGGGCAAAAGCCCGATGGAACAGGAGGAAGTTCGCCAACAGGGAATGACTCAAGAGCAATTTCTTTCAATTATTTTCCTCGCAGATTTTTTGATGTTTCTTGTTTTTCGCAAACTTCTTACCAAACAGGAAGTAGTGAAGAATCTCCGTTTTACATTGTTGGAGATATGGCTTTAGATACTAACAATGATGGTTCTATTGATGATAATTGTCCCGTAATGATTGGTTGTTCATATCCTTATGCACTTTTTACTCAAGCAATTGTAGGAGCGCCTCCTTTCAGCACACTTGGGCCATTTATGAATGCCTCAATCGCAATCGCCACAAGTTTAGCAACCGACCCTTCTTGGCGTAGAGAAGATACTACAATTTCTTACACACTTTCGGGTGCTTGGGGGGCTTCAATTCTTGTCCCTTACGAAGATTTAGGTACAATTGATTATCAATCTCTTCCTTTGACATACATAGCCGTAAATGATGTGACTCATTCGGGTTCAACCTATGGTGAAATTTACACATTTACTGAATCTCCATTGAGTCCTACGACATTAATCTTCCCTTTTGCCGTTGAAACAGGAAGTTTCACAACCACGACAGGAATTTCTCTTCCGACCCGATGGTACAACAAAGCCGTTCAATTTAGAACCTTTACGACGGAAGAAGAAGACATTGGAAAGGCAGGTCAAATTGATGTAAATACAGGAGAGTTTAATCCGACTACAAATTCTGTTTATGATTTTGATTCAAATGAATACATAGGATTTACAGGGAATTATCAAAGATACGGGTCATTTACCAATCCACTTTCACCAAATCAACCTCAAGGAACCCGAAGTGGAGCAGGTTATGGATTTTTAGGATTCCGAACAGGAACCGGGCCAATCGCCATTATGTTTGATTCGGGAAGTGGTTTGGAAAATCAAGATGGTGGAGGTTCCTTTGAAGGATGGACGGCAACGATTTTGGCCGAAGGTGCAAACCTTAACAACAATCATTTGAATAATCCCACATCCACGACAAGAAAAATCGTTAATTGTGGGTGGGATAATGACCGTGACCAATGGTTGTTTTTAACTTCGGACACGAATGATGTAGGCGTTATTTCTGCGGCCTCCGATTTCACAACCGCTTCAAACAATGTTGGATTTTTAGACCAAACTGCAAACTTTACAACATTAACTGCTTCAACGGATGCAGGATTTTATTTTCCGCTAACGATGAGCAACGCTATGGATGGGTGGACTTGGTTTGGAACATTGGACACCGATACAACGGTTCGTTTCGGAATAAAACAAACAAGTTTGGGAACGGCTGAATCTCGCACGGTTGGCTCAATCACTTACGACACTTTTCCTTCTGCAACAACAGATTTGAGAAGAATTACGGGAACAACAGGAAGAACTGCAAAAGTTTGGGTGGATTATGTTCTTTTTGATGGTGTTGATTCAGTTATCGCCACGAAACTAAAAGGACTCGGCATAAAGGTAAATATTGAAAATGTTGAATGGTTCAAGAGGCAAATTATTCGTAGCGGCGATTTAAACATCAAGTCCGAAGAAATTGAAGAATGGATGCGAAATCAACAATCTCAATACAAGGAAATGTTGAAGGAAACTGAACGACAAGGAAGAGTAAGAAAGAGAAAGAGTCAAGTTTCTGTTTATCGGGAAGGAATGGACGACCAAATTAATCCCGAATTTATGGACACCGAAGTAAAAGATTACATTGACACATTTATTCCGAAAGAAAGACCGCCTTCCCCAACGGAGAAAAAATTGGAAAAGAAACGAAAGGGAGGCTATGAGCCAAAACAATCTTCTTACTACGACGAAGTGTTTGAAGATGAACCTTAATTTCCGCTTTTCGGAGATAAGTGATGCAGGAAAGACGATTTCTTAAATAATAAAGAATATAATGTATTTAATGAGGTTTATGGAGATTACAGTTTCACACGAATACGAAATAGAGATGTGCATTGATGAATTAATTTGCACACCTCTTGAGTTATCATTTCCTGCAAATTTCAAATTAGAATCGCTTGATATTGAAGCGGCAGACGACGATACTTTGGCACATATTTGTTCTTGCATTGTTTCTCTTGATGATGCCACCGTGTATAATGGCCTTGTTGGAGGCGGATTTTCAATCACACTTGATTTAGAAACTGTTTCTAAATTAAAAATAATTCCCGATGGAAAATTACTGAATAATTTGTTGGATAAATCTCCTGTTTGTAAAGTCGTCGTCACAGGAAGTTATTTCGCATACGGAAAACCTTCTTTTGAATCGGAGTTTTCCGATGCTTGGTGTTAAGGTTCAAATAGTGGGTGAAACAATAATTCTTCATGGGGAAGACGAAATTATTTCTTTATACAGGTAAAGGAGGTGTTGGAAAAACAACAGTTTCGTGTTCAACCGCCGTTTGGATGGCTCAAAAAGGACTTAAAACCATCATTGTTTCAAGCGACCCCGCACATTCAACAGATGACATAATGAAAGTCAAAATAGGAGCAAGTCCATCTAAAATCGCTGATAATCTATGGGCGATGAATTTGAATGGAGAAGCGAGAGCGAAAGAATTTACAGAAGGAATTGCTGACCAATTAAATCACATGGTTGAAAAAATACCGGGATTTGACCCGCAGATTTTAGAAGACATGGCGGGTTTTCCCGGAATGGATGAGTATTTCGCTATGGAGCAAGTTCACACCTTTTTAACAGGAAATGAGTATGATGTTGTGGTGTTTGATACGGCTCCAACAGGCCATACCATAAAGATGCTTACTGCTCCCGATTCAATTCGTTCATTTATTTTAAGAATTCTTAGAATGCGAGCAAAAATTGAAAACATCAAAGGCTTTTTGTTTAGAAAGAAAAGCGAAACTGAAAAGGTAATCAAAGAATTAGAGGCCATTTGTGAACGAATTGACGATTACAAACTTCTCATGGCGAGCGAACAAACTTCTCTTAATCTTGTTTCAATCCCAACCGAAGCAGGTTATCAAGAATGTGCAAGAACCATTCAATTTATGAAAACAATTGGATTCGGTGTTGAACACATCATTGTAAATCAAATTGTTCCCGATTTCGGCTCGGATGTGTGGAAAACAATAAATGAAAATCCTGCGGCGGCTATGACTTATCGCCAATTTACCATGCAACAACCGTATTTAGAACGGTATAAATTATTGGCTTCCCGATTTAAAACCCGTCTTGTTGGATTAACAAACACCCCTTTTGAACCAATTGGACTTGATGATGGGTTGCCTAAATTTGCAGAAATTCTTTGCGGTGCAAAGGGAATTAAAACGGGGGTCTTGAAACCATGAACGATTTAGAATACGGTTTTTATGTGATGTTGCTTATTTTCGTTATTGAATCTGCGGCATTTGCTTATTTTGGTCATTGGATTCTTTGGCGTATTAATCCTAAACTAACGATGCTTTTGACAGATTATCACCGAAGAACTTCCTCCGAAGAGGAAGAGTAATAAAGTCGTTTTAATCACGGTGTCAATATGTGGCTCACTTTTGATTGGGATGATGTTTCACCTGTTGAACCAAAAGTGATTGCGGCCATAGAAGATTTGAAGGAACTTTTTGGTGTGGGGCGGGTTTGGTGTCGGTTATCTTCTTCTAAAACAGGAATGCACCTTGTTATTGGTGATGGCAAATATAATCCAAAAACGGCATCTATTGGAATCCAACCCATTGAGTTTGAAGAAGATGAGGTGATGAGAATTCGTGAACAATTTGCAGAAGAACCATACGGTTTAGAATGCAGGGGCCGACTTATGACCGACAAATTAAGAAGAGAGGCAGGAACGACTTGGGGAAGAATTTTCATTGTTAAAAATGGAAATGTTTCGGGGGAATGGGAACCTTGTTAAATCCCGAAGAACGACGACTTTTCTCGCTGATTCTTGAATCCGAGGCGAAGCGTATCGGTGGAGAATGGTTTATTGATGGAGATGGGCCAATTTATGATTTAGAACAGGTTTTAGATGCCATGTTTGAGGGCAAGTTAATTCAATTGAAAAGATGAAGGATTAAATAGGTATTCCTCTAATTAAATAACATGACCACCCAAACAGAAGAAGTGCGCTATTGGAACCGACTTGGATTGTATGTGACCCGTGCTGATGCAGAAGAATACATCGCAAAGGCAGGAGGCGCAGGGGCCGTTCTTGATGAAACAATTGAAGAATTTACACCTGCTTCATCTTCAAGTCCCGAAGTTCTCCGTAGTGAATTGGACAGGCTTTTTGAGGCTCCTTTTGAAGAAGGAGAAATGACTCAAGAAAATCAAGCAATTTTGGCCGCAATTTCAATGGAACAAAATCGTATTCCTCGCATCAAGGAATTGATGGCAGAAGGAATGTCAAAAGATGAAGCGAAGGCTAAATTTAATACTGAAATGGAAGCCTTTATGCGTGGCTCTCTTGGATTGCCCGATGAAACTGATGCCGAGCGTGAATACAGAAACAAATACGAAGAAATTCACGGCGGCGAAGAGGAATGAGCGAAGAGTCCACGAAGAAAAGGTCGGACAGACCTTTAGATATGACTGAAACATTGGTCTTTATCATCGTGGATTTTATGCTTGATAATGGTGGATATGGATATTCAACACAAATCTCCGAATATGTTGTGACGAATTATCCTCGTCGCTATACAAGCCGTGAAGTAGTAGGAATTTTAAGAAACAGGCCGATGTTTTGTCATGCACAATCAAAGGAACGGAAGTCGGGCAAGAAATGGCGACTTGATATTTTGTCATGGGAAAGATATTTGAGCAACAGTCGGACAAAAAAATTGGGAGAAAAGGCTGAATCTTGGGGATTTAGTGAAAAGATTGAAAAATTAAAAATGTCCCAAATTGCTTCAACCATTAATGCTCTTGAATCGTTAAATCCCGATTCTTTGGACGATGTTTATGCCGCAATATCGGAAGTTTGGTCATAATATAACAGAACACATTTAAATAGCAAGACGCATAATGAAAAAGTAGGTTGTTAAATATGTTTTTCCTACGACGATATACAACGGGGAAGGCAAAATCGGGAACAACCGATATTACTTCGTGGGATGAATTTCCACCTTATGAAGAATTTCGTGCAGTTTGCGAATCTTTTGGTGCAGGAAAATACATCATGTTTCAAAGAGGAAAAGGCATCCGTGGCATGAGGAAGGTTAATGAATACATTGTTGAAGAACAAGCATCTTCCGTGCCTCCTTCATCTTCTTACTCAAAAGATACAGATAGATTAGAGAAACTTTTGGTTTTTGCCGCAGAAGAATTCGGTGTTGAACCCGAAACTCTTCTTTCTGTAAAGAAAAACATTCCTGTTGGAGATATGTCGGATGCAGACCTTTTTTCAGCACTTGACCAAATAACAAAAAGTGCAGAAGGAGATGATTCACTTGCCCGTGATGTAAAAGCGATTTTAGGAGAATTAAAGGGTCGCTCCATCGGACAACCTGCCATTAAGGAAGCCGAAACAAGCACATTTGGCGGAAGCAAACTTGGTTTTGGTACAGGAATGCTTGTAGGCGGTCTTGGTGGCGTTGCTACAACCGCTTATTACTATCGTGGTAAGATTCAAGACATGGAATCCCGAATGGAGGCTATGGAAGCCTCTATGAAGGAAACTGAACAAGAATTAAAGAAAGAGGCAGAACAAAGAAGGAAGAAGGAAAAGGCGGCGGAAGCAGTTCGTAAGTTTGATTCGGGAGTAAATCTTGATGCTTCTTTCTTAGCAGAATTCAACCGAAAAAACACCGCTACTGATTTTTAGAGGTGCATTTAAGTGGAATTCATTAAAAAATACAAGGCTTTTTTGAAGGAGCAAAGAAGCAATCTTATTGAAACTCAATTTGTTTCATTTGCCGAAGAAAACGGTATTCGCCCAACCGTAAAATTACGAAAGGCATTTGTAAAATTGGTAAATCTCCTTGATACCGATTATAATATGGACACCATTAATTCAACCACATTTTTATTTGATTTTTTGCGAGCCATGCGAGAACCGAAAGAAAGAGAATTGAAGAAGGCAGTTCATAATTTTTGCTCCTTTGTTTTAACTGCGGGATGTGGAAATACTCCTAATCATAGAAGAATTCGTCAAATCTATTCTAAAGGAATTTTAGATTCACTTGATGGAATGATAATTGATGAATCTGTTAAGAAATCCGATAATTTCAAAACGGAATGGGTTGCTACATTGAAACAACAATTAAATACAAAGTAAAACAAGTGAAGAGTATGTCGGATTTCAACCGCAGGTCAAATTTAATTGAAGATGATTCCTCCACCACATCAAAAAGTGGCGAAAAGAAAGGGAAGAGTTTGGTTGAGTCGCTACTTGGCGATGCTGAAAATTTCAAAGTCGTGGCAGAAAGATTTAATCTTGACCCCGAAATGACAGAAAAAATCGTAGTTCCTCTTCTTTCCCTTCTTGACAAATACAAGATTGGAGAAGGCATCACATCATCGCCCCAATTAGAATCTGCTTCAAACACGATGGAGATTATTCGTGATGTTGCTCCTGTTGTGAAGGGTGCGGCTGAATTTATTTCGGGAAGGAGGGCTGAATTAAAAGCAGACGATTTGGAATTTTTAGAGCAAATTAAGAAGAGTCAAAGTGTTGGTGATACCTCGTTGTTTGACGGAGAAGAAGATGAATTGTTCACGATTGGAGAATCCATAAATGAGCCAACCACTTCCCCTCAACCACCTGCTCCCAATTTTAACTCTTTTGAGAAAAACGATTGGGGAAATTTTTGGGCCGATGCTACGGGTGCGAGCCAACAGAAGTCTTTTTTGGATAACGATTTGACTCGCCAAATGGAGGCGCAACAATCTGCTTTGGATAATTGGGCGCACGAACAAACAGGAGGTTCTTTGAAGCGTGAAAAGGCAGGGCCACACACGACTCAAACCGAAGGAGTAGGAGGCGAATTTAATTTAGGTGATGGATTTTTCAAAGACACTTTTGCGGCACAATCCTCAACAACATTTGGGCTTGTTGATGTTTCCGAATTAGCAAAAGAGGCAGGTCTTTCTGTTGATGAAGTAATGGATTCGGACAGTCAAATGAAAATGGCCGAAAAGGAACAAGATTTTGACTCTTTTTCTCTTGATTTAGCAGAATTTGAGCAAGAAGAGAAAAAGCCAATTGATTACACCGAATTTGGAGTTCCCGAAGATGCTGAAAATTTTGACCCGTTCTCAATCGCAGGATATTCTGTTCCAAAATTAGAGGTTGATTTAGAAGAATTCCAAGAAATGCTCCCCGAAGTTTTTGAAGAAGAACAGGAGGATTGAAAATGCCGAACCCTGTTTGGAGGCACTACACGGCAAACCACATGGAATCGTGGTTAGATTGGATTAGAAACATTCATCTTCGTTCTCATTTAGAATTATTTGAACGATTTATTGAATTAAATCCACACTTTGTTCCTTCACAAAATGAGAGCAAAAGTGAAGTCAAATTGGTTGAAAAATTGATGTGGAATCCCGAATACATAAACTCCCTTTCCGATAAAGGATTACAAGTTTGGGTTTCTTCTTCTTTTGCCGACTTCATTGATGAATTGAGAATTTACGGTGAACGATTTAGTGAAATAAGCAAGATTGCAGACTTCCTTGATTCACATATTGCATGGTTTGAAAGAGTCTATGCTTTTGTCCGTGCCGACATTATTCAATATCTTCGTAATCTAAACCGTAATATTTGATTTAAACTATAAATCAATCCTTATAAACACTTTTAAATAGTCGCACAAAGAATAGTGATACCATGAAGACCCAAGAGAATCTAATTCAAAGGAAGATTCCTTACCAACCTGTTTCGGATAGCGATGTTGCTATTCCAAAAGAAGTGGCAGGAAAGGGAATGTCCATTCCAACGGATGTGGAAAGAGCCGTCCGTAAATTGAAGAAATTAGATTGGGAAGAAGACAAATTATACTCATTGAGCAAGGACGATGGAACGGGACAATCTATTTTCATCATGCTTCACCCCGATTCGGAAGCAGATAACATACTCAATCAATTGAATGAAGAAGACATTAAGAAATCTGCTCCGATTATCGTTAAATTCACAATTGGAGAACGGCCTATTTGGAGCCATTATGTTTCAAACGACGCTCCGACTTATTATTTTTCGGAAAATATCGTTGATAACATCGGAATCGTGTGGAGCAATCCCGAAGACCTACCTGTTTCAGCGAAGTCAATTACTATTACAATGGGTGCTGATTTAATCACTTTAAAGAAATCCACTAAAGGAATGTATGCTCTTACAGGAATGGCCGTGATTAAAGAACAAGAATTTGGAGAATTTGATGGTGTTGTCATGCGTCACCCAACAGTCCTTGAATTTGGAATCTTGCCTTATGGAAAAGGAGCAAAAGGATGTGGTCTTGATATTGAAAATGAAAATTTCATTGAAGACTTCGCAAAGCAATATGGAGAGGGAGGTGGAACTTATTACTTCAAGCAGAAAGTGACCGCTTATGCCTCTCCCGATATGTATGTAGGAACAGGCATGGAAGAAGAGTTTTTGCTTCCACCCGAAGTTAATTTTGGACAACAATCTTCCCTTTCCGCAGATGAAGCAATCGTTTTCACATTGGTTATGGAAAATCCCACCTTCACAACGGATAATTTCACGGGAAGAAACTCTCGTTCTCCTTCTTCAAAACTTATTGAAACAGTTATGTTTCCCGGTGATGAGGGATTGCTTGCTCCAATGGGAACAGGCGAAAACGGCGACTTGGTGAATTGTGGTGAAGAATTGCCCGAAGGCCGTGTTTTAAAATCCATTACGCCCGCTTTTGATAACGGAGAAATTATTTCAGTTCTTATGGAATTCCGAGATGGTTCAAAGGCCATTTTCCCCGATGAAGAAACTCGCACATTTCAAGCAACGGACAAGGAAACAGGACAAATGTTGAAAGGTGTTGTTCAAAAGAAAGGCTTTTACAAATACACGGGCAACCCTCGTCAAGAATACGAAACTGTAAAGGAACAACGCCGCATGAGAAATCTAAACCGTGATTTCAACATTCTTGTTGAAGACGCAAACATCACCCGTGCAATTGCTTGGTATGGTGGCGAAAACGGAGAAATCATGGAAGTGATTGTTCCCGACCCCGACAACGCTTCTAAATCAATTCTTATTACAATTCCACTAACGGAGGCTTAAACATGACTGATTACGAAGAAATTGACGCTATGCTAAACGAATCTGCTTCTTGGGCCAAGAAAAAGCAACCTTATGTTTCTGCTAAAAATATCTTCCCTGCAAAAAAGCAAACTTTTACACAGGGAACAAATGTTTCTTTCAACCGAAGCCACCCCACCATTAAAAAAATAATTAACTATATGCGTGAGGGAAGGAAAGCAGAAGCAGAATCTATTGAGGAAAACGAATTCCAAAGAGCCATTATTTCACACCTTGAAAAGTTTGATGTGGACGACGACAATAACGCTTTTATTCGTCAAATTCATTCGGGCCGTCGTGGAGAAAACTCTCCTGTTGAAGTTATTCTTGGATTTGATGTTATAGGAAGCCCTGTTTTAGAAACCATTACGAAGCAAGAAATTTATGCTATTGATGGACGCAAGTATCGTGGTCGTTTGAACAATTTGCTTCCATCGCCATCAACACCGATGGTGGTTGTTCAAGAACAACCCGCTTCGCAGGAAGTCGTTGATGAAGAGGAAATTGCTGATTGGAATCTCGCACCCGAAGATGAGGAAAACAAAGAAGTTTCTAATCCCGATGGCCCTGCCGACGAAATGATTTCTGCGGGCGGTAAGAATGAGGAAAGTGAACCTGTTGAAATTCCTGCTGATGATGGAGAACCCGTTGGAAGTGGACAATCTGCCTCAAGCCCTAAGTCCGATATTCTTCGTCGTCTTCTCGGCAACAAATTGGTCAATGATTTGGAAAAACTTGGAATTAGGGACAGGATTACAATTGAAGAGGGCATTGATGTGGACGGAATTTCCGTTTATAACGGAAGAAGTGGTGGCCCGATTCGTGCTGATTTAACTGCGGGTAAGAATATTTCTCGTTCTGTTCAATTTAAGGGTCTTGTTGCCGATTCTGCTTTTGCAGGAACTTCTGCGCCCGAAGATTCAAAGCCGTTTCGTGCAGACGACATGGGCGGAATTTTGCATCGTATTTTTGCTCCTAAATTGATTTATGCAAAGCAAAGAGGTGGCCGACAAAATGCACTTGGAAGCCTTCGTATAATTCGTAAGCACATGGCATCACTTTCCACCGTATTCGGTTTTGACGACCCTGCACAATTAGAGGCTTTCTTTGCCGCATGGTTGATGAAGGATTCAACCTGTCGTTTGACAGGTATTCCGGGAACAGGTAAGACCACCGTAATTAACGCCGCCGCTACATTGATGAGCAATTCTTACGGATATAACCTACAAACTCGTTATCTTGCTAAAGAAAGTGTTGTTGCAGGTGCAGAACATGAGCCTTTGATTTTCCCAAACGGACAAACCTACAATGTCAATTATGGAAGCAAAGAATACGAAGAAATCCGTCGTGAATGGGAAGCATGGAGATTTAACGAATGGAGCGAAGGCGGAGATAAATCGGGAGCATACACTTACGATTTCCGTTTCCTACAAAAAGGTGCAAATAAACTTCCAATGACTCCCGAAGCATTTCACCGAACCCTTCTTGGATGTGAATTGATTGAAGACATTTCAACAGAACAAGGACTTTTGCGAAGCACACGGGTTAAGTCAAACCCAATTTCAAAATCTCAAATGAGTAAATTGTTTGGCGGCTCTATTCCTGCATCAATTTCCGAAAGAAACGGTATGATGTATTGGGACGGACACGCTCTTTACAACGATTCGGGAGCAAACGAAGGCTATTGGATGCGTGAATGTCTTCTTGAACACTTTTATGATGCTCGTTTAGACGATGGCGAAAGAGGATTGGATTTGATTGCGAATGAAATGCTCATGGAAACAGGTATCGCTAAGGTGGACTACGATAAGCGAGCCGAAGAAATTCTTTATGGTATTGAAATTCGTCAAGTCACTACGACAGACCGTATTTCGGGCGCAACCGTAGCAAGTTATGAGTTTGAGCCGACTCCACGACCAATTGTGACACAACCAATCAAGTTTTTCAACGAAGCAAACAGAAGCGGAAGTGGTGTTGAAGATGCCATTCTTGGTCTAATTGCTGAAAAGACTGTTGAATATCGTGGCCGCACATTTACCTCTCCATCATTCGTTTCATGGATGGACACAAACCCCCACCAAAAAGGAAACGATTTGGCTTTCGTGGACAGAATTGATATGGAATTGTATCTTGGCTCTCTTTCTCTTGGAAGCCGTTTCGCTACGCTAAATGAAAGATACGGAAACAATGCAAATGGAACCGCACCTCAATTACAATTAATTGCGAGAATGCTCATGTCTTCCAATTCAAGCGATTATCTCTCACCAATGCGTTTTAAAGACCTTACAAGCCTGTGGAAGACGGTGAATGGAGTTCCATTCAACCCACAAGGAATTGATGATGAAAATGGTGGTGCTTTGCTTGATATTTCGCTTCTTTCTGTTCTCTTTACACAACGATTTATGGTAAAAGAAAGAACCGATGAAGTTTTCGGACAAGAACATACTTATTCTTATGACGATAATATATACGCTTCTCCGCTTGTTGATATTTCCACCACGACAAATCTTCAATACGAATCTCAACACAAGGAAGAATTAGAGAAATTCGGAACGGGTGAAGACGGAACAAAGAGTCAAGCCCCCGTTTTGATTAAGCGTATGCTTGGTTTCCGTTTCACAAACTCTCTTATTAAAATGACCCGTGCTTTGTCATTCCTTCGTGGAAAAGAGTTCGTCACACGACAAGAAGTGGTTGATGCACTTCCTTACACGGTTGGACACCGACTCGGCCCTGCCCGTGAAGGAGAAGACCCCAAAGGCCGTGATATTGGTATTGTCCGAGAAGGAATGCGAATGACAAATGAGCAAGAATTTATCCGTCAATTGATTGTTCATGGCTATTTGTTGCGTGATACGAATTCGCTTCTTGGAGCCGTCACTTCCGATACACCTTCAATGTTTGACATTTGGGATTCTTTCCTTAACACTTGTGTTGATGAAATCAATTCGGGAGAGCCTTATTGGAATTACGAAGATAAAATGCTTCTTCCTCTTAAATCAAGAGTTCGTCAAGGTGGCGACATTACGCCTGTGCATTGGCACATCGGAACAATGGTCGTTGAAAACATTCGTCGTTCAAAATCCCCTCAAAGAGATGGATTAAATTATCAACAAAGATATAACCGATACCTAAACGCTCTTTCTTCACCGAAACTTCTTTCTGCAAAGAGTCGCTTTTCAACGAAGCAACAAGTGGAAGACATGGTTTCCGACCATGCCGCTTCCGAATACTATCGCATTCGTGGAATGATTGCGGATGATGATTTGCTTTTCTCCGACGACAGGGAAACTTTGTTGAAATTGTGTGAAAGCAAGATTGACTCTATTACAGGTAAGGCCATGTTGATTGCACAAGACGCAATTCCGTCTTCTTCAATTGCCGTTGCTAAGTCATTCTCAAATGAACCCCGTGGTGGCCCAACCCCACAACAATTCAAGTGGAGAACCTATGGTGATGCTCTTGGTGTTTGGGGAAGAACGATTTCTAATGGAGCAAATGCAAATATTGGAATTGCTGATTTAGGCGGTGGCGATTTGCTTGATGTAGCAGGTGTTGGTTTGGAATCAAATCAATCGTTTTCAATCAAAGGAACTTTTGAGGTTGGTGTGGGACAACAACATGATTCTGCATTCCTTATCAGTATGGAAAATGTTGTTCGTTTCCTTTCTCCTTACATTCTTGGAAATGGTGTTGTTCTTGGAACCTTGCCTCAACCCGCTAAAGGTGGTTCTCAATTCGGGCCAACAGATTCAATCACATTGTCCGAATACTCGCTTTCAGCGAAGGAAATGATGTTCCGTTGGTTAAACAAAGAAGCAGGATTGCCTCTTGACGACGGATTCATGGCTTGTTTCAAACTAAAACACGCTTTTGAAGGTGCTATCAATGGATTTGAAGGCATTTCGGGCGACGATGATTTACGACTTTGGATGCGTTTGAGAGTTATTCGTGGACGACAATCCGACAAGTTTGCCACCTTTGCACTTTACATGGGAATTACTTCTTCAAGTATGAAACCTGTTCGTCAAGACGCTGATGGAAACAATGTTGAATGGGAAATTTTAGATTTCAACGATGCAGAAACCTACAACGCTGAACGCTATTATTCTCCTGCCATTTGGAGCGAATTAAAGTTTGAAGATGCAGGGAACTTGACAAAAGACGATATTCGTTTCTTTTCGGAAAACCTGTTTATGAACATTCGTGGAAATCAATGAATGGATTTAAATAGATGGGTTATCAAAGATAAGACATGGTTGCCGAAGAATTGGGTGAAGAACACGCCCCTCCAAACATGGTGACGGCGTTTAAGCAATTGCGAGCCTTGTATGGTGAACCTTTGATTCCTCTCAAACTTGGAACGGACTTTCACGGTGGACACACCGACATGACTCAAATTGAAGTCGGTAAAGACCAAATGATGCTAACCATTCTTCCTAATCATCACGAAGTTCCTAAACAGTATCAAGATTCAGCCGCTTTTTTTGTTGTCGGACACGAATTTGGACACATTACTTCTCACCCCGGAAAAGAAGCGAAATATTGGCAACAAGGAATGCGTGAATTACCTGTTGAACATTTCCAACAACCACGATGGTTTAACGCTATTTCCGACATTTTAGTAAATTGGACAGTAATTACGGGTTCAAATATTATTGTTGATGCACAAAGGCCATTTATCCAACCTCAAATGCTTGCAGGATGGAAAGCAGGTCAATTTATTCGTCGTTGTGGAAACATGGTTGGACATGAAACTTTGTTAAATGCAGGTCGCCTTGCTGATAATCGTTATTGTCCACAAGGAGGAATTATTGGACAATATGATAATCCCGACCCAAACGACCCATTTAAGCCCTCTTCCGATACGCCTTTTTGGGAACGCTATCAAGGACATGGAAGAGGCGAACAATATTACCCTCCCGTTTCCTATGCCGTTGCTAAAACGCTTGATGAGAAATACCGAACTGTGAAAGTTAAGAAAGGTTCGGACGGAATTCGTGCAAATCAAACTTATGTGGTTGAAGCCACAAAAACCTTTGACGACAGAATTAATTCCGAAGAATGGGAGCCGATGAAAGAATACAAAATTAATGGAAAATGGATTGATACTCGGTATTGTGTTGGTGTTTGTCCTCAATGTGGAGAAGACGCTCCGACAATTTGGGAGCGATGGTGGAATTATAAATCAAAACAACAAATTGAGCGCATGGTTGCTTCACAAGGTTCATGGCTACACCTTCTCATTCAAATGTTTGCTTTTGAATGGGCGGCAGTATATTCCACTTATGTTCCGTATGGTGGGAAAACAGGAAAAGAGGCAGGTAAGAAGTTTTTGAGAGATATTGGGCCTACGATGAATGATGCCATGAGAGGGAACTAAAATGCCATATAAAAAGAATCCTTTTGGTTCCTCCGCAGGAAACGAAATCGTTGATAATATTTTTGATTTAATGTTTATCTCCGATGATTCGCAACCAAATGAAATTGAACAAAACAAACTTCAACGACAAGTCCGTTATTATCGTGAAAACATCATAAACATTGTCAATAATATGAGAAAATTCGTTGATGGTTATCAACAAGTCCCTGTCGCAGAATCATCTTCTTCGGGAGTTCATATTTGTCCTCATTGTCGTCGTCGTGATTTTATTTATCATTGGGAAGCCGTTGATGGAGGTCATTATAGCGACCCTAATTCTTGGAATAAATCGGTTCATCCGAAACAATGGAAAGGTGGAGGTGTTGGAGAAAAGGGAAGATTTAATTTTTCTTTAAGATACCGATGCAATCATGTCACCACTTGTAATAAATGTCATACGACTGTTCAAGGACACGATGTAAATCAATGTCCCAATTGTGGGGATTCGGGAAATCTCGCAAAAGTCGGATGTTTGAACGAATCATACGGAGTTCATTTTATTCGTGAATATACGATGAAGGATAATTGTCCGACTTCTTACGCAGAAGCGATGGGCGTTATTGAAAGGAATCGGCAGGTTCGTGTAGGTGGAAGAAAGGTTGTTCAAGGAACCTTGTCGGAATATGAATTGGTTCTTCCTTCCCTTCCTTCAAAGGGGCGAGTTATTAGAACATTTCAAGAAATGGAACGACATACGCCCTATGTTAAAATGACTTATGTTGATAAGCAATCGGGACAAACGAAAACTTCAAACTATCCTGTTTCCGAAATGAATTACGCCTTATCAAAACAGAATTTGCGCCGATGCAAAAGAGGAAGGCTTAGAAACGGTGCTTTTGAACACGATGGGAACCCACGGTATTTGAGAGAGAAAGGAAGCGGCGACCCGCTTTCAAAATGTCCTGTTTGTGGTGCTTCCGACTCTCCAACGGTTGAAGATATTCCAAACATTTTTTATACACCGAAAGCGATGAGAATTATGAATCCTCAACCGCTTAGTGGAGAAAGCATTACTCCTTACACATACAAAGGACTTCCTGTAAGCAATATTTATTTGGAATCAACGGTTAATTCCGAATACCGAATTCTTCTTCCACTTCCAATGTTGAAAACTTTGAGAAAGATTCCCGATGAACCATCCGTATCGGAAAGAGGGATTGGAGTCACGGCTTGCCCCAATGATGTAGGAATGGGAATAGAAATTGAAAACGCCATCAACAATGCAGATGAAAGATTACAAGAAGCGCAAGCAAATCTTTCTCAACAGTTTCAACAACAATTTGGACTTGGCCCTGCTGATGAACAAACGAATAAAGGATTTACATTTTTAGTCGCAGAAGGCCGTTCTCGCAAAGCATATTTAGACCAAATTCAAGGAAAGTGGATTGACCAATCTCCCGATTGTGTTTCTTATCGTGGACAAGACGGTTCACTTCTTTCCTCAAAAAGAACCTATGCACGATGGAACAAAATTCCAAGATATGCAGACCCAAACTCCGATTCAAACGAATATCTTGGGCCGAATCCCGATACACACATCATTATGGATTGGATAAGGTCTTCACAAAATATAGCAGTTTTCATTGATTCTCCAACACCATATCACGCTACGACAGGGGTTGCTGAAATGATTGATGAATTTGTTGGAACGAAAACTGAAATTATGGAATGTTTGACTTGTAAAGGAATTGTTGCGAAAGGTGATGTTTTATCATATCGTGTAAGTAAGGGGCAAGCAAATGCAGATGGAACGGCAAAAGGAAATTTTCCACAAGCCGTTTTAAATGCAGAAATCTCTTATGAGAACTCTTTTCCGAAAGAAAATAACAAAGGCGACCCTGTTCCGATTGCATGGGGTGTGACCACGGGCGGTCAAGACGGAAAAGAAATGTTGCGAAATCCTGCACGAAGAATTAGAATTGATTGAGGCGAGTAAGATGGGCGAATTTGGCGGTAATGAAAAGTGGAATGAAAATCCATTTGTTTTCTTTGAAGAAGGTGAATTGATTAATCAAGGAATGGAAAAAATGGCTCCGCCGAGTCCAATTCGTGCGATTTATGAAAAACTTGCTCCACTTATTATTCGTTCACCTCCTGCGAAAAGATACCCTCAAGAACCAAGTGGTGTTGCAGGTTTTAATATTTTAACAGACCCTCTTTCTGCCCTCATGCCGACTTCCGCCGTTCCCGACCCAATTATCGGATTGACAACACAACGAACAATGAGGCCAACAGTTCAAGGAAAAGAAGGAATGGCAACACATCTTAACATCCTTGTTGATACTTCGGGTTCAATGTATGGCCCCGAATCTTACGAAGGAGGCGAATGTTATGGATATTCTCCTAATGGATATGCTCTTGGTGGAGAAGATATTGCTATGATTGTTGTTGCCATGATGGTCGGACAAGCAAGCATAAGTGGCGATTCTTTTGCGATTTATTCTTTTAATCGTGGTGCTAAGGTCGTTTGGGAAGGGCCATCTCAAGATTATTCTGCTTGTATGGATTATCTTCTTGCAGATTATTCACCGGGCGACGACCAACGACCATTTGCACCTTCGGGTGGAACAGATATTGGAGCAGGATTAAATCTTATTGGAGAAACAATGGGTGAATATGACTTTGACCAATCCGTGACGGTTGTAATTACAGACGGCTCTTTTAGAAGTCTTTCACAGGCTCAAAGTCAAATTCTAAATAGGGGCTACACCTACAATGACAATTTTATTCGTGCGATGGGGCCAACATTCTATGTAATTATTGGTTCCACAAGTGCTGAACAAGCGGCTTTACCTCAATCACAAAGAGAAGAAACTGTTGCTGATGAGTCTGTTAAATCTTTTCAAGAAGCCTTAAAAATTGAATACAATCGTCCAATGGACGGTTGCGTTTTAGGATTCAATATTTTGTTGGGCGAAGATGGAAACTTTAGCGACTTCGCAGGTTCTTTGGTGGACATGGCAAGAGTAAATTCGGGCGATAGCGACATTACGCCTTGTCCACGAATCTAATCCTAATGATTCTTTAAATAGCAAGAGCCTTAATGATAATCTGTATGTCGGATGAAATCAATATTGCCGATGTTTCAAGCGGCCAACCTGCCGATTTGAAATTCCCTCTTGATTTTTGTCGTGAGAAAGTTTTCATTTGTGGAGTGACAGGAAGTGGAAAATCATTCACCGCAGGTTTGCTAATGGAGGAAATAAACGAGGTTGGACTTCAATTTGTTTGTTTTGATGTGTTGGGAGCGCACGGTGGTCTTCAACAGTTAAATCATGTGGAAGCACTTGAACCCAAATCGGGAGAAACCGTGAACATTAAGGGACTTGTTCAAAGATTAGGAAAAGAGGCGACTTCTTTCGTAATTGATATTTCCGACCTTTCTGTTCCAAAGCAACAATCTCTTGTTGCAGAATACTGCGATGAAATGCTAATTCAAAAATTAAACAAAGGAATTATGACTTTTTTTGAAGAATGTCAAGATTTCGTTCCACAAAGAGGACAACCTTTATCATTTGGAAGTATTGTCCGAATGTGCAAATTAGGTCGTCAATACGGATATGGTGTTTGTTTAATTTCGCAACGACCTGCTTCGGTGTCAAAAGAGGCTTTATCTCAATGTTCTGTTTATATGATTCATAACCTCATTAATCATCGTGATTTAAAAGCGATTGAAGACCAAATGGGATTCGGAACAGATAGAGAAAAACTAAAAAAGGTTCTAACTGATATTTCTGCCGCTTCTCAAGGAGAGGTTGTTTGTTATTCTCCGTCGTATTTCCGAAACGAAGACTTTTATCGTGCTACAAAGATTCGTGGAGATAGGAAAGTGAATCACACAGGGAAAAACATTGAAATGAAACCTGCAACACACACAACAACCGCTTCTTCGCAATCTGTTTCTCCGATGGTTGAAACGCATGAAGAATTTTACCAAGCAGAACGAAAAGAGGAACGGGAAGAATGGGATGTTCTTCCCCCTGTTCCATCATTTGCTGATTCTGTTAAATCGGATTTCGCTTCTTTTTACGAAGAAAAACCAACGATTGAAATTGATATGTCAAAATATGAATCCGAATTTGAGTCCGAAGGAACAGGCGTAAAAAGTCCTGTTATGGGAATCGGAATGATTGCCGCATTAGCGGGCGGATTATTCATTGTCATAAAGGGACTTAAAGAATGAACCACACCGATTGAGGATGATGAATCATCCAAAGGTGATGCGTTCAAAGAAAGTTTTCAGTAGGCACATTTAAATAACTGAAAATTCAAAAATAAAGTATGAACAACGAACCTCTTCGTCGTGATGTGAACACCACCACAGGAAATGCTTTTGGAAATATTACTGATGTTCCAAATCTCGCAAATTTGATGGCCGACCCACTTGGAACAGATGTTGTCGGTGGAATGACGATTACTTCCACCGTAGCAGAATCGCCTTCCAATGTTGAGCAAAATGTTGGACAACCTCCACAAGTGCAATTTCAATCCGAAACAATTGAAGGTTTGATGGAGCGTGTAAAGGCTCTTCCTTCGTGGGCTTGGTTGGTTGGAGCAGGTGCGGTTGGCGCAGGTATTATTGCTCGCCGCCGAATGTGATTGTTTAAATAGCGGAATCAACAAAGAAGGAATAGGTGAATTAAGATGGCAAGAATACTTGGCTCCGATACTGTATTACCCGACCTTCCTCCGCAACCGAAACTTCATCAGTTTCCAACAAAGAAATTGACCCGTGATACCCTTCCTGCGTTCAATGCTATGGGACAAAACATTGTTGCCAACAATGTTCGCCCATCTCCAACAATTGTGAATCAGCCTTCCATGAATCTTTCTCACTTGAGCAGATTCCGTGCAGAAGATATGATTCCAAACATGAGCGTTCATGGTGTGCATGAAAACTTTGGTGGCGACCCACGAAGCGAAACAAATCACGCTTCTATTTCTCGCCCAACCAATCCTCGCACAATGTTCAACGCCCCATCTGTAAATATTGCTCCTTCCGTGAATCGTATGTCGCTTCGTGAAGCCCCTGTTTTGCCCCGTGCAAACCTTCCTAAGCAAGTGAACATTGGAAAACTCATTCCTCCATCAAACGGAATGCGTATGGAAGCAGAATATGTTGCACCTCCTGTTAATCTCGGAGATTTCCGAGGTCTTGCACCTAACCGAAACCGACAATTCGGTGTCAATGCAGGTCGCACATTTGGTGCAGAAGGCCACCTTCTTTGAAGGCGTTTTTAAATAGCAAAACAGATAAGGATTTAATATGAATCCTTGTAAGTCGGGTGTGGCTTCTTTTTTATCGGAGCAACAGTCTTCGCACAGGATGAAATCTCTTTCAAAATCCATCCTTTGTGGAGTCGTCGGCACAGGCATTTTGTTTGGAGCAGATTATGGATTGAATCTTAACTTATCTCCCGTTGAATTGGGAATTCCTTTCGCAGTTTGTTTAGCAAGCGGAATGCTCACTACAAATATAGGAAGCGAAACCCGAAATTCGGAATTTGTAAAGGCGTATGACGCTATGTGCAAAGATAAGTGATTTTAAATAGCGAGAAGGAGAATTGATAATTATGTTCACGGATGATTCATTTGAAAAAAAGGGTTTTGATGCTGAAACCGATTATGATGATTATATTGATAGAATCTTTACATTCATCAATGAAAAAGTCGGAACTGAATACTTCCCAAGTGATGAAGATGAAGAAGAAGTTGCCCGATTCAAAAAGGACTTCAATGATGAGTTTGATGAAGTCGGTCAAGCCATAGAAGATGCAAACGATTGGTCTTGGAATGAGATTCTTGGGGCTGAAACCTTCGGTGCAGAAAACGAAAGGGTTTGCGATTATTGCGAAATGGAGGCAAAGGATATGGGCATGGTGACTTTCCCGAATGGACTTGCAGTTTGCGATATTTGTTTTGAGGAACAAAGTGGTGAATTAAACGCAGAAT
>ERZ891134.477-NODE-477-length-33454-cov-4.946795_pt1 | contig 33454 bp, 23 predicted proteins | sample MGYA00520888_ERZ891134 | MGnify/ENA primary metagenome ERZ891134 (study PRJEB32303, sample SAMEA104408692) | aquatic metagenome | biome: Brackish water; feature: Coastal; material: water | place: Baltic Sea | collected 2014-10-23 | depth 10 m ... | reverse complement strand
CTCTATCAAACGCTACTTTGGGTCTTGCCTTAACGTCGAGTGACTTTTCCATTCCGAAAATGAAATTATCGGGCATCGACACAATTTTCAATCCGACCTTATATATACCGGCACTATCGTATCTAAACTGAGGTTCAAACAAATCGGATGTATCTCCTACCCGACCCGTTCCAAAATTCCAGTTATAATACAAAAACACACGACTCGACGCTACAGCCGTGCTATTTACAAACCGCAGCGTATCGCCGTTACACAAACCTTGATTCACACTAAAATTCACCTTGGGTGTAGGACTGATATATAGCATTTTAGTATAAACCGTATCGCAACCATTGGTTAAGTCGCTAATTTTCAATTGCCACACTAAGGTACTGTCGTCGAGCAGGCTATCGCCTGTTACAAACATCCATTTCAGTGAATCACTCGCATTGGGAGCTACAATCGACGCCCCTGCGATGGCTTTTCCTGAGGCATTATAGACCTGCGCACTTGCCGTCCATGTTTTGCCATAATCGGCTTGTATTTTATTCTTTGGGGCACTTACTTTATACCCAATTTCTAAATTCTTAATGGTCTTATCTAAGGGATTATTCACTCCATAAACCGGTTTATTTCCGCTCGATGGCATAATGGCCACGAACCCAGATCCCCCAGGGGCCGCTTTTACATGCGTGCGGAATACTACCGTATCGTTCTGGAGAAAATCGTTCGACGTGTTCAAAGCAAACCGCAAGTCAGAAGATCCAATATTATTCAAACGAACCGGTGCCGAAAGACTCACTTTAACCGAATCTCCCGGTAGTATGGTCTTGGTAAAGTTCTCATTCGTCCAAGAACCATTCGCCCCAACCGACACGTTGAACGATTTAACCGTATCCCAAAAATTATTGGTTATCCAAAATTCCGGTGTAAGCTCATATCCCGAACAAACAGAATCCGCCAAACTCACGTTTACAACCTTAAGCGCCAAATCGAAGTGGTCTTCAACCGCACCTAAATCGTGAAAACCCGCATTTCGTTTTTTACCATACACGTCAAAGTCACTAAAAGATGAGGCCTTAGTCGAATTTTGATTTTTGGTACTGCCGCATCTGAAATCTACTTTGCGAGGCTTGTAGAATTTAGGATTTCCCCAAAAATTGGTAGACGATACATTTACGTCTTGCGACCAGGAAGTAAAATCGGTGTAAATCGAATTGCCAACGACCCAGTTTTCCATAGAAAAATTCCCACGGAGATAAAAATTGTTATCCTCCATTTTTCCTACTCGTTCCATATACGATACGTATACCTCGCTCGTAGAATTCCCTCGTGCTTCAATCACATTTCCCACAAAATTGACATCCGATTGGTCATAAAAAAACGATAAATAATGGTAAGTATACTGACTGAAGGAATCCTCCATCGATATGGTATTGTAATATGCATTATACGTGGAACCAGAGGTGTAATTTTCCGAATACAAGAACAGCATCTGTCCTTTACAATGGTTATTAGCAATAAGATTAGATATCACATCTACGTTACCCACTTGGCGGGTTTCAAGTCCAATAAAAGCGCTGTAATCTTCCGACAATATGCGGTTATTGACAATACGATTCCGTTTGATCTCGTAATCGCAAAGTCCATAATACCACATTGCCGCTAAATTATGAGATTCATTAGAATCAATTAAATTATCTGAAATAATATTGCGCTTGCCTCTTGAATTCTCGTTCTCATACATGTAAATAAACCACACATAATTTTTAGAATTTATATTAAATGTATTATTGTAAAACGTATTGCGTTCAACCTTAAAGTCCTTACTGTTAAACACACTAATTCCATACGCCATACCTTTATCTGAAACGATGGAGTTAAATCCATTTCCACCAATATCCAGAGATTGATTACGCCTACTCATAATCCCAACAAATTCCTGCTTCATTCTAAAATTTCGGAACACATTCCCTTCAACGCTCAAATAAACACTGTCATTACCCCTGCAATTGACCAAGTTCACCCCTGTAATACGAATCACTTCCGAATTTCCTGCCGTGTATGACCCGGTATACGGTAAATTTTCAATGATGTTCCCCCTAATTTGTGTGGCCTGAGAACCGTTGCGGACCCCTTGCAATTGGAACAACACCATTGCCGTATCTAAGCCATCGGCACTCGTAGCATTTAAGCGGTCAATAATGTTATTTTCCACCACTTCCCCGTTTACAAAACGCAACAGAAAAACACCACTATAAAAATTCTGAATTCGGTTATTTCTAAAAATATTTCTATTGGGGGAAGTCGTATACGCCGACCTACTCTGTTGATCAATTATGGCAAATCGAGGTCCCCCGCCGCCCTTTGTTTTAAAAATACAATTAGAAATAATATTATAAGAACCGTTATTAATAGTAGTAGATTTAGTCATAGTGGTATCTGAACCAAAAACTACATAAGCCGAGGTATCCGTTACGTCTACCTGCATGTTTGCAAGTAAAATAGTACAACTATCAAGGGTATTAGAGTCTGCCTGATTGCTAAAACGTATCCCAGTCGCACGACCTTTTGCATTTGTATTTTCTATATTTAACTTCGAAATACTCAGGTAATCAATGCCGTCTATATGCACTATCTCTTTATTTTGATTTCCTTTTAAATAATAAGCTCCGCCTTTAATAATCAGTGAATTTGTTTTTGTTATTGGAAATTTCGAATGTTGCTTTAGTTGAATTACTGTATTTTCCGTCAAGTCCGCTTTTACCGAGATTTCAACTTTACCGCTAACTCCATTTTTGTTTAAGGAATCGGCAAATTGCGACCAAGAACTGAAATTCTTAACTCCTGCACCACCAATGGTATAGTTACCTTGCATTTGGGCTTGCAAGGATGTAAACGAACCTAAAAACAAGATCCAAATAGCTAACGAAAAAAGGGCGATTCGGATTGGAGTATTGTTATATAGCGATTTCATTAGCAATAGTTAAATGTTTAATTTTATATTCAAAAATAAGGAGAATGCTACATCATTCCACCAACACTTTTGATACAGTTATTCCGGCATCGGTTTGAATCTGTAGTAAATACCATCCCTTGGAAAGTCCTTCCACGTCGATTTTAGTGTTCATATCGCCATCGCATTCTTCCGTAAATGCCCGGCGACCTAAAATATCGAACACGATAATCCGGCGTAAGGAAGCTTCCCCCGAAATGAAAATTATGTCTGAACTCGGATTGGGATATACGCGAACGGCATTGCGAGGTACCTCGCTACGCTTGAGCTGGCGATTGGGACTTAAAAGCCATAGCGCGGAAGCTGTTGAAGCGATGCTAAAATTGCCATTCCATTGGCTTACGCGGCCGCTCGCAGATACGTGTATTTCGCCCACGTACGATTCATCAAACGCATCAAACACATACCAGGTGCCGGCCGACAATTGGGTTTGAGAGCTGCTGTCTGACAATACAATAGTTCCGCTGCTGAGGTTGTGCACCACCCATAATAGCTGCGATTCATGTCCGCGGGCATGGGTGCGTTGGAATGACCACAAGGCGTCACTGCCCAATGATACCGGCCAATAAATACCGGTTTGAAGCGCCGGATATTTGTGGCGAACATCCACCCAATTTCGGTAGTGATTCCAAAGCGATTGGCCGTCTTCTTGTTGTGATTTTACATTATTCAAACTCGGCGTTTGCGCGAATCCGCGCCATGGTGTTCCCGTGGTAAATCCACCCTTAGAAGTGGCATCCCATTGCATGGGCGTGCGAATATTCAAATGATCTCCCGTGCCCGTAAGTCCAATTTCTTCTCCATAATAGATAAAAGGAATGCCCGGCATGCTCAAATACATAGCGGCAGCCAACTTGGCCCGCTCGGTTTGATTTAAAACACTAAAAATTCGATCTTGATCGTGATTGCTTAAGAAAGTAGAAAATGAACTACGCGGATAGACCTCTTGCATATAAATGGAATGGGCGTTTAACGTGGTCGACTCTTGTCTGAAAATAGCATCGCGAAGGGCATTCGCCAAATCAAAATCGAAACAGCTATTGAGCGTGGTATCGGCTACATACGGCAATATTTTGGGCGTAGCATCCCAAACCTCTCCTACCATAAAGGCTTCCGAATTGATTCCCTCCACGTGATTTCGCAACGCTTTTAAATGCTGAAATGTCTCGGGTGTGTTTTCCACCTTCGTTCCGTCTTCGTCTAAATATTTTATGGCGTCTAAGCGAAAACCATCTACCCCTAAATCCAACCAAAATTGGGTGATTTTTTCAATTTCTTCAAAAACTGCCGGTTCCTCAAAGTTTAAATCGGGCATGCCGCTCCAAAAAATGCCGTAATAGTTGGAATTGCGCTGGTTGTTCCGGTGCCATAGGGTTTGTCCCCACGGACCTAAATTACTTGGCGGATTGGCATTCCACCGGTACCAATTGCGATAAGTAGCGTCGTTGGCCGCCGACTTTTTGAACCACGGATGGTTCACACTCGTGTGATTGATAACCAAATCGATAATCACTTTAATGCCATGGGCATGACAAGTATCGAGCAAGCGCTGAAAATCTTGCAGGCTGCCGTAATCGCGCTCTACCGCATAATAATCTTCTACATCATAACCATGATAACTCGTAGATTCCATCATGGGCATGAGCCAAATACCCTCAATGCCCAAATCGGTTTGGGTTTTCGGATTTTGGTCGTTCAAATAATTAATCTTATTGATAATTCCTTGAAAATCTCCGATACCATCACCGTCTGAATCGGCAAAACTGCGTACGAAAATCTCATAAAAAACGGCATTATTCCACCAGAATAACTTTCCGGTTGTATCGGGATAATCGATAGGTATGTCGCTATTGGGACCCTTCGGACATTTATTGAAAATCGCCACTTCAAGGGCAATACTTTCATTAGCAACCGTTAAAAAGCGATTGTTCGTGGCGCCTTTGGTGCAGGTGCCTGTTGCATTTTCAGCTCCCGCCCAGGTATTTCCGTTAATATATTTAAACTCCCAATATCCGGCCGGAATCGACAAAGTAATTTCATAAATGCCATCGGCGTTATCGTCGCGCAATTGCGTGGTAGCCGGATTCCAATCTTGAGCAAAGCCCGCCTCCTGTTGAAAATCGCCGGCTATAAAAACTCCTGCGCTCGACACCGTTTCTTGTCTCATATCGACTTTAAAGGTCACATCAGCGGCGGAAAGGGCTTTGCTAAAAAACAATACACATAAAATCCAAAAAGAATATTTATGCAAAGAAGAATATTTCACTTTTTACTTTTTTAATATTAAATAAATCCTGTTTATATCGATGTTTCACCTTACTCCACCACCACTTTATGCCACGATTTCACCCCTTCTGAAACCACTATTACGAAATAGAATCCTGGCGTTAGGTTGACTTCCCCCGAGGAAATTTTGAGTGACTTAGATCCCAAAACGATCTGCGGCAACGCCACTTTTTTGCCGTCTACGGTGTAAATAGATACCGCTGATATAGGTCCGCTCGCCTCAATATTCAGCTCCGATACCACTGGATTGGGATATACACGTACCGTCGTAACGGGCTGGATAGACTCGTTGGAAAGTACCGCGCCTTTTTTGAAAATTCGGGCGTAGAAGATGCCGCGACCGTGAGTAGCAACGGCCAAAATGCCGTCGGCCACGCTGTAATCGATCATATCTACTACGGCGTTACCAATTTCCCCCGGAGCTTGGTGTACCCAATTGGTTTCCAAACCGTTTAAACTATCGGCAGCGAACAATCCCACGCTCGTGCCCACCATATACACCATGCCATCGGAAACCGGCACGTATTTAAACCATTTTATCGAAGGCGCTTCGCCAGTGCCGTTGTCGTTGGCTTCTAAATTTCCGCCTATTTTTTCCCAATTATCGCCGCCATCCGTGCTTCTGAACATGCTATACACGCCGTAATTTGAGTACACCACCACAAATTCTTGGGGATTTTCGGGGTGCACCGCAATGCAACCAACGTTTGCATTTCCCACCACAGGAGGCGTTTTCAACGCCCTGAATTTCATGTCGCCCATATGCGGATTGTCTATGGCATACACATATTTCACATTGGTGCCAAAGTAAAGCGGAACGGTAGTACTCGGACTTGGACGGTATTGGGGGAAGATGCCCAAAGCCGTGATTTTTTGGTTCACAACCCGCAAAGAATCTACAGATTTAGTCCAACCTTGCGAGATGGAATCGGTGCTGCCATCTAATTCAATATTGCCTAAATTCTGATTTCGGTATATAAAACGACCCGCCGCCAAATACATAAAATCTTTATTTGAAGGATCCAACACAAACGGATTGATGAATTGGTAATCGGAACGTTTCACCCCAATGGGATCGATGCGGCGCTTGGCCAAGATGGTTTTACCGTCGGAACTCAGCTTGGCACGCACCGTATTTCCCAATTGCTTGGAAAAATACGCGTACCCGCCCCCTTCTTCAATGGCGCAATACGAACCGTCACCGGGATACGCAATTTGCCACTCCGCCTCAGGCGAAAAATCGTTCGTCATCATCTGATTATTGTCTTGCGCACCCACCACAATCAATGGATCTAATTTCCGGTTGGGATCCACACCCAAACGACTAGACGCGAGGGCTACGGTGTAAAATTGGGTAGTCAGGTAGCCGTTGTTGAGAGATTTCCACTGGATATCGCCCGACAGACAACTGTCCGAGTAAAAAAGTCCGCCATCGTTACCATTCAACACCTTATTCGGATCCGATGGATAAAACATCCACATATGTTGGTCGGGATGTTGGTTGGGCCACATTTCAAAATTCGGCAAACTTGTATTGCGTTTGTAACCGGCTATAATTTCGGTATGCAGCGAGTCTTCGAATCCGCTCATAGACCGAAATATATTGGTTCCGCCAATGAAAACGATGTCTTTTTCTTCATTTTTAGGGGGAAATACCCCTACTACCATATCGTAGGAACCCTGCGTGCGCCAACTGTTCAGCGCATATTTTGAACTCGGTAAATTTTGTGAAATATCGCGTTTACGGACGATTTGCTTAGGGTTTTCTCGGGAAACCTCCATCACGCTCATGGCATTCCATTCGAGTTCGCCGCGAGAGTCGGGGAAAGATTTTCCCCAATTTTCGGTGTTTACAATAGCATAAATACGCACAAAAGTATCGGCGGACTGACTGCCTCTAATGCCCAAAACCACCCGTCTATAGGTGCGGCCTTGCCAATCGTTAGGGGTAATCGATTGCCAATCCCAACCATTGGTCGAATAGAAGATCCCACGTTGGGTCGCAAAGGCATCGGAACTGGAGGTACTGTACAAAACCCCATCGTGATCGATATAAATTTCGTTGAAATAGGCATTGGTTTTGCGGACCACCGTCCACGTTTCGCCGCCGTTATTAGAGCGCATGATATTTTGATAGGTAGCCGCATACAAAATTGTAGAATCGTAGCGCGTGGTATCTACCAGCACGTTCCAAACCAATTGCCATGGAGTGTTAAAGGCGCTATTCGAGCTTCCCAAGGTACTATTAATGGGCTGCCAAGAATTGCCCGAATCTTTCGATACCAGCAAGCCATTTCCATAATAATAGGCGCCGGGCGAACCGGCCGACTGTCCGTAAGCCTCGCCCGTACCCGCATACCAATTTTGCTCGTATCCCTTGCGGCGGTCTTGCACCAAGCAAGAAATACTGCTTATTTCCCATGCCTCTTGGGTGGGTTGCCACGAGCTTCCGCCATCGGTAGTGAGCCACATTCCTGATGAAACCCCACCGGCCACAATGCGCTTTTCATTGGTCACATCTACGGCCGCACCGCGGGTTCTTCCGCCTACGTGAAACGGTCCTCGGTGCATCCAGGGAGTGCCTTCGCTGGCGATAGGATTGGCTTGTTTTATTCCTTGGGAATTGATGAACGCCAGTTCCTTGAACCTCACATTATGCGGAATTTTTCCCGTCTGCGGATCCTGCAAACGTTGCAATTCCCAATCGCGTCGCGATTGCGGATCGTCAAATTCAGCCCCTTGGCTATGTAAATTGGGTATAATGTTGAGCAGTAGTAGGATCAGGATGGTTTTGTTCATAATGATTAATTGTGAATGGTTAATTGTCAGTTGTTAATGGTGAATTATCAATGGTGAATGATGAATTATGAATGGTAAGTGGCGGCTAACTTCGGGCGGCTTGCGAATAAACCAGTCGCCAAAAGCCAATAGCTAATAGCTAATCCCTAGTTCCCCATGATAAATTGATTAAACGGAATAGACGATTCATAAACCTGCGCGCAATAGTTAATAAAATCGGGCTCAAGGCTGCGTTCGGGTTCAAAGGTATGCATGATGTAAAACTGCTTATTTAAAAGGGCGGGCACTTTGGCGGCCATTTCCATGAAGGGTTTATCGATGCGTTTATTTTGCTCGCCGCGCATGTGACCCCAATGTTTTACAAAATTCTTCTCTTGTAGAATGGACTCGAATTTTGCGGAATTCGTAAATATTCGCTGTCTGATGTTTTGCAATTCTTGCTTCTCGGGCATGTAATTGCCGCTGTACAAGGCGCATTTTTCAGGACCCACTTCCACATAAAGTCCGCCGGCTTGCATGCTTTTGCTGCCATGAGGACTTAAAATAACCGACATAAAGGTTTTGTAGGGCGTTTTATCTTTAGAAAAACGAATGTCGCGGTTGATTCTGAAGATAGACTTTCTAGCGTCGTTCTCTTTAAATTGAGGATTTATTTCCGCCAAGCGATTTTGAAGCGATAAGGCAAAATCAACGAAGGTGGGACGCACCTTTTTTTCATAGGTATTTCTATTTTCATCGAACCAGGTCTTCGTATTGTTCATCGTTAATTCGATAAAAAATTCGAAGTATTCTTCCGTAAACATGTCCGAATATACGCAATACCCCTAATTTCGTGACATGGAATACAAAAATCTCGGAAAAACAGGCCTTCCCGTCAGCCGTTTGAGTTTTGGCTCATGGATTACATTTGGAAATCAGATTGACAATCAAATTTCAGAACGTTTGATGGATATTGCCTACGATTACGGGGTTAATTTCTTTGACAATGCCGAAGTGTATGCCGCTGGAGAATCGGAGCGCGTAATGGGCGACATTTTAAGTAAAAAGTCCTGGTCGCGCGATTCCTATATTGTATCATCTAAAGTTTTTTTCGGTGCGGGAGCCAAATTTCCCACCCAAAAAGGATTGCACCGCAAGCATATTTTTGAAGCCTGCCATCAAGCCTTAGAGCGATTAAAAGTCAATTATTTAGACCTGTATTTCTGTCACCGCCCTGACAAGAGCACGCCCATTGAAGAAACGGTTTGGAGCATGCATCAATTGATCATGCAAGGCAAAATATTGTATTGGGGAACCTCTGAGTGGAGCGCGCAGGAAATCATGGAAGCGCATATGGTGGCCAAGCAATACAACTTGATAGGTCCGGTAGTAGAACAGCCTCAATATAATTTGTTACACCGTCAAAAGTTCGAAGTGGAATATGCGCAATTGTACAAAACCGTCGGCTTAGGAACCACCATTTGGAGTCCGCTTGCCAGTGGTTTACTCACCGGAAAATACAACAACGGCGTTCCTCAAGATTCCCGCTTAAAACGAGAAGAATTGGGTTGGTTGAGCGAGCGTTTATTGCAGGAATCGAACCTCAAAAAGGTGGCGCTTTTGGGAGAGCTCGCAAAGGAATTGGGCACCACCTTGCCTTTGCTGAGCATTGCATGGTGTTTGAGAAACGACAATGTATCGACGGTAATTTTGGGCGCCACCAAAGAGCAACAATTAATCGAGAATCTCAAAGCATTAGAAACCGAGAAATTGGTAACGCCTGAAATCATGGCGCGTATCGAGGCGATTGTAGACAATGCTCCCGAGCACCCGCAGTATTAAAAATTCTTTACTATTAGAAAATTATAATTCCCTTATTGTATCTTGCAAAAGATGCAAAACATTCTCGTTATTGGACTTGGAAAAGTGGGCTGCCTCGTAGGCGTTATGCTCAGTAAAAACTTTACCGTTACCGGGCTCGACCAACAAGACCCTCACTATCCCTACCCCTTGCCTTTTAGCACTTTAAAAGGCGATGTGAAAAACGACGAACTGCTGAACTCCTTGCTTGAAAAAAACGACGCCGTTGTTTCTTGCTTGCCTTACTTCCTTAATAAGCGGATCGCGGAAATGGCCTACCGCCACAAATGCCACTACTTCGACCTAACCGAAGACGTACCCACCACCGCCCATATTATGGAACTAGCCAAAACCGCCGATGCGGTAATGGCGCCCCAATGCGGTTTGGCCCCCGGCTATATCGGAATCGTAGGCGCCCACCTCACCCATGAGTTTGAAACTCTGCGCGATATTGAACTGCGCGTGGGTGCCCTTCCCCGATTCCCGAACGGACTCCTTGCCTACTCCTTCAATTGGTCCTCATACGGCGTAATCAACGAATACCTCAACGATGCCGAAGTCATTCACAACGGCGTAAAAAAGAATGTTCCTTCCCTAGAAGGATTTGAATATATCAATATCGAAGGACAAGAATTCGAGGCATTTACCACTTCTGGTGGTTTAGGTACCATGTGCGATACCTTCGAAGGAAAAGTCGATACCCTTAATTATAAAACCATCCGCTATCCAGGTCACGGCAAACTTATGCGCTTCTTGATGTACGAGCTCATCATGAAAAACGATATCGATAATCTCGAACGTATTTTAAGCAATGCCAAGCCCCCGGTAGAAGACGATGTGGTATACGTTTACGCCATAGTCGAAGGATGGAAGCAAGGCAAAATATCCCGAAAAGAATATTACCGTGCCTTTTATCCCATAGAAATTGACGGCATCCGTTGGAGGGCCATTTCGTGGACCACCGCCGGCGCCATCGTTGCGGTAATAGAAATGGTGGCCCAAGGCACCTTGCCCCAAAAAGGATTCATCAAACAAGAAGAAATTCCTTTCGATGCCTTCATCAAAACCCAAACCGGATCCCTGTACCTCCAAAACGCAAAAGGCCTCAATGAAGTTCAACAAGAAAAACCCACTCTCTGATTTTTTACAGGGACTTTTTGAAACCTATGCCAACCAAGTCCCCGATGTTAAAAAAGTCACCCAAGCCCTCATCGAAAAAGGCGTAATTTCCGACCAATCCGAAATCGTAAACGATCATATCGCCTTTCGCACCCTTGGCCTTCCCCACTTGGGAATTGCCTCCATCGAACGTATTTTCTTGCACTACGGATATCAAAAGCGCGATTATTATCGCTTTGAGGAGAAAAAACTCAAGGCCTTTTGGTACGCGCCTCCAGAACCCCATTATCCCCGCATTTTCATCAGCGAATTGTGCGCCCACGAACTCTCCGAAAACGCACAAAACATCCTGCAGCGATACACCCACAATATCACAAGCGACCCCAGTACCGCGCTCGACTTAAATGATGCCCAAGCCTTGATAAACTTCTTCCAAAAACCACTTTGGGATCTCCCTTCTTGGGAAGATTATCACGCCTTGCTACAAGAGAGCGAATATGCCGCTTGGGTCATTACAACCGCTATTACCTCAATCATTACACTATTAGCGTGCACGAAATGCCCGAACCCCTCAATACCTTAGAAGCCTTCAACGACTTTCTCAGTCACATCCAGGTGAAAATGAATACCGCCGGTGGCATTATTAAGGAAAGTCCCGATGGACTTCTCCTGCAAAGCAGTACCGTGGCGCAGACCGTTCAAGCTGAATTTGCCGATGGTGATACGCATGAAATTTCTGGGAGCTATGTGGAATTCGCCGAACGCCGCGCCCTACCGGAATATCAAAATTTATATCCCAAATCCCTGCAACGCGAACAACGCCGCGAAGGTTTTGAAGCCGGCAATGCCGACAAAATATTCGAAAGTACCTTTACCTCCCAAACCCAAAAAGATTTGTAAATTATGCGAAAAGAAATCCAAGAAATATTTGAAAAAATCGCCATTCCTTCCCAAGCCTTAGGTTGTAATTTCGGAAATGAATGGTTCGCTCATGGCGATAGCTTCGACTCCTATACGCCGGTCGATAATTCCTTGATTGGAAGCGTAAAAGGGGGCACAGCCGAAGACTACAATCGCTGCGTTACCGAAGCCGAAAATGCTTTTCTGCAATGGCGATTGGTGCCCGCACCCCAACGTGGGGAAGTGGTGCGACAATATGGAAATCTGCTTCGCGAACACAAAGATGCTTTAGGCCGACTGGTTTCTTGGGAAATGGGAAAATCCCTCCAAGAAGGCTGGGGCGAAGTGCAAGAAATGATCGACATATGCGATTTTGCCGTTGGATTGTCACGTCAGTTGCACGGTTTTACGATGCACTCCGAGCGACCCGAGCACCGCATGTATGAACAATACCATCCCCTAGGCGTGGTGGGCATCATTTCAGCGTTTAATTTCCCTGTGGCGGTTTGGAGTTGGAACGCCGCTTTGGCCCTCATTTGCGGAAATACCTTAGTTTGGAAACCCTCCGAAAAAGTACCCTTTTGCGCCATCGCCTGTCAATTATTACTACAAGAAACTTTAGAAAATTTCAACTATCCCAAAGCCATTAGTACCCTCATTGTTGGCGATGCCCAAATCGGAGAATTAATGTCGGCAGATCCCCGAATTGCATTAGTATCCGCAACGGGCTCTACCCGTATGGGCAAACAAGTAGCCCAAAAAGTAGCCGCCCGACTCGGAAAATCGTTATTAGAACTTGGCGGCAACAATGCCATCATCGTAACGCCCAATGCCGATATTAAAATGACCGTAATTGGAACGGTATTTGGGGCTGTGGGCACCTGCGGACAGCGCTGTACCAGCACCCGCCGCCTTATCGTGCACAAAACCATATTCGAACAAGTGGCCGGAGCACTCGCCAAAGCCTACCAGCAAATACGCATCGGAAATCCGCTGCTCACCGAAAATCACGTAGGGCCCTTAATCGACGCCAACGCCGTAGCACAATACGAAAATACCCTTCAAGCAGCCACCGCCCAAGGGGCCGAATGGATCGTAAGCGGCGGCCGCATCAACAGCGCCGAAAGTCCGTTTTACGTAAAGCCGGCCATCGCCAAAATAGCCGCCGACGCCCCCATCGTGCAACACGAAACATTTGCACCCATCCTCTATATGATTCCCTATTCGGGGGAAGTAGAACATGCCATCGCCATACAGAACAAGGTTCCACAAGGACTTTCTTCTGCCATCATGACCTTAAACATGCGGGAAGCCGAGAAATTCTTGTCTCAAGCCGGCAGCGATTGCGGCATCGCCAACGTAAATATTGGTACGTCGGGGGCCGAAATTGGAGGCGCTTTTGGAGGCGAAAAAGAAACCGGCGGAGGTCGCGAAAGTGGCTCCGATTCTTGGAAAGCCTACATGCGCCGACAAACCAATACCCTAAATTACGGAGCGAATTTACCCCTTGCACAGGGCATTAAGTTTGATCTGTAACTAAGGCTTTAATTAGAACGCGAATTTCCCTTTATCACAAGACATTAAATTCGACCTGTAGATAGAACCTTAAACCATATTAACGCATCTATCCATTAGAGTAATTTTAGTGTAATTCGTCGACTTGTATTAATTGTTGAAACAAATTTTCACGAATTTTGCGGAATGAACTATTCCGAATATTTGGAAAATGCGGTTGATTATGCCGCCTATCAAGAATTATTTATTCAAAAAAGTGAAAATCCAGAGGCTTATACCTACGGACAATACATTCGTATGAATCTTCAGCGAAGCAGTCGCTTAGACAGAACCTTCCAATTGAATGAGGAACAACTCCAAAAAGTGGCGAACCTACCCGGTCAAACATGGCTTGTGATAAGCGAACACTGGTGTGGCGATGCTTCACAAACCGTGCCTGTGATGGCTAAAATTGCAGAAGCCAGCCAAGGAAAAATCACCCTGCGTTTGGTAAACCGCGATGAAGTGCCTGAATTAATGCAGGCCCATCTTACAAATGGAGGCATGGCAGTTCCTAAAATAGTAAAACTCGATACGCACGCGCACCTTTTGTCCGATTGGGGACCCCGACCTGTAAAAGCGCAGGAATTGGTGATCGCTTTAAAATCTAATCCGGAAACGTCAAGCAACTACTCCGAAGAGCTGCACAAATGGTATGCAAAAGACAAGCAGCAAAGTACCGTTAATGAATTATTGCACTTCGCTGCCAATCTATAACTATTTAAAAAATCTTAGTTTTTAATACATTTACCGAATTGCGTGCCTTGTGGGGTATGCAATTCGTAGGTGTAAATGCCCGAGTTAAGGTCATAAATAGACACCCCTTCGCCCGAAATAATTTCGCTTTCCAGCATAATTTTGCCGCTGCTGATCTCGCGAAGTACAAGGCGTGCTTTGGTTTCCCCAGAGAAAGTTACGAATAATTTATCCGTTGTTGGTACGGGGTATACCGATGCATTTAAATGGAGATTGCGGGTACCAAGTGCGGTAGGCGTATAATAGTCGTAGTATTCATAAAAGGACTCATTGATATAGGCTTCGGCATCAGAATCCCAGTATTTTTCTAATTGGGTAAGGGATCTGCCTTTAGAGTCATAGGTAAATATATGCTGTGTAGCATCAGACAAGACCGAATCGGCACCGTTTATAAAATGAGTTGTTTCCTTAATCATATTGCCGTACTCATCATATTGTGCTCTTAAACGGACGCGACCCATACCTAAAAAGATTACGGAACCTTCAACCATTGAAAATTCTACATCTTCCAATTGGTGGTGATTTTTAATCCATTTGCGCCAAACAATAGTATCATACAAACCTGCTTGCATATATTTCTGTTCGTCGCTGTCCCACATTTCTAAAGTAAGTTTTTTAGGAAGTCCGTTCGACTGGTATTCGAACGACGTACGCTGTTGTTTTTCCCAAGAGGGCTCGTCTTTAGTTCTGAATTCCGTGGTTACCTGCGAAACCAAATCGGTATTCGGTTTTAACGTATACGTGAAACGAGATTCTTCAAAATCTTCCCAAACCGTGCTACTCGAATTTCTCCATAAGTAACGTTCAAACACCAATATGTCATTCTCATAATCGTATTCTGTGACAGAAGAGGTGTCTTTTGTACCGTCATCATTGACAGTAAAATAGGTTTCCTTAATCAAATTGCCATCGCCGTTGTACATAAATTCAGTGTAATTGGTATATGTACCCCAGAAATTAGGAAACACAACCCTTTCCGATGATGTTAAACCATTCGTATAATACGTAACATGGGTGGTATCTTTAAAAAATAAAAAATCGGCAGAATCTTGATCCCACTGCGACCGAACTATACGCTGGGGGCGGTCTTCGCTTAGTGAGCGCTTTTGAACCTGATTAACGGGAGACTCTTTTTTTGTAGTTGTAGAGGGCAATTGAAAGGCCTTTGATTTTTGCTGTGCCTGAATCGGTAGGGCAAGCAACGCCAAAGCGGCAGACAGTAATAGGGTATTTTTCATAGTTAATTCAATTTACATCAAATATAAGGCCATATTGGCCCTGGCGCCCGAAGAATAACGCATATTTGCATTTTTTGCAAATACTTTTACATTAGTCAATCTAAAATTGCATTTATTACAAATCTTCTGGTAAAAATCGTTCCTAGCATGTTGGTGATGTCCTATTACGGATCGCCGTTAAAAGACTTCCCCGGAGAAATAAGCTATCAAGAAACCCAACTTAAACTATAAAGACTCTGCCGTTAAAAGGCTTCCCCAATATAAAAGTAAACACCATAGCCGTCGGGATTAACCCCTACGTCAATTCGGGTAAAAATGTCTTTTTTCGGAAAGAGTAAATACCGCAACCCTGCACCTGCCGACCACTTGTAATTATCGGTGGGGAAGCTTCCCGAAACGGCTCCAACGGCGCCAAAAACGGCACCCCCTAAGCGTTTGCTAAATCCAAAAGGCAAAAAGCGATATTCTGCCTGCGCGGCTAAATAGTTTTTATCGCGATATCGGCCTAAATAATAGCCCCGCATGATGGTTTCACCACCCATCAAACTCAATTGATTGAAAGGAACTTGACCAATAGAAAATTGACCCACCACTTGAAATGCCAATACTTGATTCTTCGAAGTAGGTATAAAATAACGACCGTCTAAAAACAGGGTGTTCATGGGGAACGACTGTTGAAACAAATCGCCATAATGTATAAAGGCCAATTCGGCTAAATAGCCTTCTCGCACATTCAACATGTTGTGACGGGAATCGAGTAAAAGTCCAAATCCTACTCCTAAATTTTGACTTCCGTTAGCACCTAACGGTATGGGTATTTCGGGTGCAGTGGGATCTGTTTCTTTAGTTTCGAAGGTGGCATTCTCCAATTGCTGATAGTCTAATTCCAATCCTGCAAACAAGTTTCCTTTTACGCGATAAACGAATCGCTCCCTTACATTGTAATAATTAGCATTAACAATGGCAACAGGTTTATCTGGAATTTGAGATCCAATTCCATAATACGACAAAGGATAATTTTGAAAACGCATTTTCCCCAAAGTGAGGAAATTATTGTCTTTTCCGTAAATAGCATGGTCTACCCATAATCCCAATTGTCGTTCTTGGGTATAAAAAGCAAACGTACTGATTTCACTAAGACGGAGGGTTGTATCATTGTTGTAATGAAAAACTACCAAACCACTCAATCCAAATTCCCATTTGGTTTCGGGTGCGTAGCCGATTACCGGATAAAACAAAAATCGAGGTTTGGTAGAACTCGCGGTATCATACACCATGTTGTGAATCCACTCAGGGAGTTGAATGGGATACTTTTTCGGGGTAACAACCGAATCTGCTGTTTGAGCATACCCTTTACTAAAAAGTAAACCCAAACAAAGAAAGCCCAACAGCCGGCGGATACGCATGGAACAAAAATACCAAAAAAGCGCAATTGTAATTTAATCCACTACTCTTTTTTCAATATAATTACTATTGAAAATCCCCAATGCCCCCATATATGTTAATCGAAACGACATCAAGTCGCCCACTTTATAATGCTCAAATTGTTCACCTAAGTCCAATATTAACATATCTGAACTTGCTCCCAATATGCTAACAGCTTCATCTACAGGGCTTAAAAAGTCGGTCGAAATATCCAATAACCCTATATCTACTATAGCGCGAAATGCCATCTGACCGTAATCCGATTCTATGACCTCTACTTTTTCACCCGAAGGATTTTCTGCTAAATAACCAATTGGCACTTTGGGTTTTTCCGAAATCTCAATAATCTCAGCAAAAAGCTTAATTACATCGGTTTTCAAATCGGCAAAGGCCCCGCCCGTTAATAAATCGGCTCCAAAAAAGAGCGATTCGCCAATTCTAAAATGATTGATACTCGCAGGAATTTGTTTCCGCCACAATAGCGGCAATGTGATGGATGTTCCCGCCGTTATCCAAGGAATTTGAATCCCAAATTTAGATTCTATCAATTGCTTGTATAAGGAAAGTTGTATGTATTTATCTTGGGTTGGAAGTACTCCACTTAAACAATTAATATTAGCGCCAATACCTACTATGGAAACACCCTTAAGCTCCAATAATTTGCCATGAAAATTAAGTAAATCCTCTCCCATCACCCCTTCTCGCAAATCGCCCATTTCGATCATCACAATTACCTTATGAACTTTACCATGACGCAACGCTTCTACGGAAAGCCGCTCAATGGTATCTATTTCGGTATTAAAACTCACATCCGCATAACGCACGATCGATTTGATGCTTCGGCGTGCGGGTGGTTTAATATAAACCGTTTGAGCATCGGGTGCAAGCTGCTTTATCGTGCGTAAATTACTGACCCGCGAATCACAAAATTCGGTAACACCCAAATTAATTAATTCCTGTAAATAGGCTTTGTTACCACATAGTAATTTGGTTACCACCGCCCATTCTTTATTTTCTGCCTTTAAAAAGTCGTTCAAAAAGTCGAAATTATGCTTTAGCTTATTTCGATAAAGTTCTAAAAATGCCATATTAGTTTCGCTTTAAACGCATTTCAAGATATGGATTCGTAAAACCCAATGACTCGTATAAATGCTTGGCTGGATTATTCGCTTCCACATGTAAGGCCACATCGCCCTCAATTTCATCCAAAACGGCTTTCATAAGTTTCTTCCCTAAACCTTTGCCTCTCAAATCATCTCTAACCGCAATATAAACCAAAATATTTTCCGGTATATAACCTCCCATTTGAGTGTGATTTACCACTACGGCGCCACTGGGTTGTCCTTCAAAATATTGTACCGCAATATGTCCGCCTTTTGCAAAAACATAGTCTATCGCCTTCTGAATATCTTCGGATTTATCACCATATTGTTCCAAATGACGGTGTAAGAAGGCCGCCAAATCTCCCCCGGCTACAAAGGGGTCACTCTTTTTTTCGTAATGTGTATAATGAATCATATCTACTGGAATTGTGTTTTAAAAAATTTATGAAAAATCGCAAATAATAAAGCCGAAATCGCCAACCCAACAGCATTGGCATCGAGTCCACCCCAAATTTCAACTTCGTAATAAACCAGAGCCATGGCACTGATACCACCCCCTAACATGGATGCAATAGCCGCAGGTGCTGATCTAGACCGGCCACTTAACGCCATAATTATGGGGACAAAAAGTCCGGAAACCATAAACGCATACGACAGCAACATCAACTCTAATACATTGCGCATGTGCATGCCTATGAATATGGCAATTCCTCCTAATAATAAGGTGCTCCACTGCGACATACGCAGTTGTTTTTTGGGGCTCATCCGGATTAATTGACCTAAAAAATCACTGATAAAATTACCCGATGCTGCCATCAAACAACTATCGGCGGTAGACATGATAGCAGAAAAATAAGCCGCCAATATCACCCCAGTTACCCCTACAGGCAAAGCCGTTCGCAACAATAACGGCAATCCCAACTCTGGATCTACAATGCCATTGGGAAATGAAATCAATTCCATTTCAAACGCCGCACGCGCAAAAATTCCCAAAACCACGCCCATAAATGCCATAAGAGGCCATTCTAACAACCCGGCAAAAAACCAAGCGCGTTTGGCTTCAATCTCACTCCTCGATGCGAAAATCCGCTGGTATAAGGTCATCCCAATAAACCATATGGGTATAATGGTCAAACTCCAATTGAGCATCTTCACGGGGGAAACTTGATCAAGCCGTAACATATCAGAAGGCAAAACTGCAACGATGGCGTCCCATCCTCCGAGCATATAATAGGCCGCCGGAATTCCCACAAAAAGCAAGCCAACCATTAATATCAGCCACTGTATCGTATCCGTATAAATTACCGCTTTCAATCCGCCTAAAGCGGTATAAATCACCGTAAAAATTCCCATAATAAGGAGTAAATGCTCAAAGCTGATTCCATCAAACGTAGCAGAAGCAAGCTTAGCACCCGCCACAATTTGAGAAGAAGTAAAACCTACATATCCAATAAAAGAAATAGTAGCGGCTATGCCTGCCGCCGTATACCCATAATAATGCTTGATTAATTGGGGCATGGAATACAAGGTTTTTATAGCTGTTAATTTAAAAACCCTAGGAATCAACCAAACCGCGCTTAGCCAAGCGCCCACGAGCCCAGTAAACAACATCCAAGAACCCGACAACCCCATCGCAAATCCTAATCCGCCTAATCCAATGGAAAATCCCCCTCCTACATCCGTTGCTACCACCGACATGCCAATATGCAAGCTGCCTATATTTCTTCCTCCAACAAAATAATCATCAACAGATTGGTTCTTTAGATAAAAATAAAGACCCACCCCTACCATGGCAATTAGGTAGGCGGCGAATATGATATAATCTATAAGTTCCACAACGAGTAGCGAAAGCCCAAAAAATAAAATAAAAGTGTGTGGGCTATCTGAATAAGAACCTTCTTATTCTGCTTGAATGCAATGCAAAGGTACGAATAATAAGCCGCAATGGCAAATTAGCGACCGGCAACCACAAGCTTCACGCGTTCCCATTTGCCCGCCGTTAACCATTCTAACTGATAGATTCCGTTAGAGATATGAGGTAAAATTATTAAATAGGATTGTATGCCCTGAGATACTACCCTTAAGGACCATGTCTGTCCGTTTACCCCCACCAAGCGCACCGCAGTCATTTCCTGAGGTCCCTGAATTTGAATTTGATCCCCCGACACCGGATTTGGGAACACGCTTATCTGAAAATCAGGCTCCGAACGATCCAAACGATCCATCACTACCGTGTATTCTTTTTCACACATACAACCGTGGGCCCCGGTTCTTGCCCTCATCTTCACGGCATAACTTCCATCGGCGAAAAACTCACTTTTCAATTCGGCCGATTCACCTTCTGTGTAAAACACACCCGTATTTTCAATATCCCACGTGTAGGCAACTCCGGGCTGTCCGCCCAGTTTGCCTTCATCGTCTTTGGGATTCAAGGCAAAACCATAAAAAGCATAATCGTAATCACTCGCATAGTCAAAATCACAAGTCCTAGGGCGTGGCAATACCGGAACGTTTTTGATTACCTCTGTTACACACGAATTCCAAGCAGAAGCGCGCAATAATACCGGCACCGATGTAGAATCTACTGCGTCAAAAACCAAACGGGTATTTACCGATTCCCGGCTTTCTCCGCCGCCCCATGACCATGTAAAGTTTACTCCTTCTAGTGGAATACTCTTGTTTTCAAAACGAACACTATCGCCTGCACACAATACCTCAAAGTCGAAATCGACATCCACTTCATTCAATATCTTTACCATACGCACCGTGCTATCCACACAGCCATTATCCAAACTCACTTTTAACATGATTTTTTGCTTCCCGGTATCTTCCCAAGTAGTGTTAAACGCTGACTGAGAACCCTGATTCACATCGTTTAACTGCCATTGCAATTGCCATAATGCCCCAGAAACCGCTTGCGTTGTATTGGTAAAGCGCGTAGGACTTAAAAGGCATAATTGATCGTAGTCAAACTGAGCTTCTGGACTCTCTTTCACTCTTACATTGATTTGGGTTGAATCTATACAACCAAATTCACTCTTAACCACATACCTTACCCGTTTGTCGCCCGCTGTTTGATAGGTATATTCTGTATTCTTTTGGGTACTAAAGGCCCCTTCTTCGTCAAAATCCCAGCGCACGCCAAAAATAGCGGTTTGCATTTGGGTTTTTGTATTAAAATCAAGCCTTTCACCCATACAAACAACGGTATCTACTTCTAATAGGGCAATAGGCTGTTCAAAAACGGAGAGTCGGGTTGACTGAAAGTTCTCACAGCCTTCGGCGAGAGCACTTAAAACTACGTTGTAATTGCCCCTTTTGGAATAGTTATGAAAAACCTGTGCAGAATCGCTCTTCAAAACTGCACTTCCATCTCCAAAATCCCAAGTGAAACGCGCCGCTTTCGAAAGACTCTCATTTTTAAATACTACATTCCGGCCTTCGCATGCATTTCCCTTAGAAAAAGAAACATCCGGGATAGGTTTAACTCGTACACTGTCTAAATAATAAAAGGTAAAATTATAGGGCGACGTAGTAATAGTTAATTTTATGGGTTGCCAACCGGTATCTCTAAAAACCACGATAGGATTAAAATCAGAACTCGTATCCGCATTGCCAAATTCCCAAAAATAACGCATATACGAATTCCCCGCACGTATTGAACTTGTATTTTTTACGTATAAGGTATCGTGATTGCATAGAGTAGAATCCGTTTCAAACGTAACTATTGGGGTTGGCTCTATATATATGCGGCGCTGAATTAGGGTGTCGCAACCGGTACTCAAATCTATAATTCTCAGTTTGAGTATTACAAATGAATCCTCTAGAGAGGTATCGCTGGTTACAAATCGAACACCCACATCCGAACCACTTCTCGAACTATCGAGCTGCGCCCCTTTAATTGGGCTTCCCCCGAGAGTAAATGCCTGAATAGAGGCCGCCCATTTATTATTATTCCCAAATTGGTTTCGCGTAAATCCTCTGGGCGGAGAAAACGAATACCCAATTTTGGTATGGCAAAGTACCACATCAAAGGCCGACCCGATGATGGGGATGTTAGATTGGTTGGAATCGATATAAGGAATGATCTGGGCACCACCTGGCGATGGTTTAACAAACACCCTATAATTTAATGTATCGTCTCCATTATTATCGTTAGAACTACCTATATAAATCGAAACCTCGTTCCAGCCCCATTGGTCTAATTGTATGGGCTTTGCCATAATAAAGCTACCCGTATCCTTGGGTAAAAGGTTCATCCGTCTTTTCTGGGTACTGACAACCCCGTTGTGATTCACCGAAATTGATACATCTATTACCGTATCTACGTAATCGTTAATTACCTGAATATTTTGCGCCAGTATAAATCCAGAGCACACGGTATCGGGGATGGCCAATCCTAAAAAAATGCGTAAATTCAAACTGTCGCAAACGGCGCCTCTATCTGCCGCAACGAGATTGCGCAACTTACCATTTACATCGCGTTGTGTTATAATATAACTCTTAACATTATTCTGATTGCGGTATTCTCTTGATCTGAAATCACCGGCCGATTTATTGGCAAATGAAGCAGGAAACCAATAGGTCATTGAATCTTTAGGGCCGTACCGATTCCAATCGGTAAAACTCGTATACTGATTGACTTCAAAGGCCCAATTCTCAGTGGAATAGCCGGTAAGATAGATGGAATTATCTTTAACAGGTCCTAATGAGGCCACGGTATTGAGGAACATCGGAAAAACATCGCCACTACCGTCTCCTTGCACAATATTGCCCATAATCTCCGTTTGCGAATCGTCGTCTAAATACACCATCGCCGTAGCATGACCCGAATTAGAAGCCACGGAATCGTAAAGGGTATTATGAAATACAAATAAGTTTTGACTCGTGTTATAGTTGGTAGAATAGATATAATAGGTTTCTGCCGGACCATAATTGTAGGCCAGCAGATTATCGTGCACGTACATATTCACGCAATAGTAGAAGTATATGCCCACTGTTTGTCCCTTTGTGGCTACCGTGTAGTTATGTGTAATTTTATTTTCCGAAATATCCCAATTGCCCTTCCACATCGCGGCAACGGCATACAATTCTTTATTGGCCCCGTTAGAATCTAATATATTTCCTGAAATGCGGTTTTCACCCCAGGTACCCGAACCCATTTCATTTCCAAATATTAAGACCCCATCGCCGCTATTACGGCTTCCAAAATCAATTTTACGAAGCCGATTAAACTCAATTTTTACATCGTCGCCCAACTGTGAGTAAATACCAAATGAATAGCCTCTATCGCCTTCGATATCATAAAAATAATTATAAGAAATACTTATTTGCTCTCCGTATTGAGATAAAATTCCGTGAAATCGAGAGTAATAGACAAAATCCGAAAATACATTATTATCGATCAATACCACTTTTTTGCCGCCTCCGGATATCTTCCACGCATTAATGCCGTACAAATTCCATATAAAATTGGAGGCATCTTTAATATCTGCATTTTTATAGGGAAGATGTTCTATGCGGTTGTGGGTTATGGCTATTGCCTGGCTATCGGAACGACCATCCAAACAAAAAATGCCAATTAATGTAGTATCGGTGGCGCTGGTTGCACTACAATTTTCACGGGTAATTACATTACCACGGCAACGTTCGCCATTAATGAATTGCATTAAAATCCCAACCGAATAAAATGTAGAAATGGTATTAGAGTCAATTCTGTTATGCGTAGGAATCCGAGTGTAGTCCTGACTCCCTTGTTTATCGTATATTCCGTAAAAGGGACCTGGAGATTGACTTAATACAGAATAAAAGCGACCGTGGGTAATACTATTCCCGATGCCCGGATGTTGGGTTATATTGCGACTGATACGACCGGTATCGGCGGCAAAAGCAATGTAGGCTCCGGTATCGGATCCTTTTCTTGCCAACTGCGAAAAAACAATCGTACAACTATCAACTTGATTGCTATCTGCACGATTTGAAAAACGAATTCCCAACAAGGAGCTTGACGTAGCCGTATTCTCGATGTTAAGTTTTTTCAAAATCAAATGATCCATACCTTGTAAATGCAATACCTCTTTATTGAAATTGCCAAGGATTTTAAATCCATTCCCTAAAACAGTTATACGCCTATTGGCCTTTGTTGGGGCGCTTGAATGCTGCTTTAAAACCAAGCTTTGTTTGAGCGTATCGTTTTTCAATACCTGCAAACGCACATTACCCGAAACTCCGTTTTTGTTCCATTCGCTTACGAAATCCACCCAAGAAGAAAAATTACGGGCACCCGTTGCCCCTCCCAAAGTATAATCACCCGACAGCTGGGCCGAAAGTGAAGAAGATCCCCAACAAATAGACCATAATAAAAGAAAGATATGCCGTTTGATCATATGAATTGGAATGCCAAAAATACAATAGGCTTATTTTAATTAAACCTGTTGTATATGACTTGTTCAGAAAATGCTACACGAATAGTGCCAAAAATGCACTTAAGATTCAGAATCTTCGCTCATCTTTATTAATCGGCTGAAGGACTTATCGCTGGGGTTTTCAAAAATCTCTAAATTAAAATCTTTCACCGATGCAAAAACATGATCGAAAATATCAGATTGTATATTTTCAAAATCGACCCATGCTTTAATTTTTGAAAAACAGTAAATTTCCATAGGAACCCCATTTTCACTCGGCGACAATTGACGCACCAATAAAGTCATGTCCTTATTAATATCGGCTCTTTCAGCCAAATAATTCCTCAAATACACCCGAAACAAACCCAAGTTGGTCAAATTCCTTGCTACCCCTTTCCCTTCTTTTTGTACCTTTTCGTTGTGGCGGCTTATTTCAGTTAATTTCTCCTTTATATAATCGCTTAGTAGGGAGTGCTTTTGAAATTTCTCTATCATTTCTGAGGATGCGAATTGCACACTGTGCTGAGAAATCGTTACCGAGCGCTTGATTCTCCGACCGTCTGACTCTTCCATACCCCTCCAATTTTTGAAAGCATCCGCAGTAAACGCCGATGTGGGTACGGTGGTGTAGGTATTATCGAAATTTCGCACCTTTACACTCACCAAATTGATGTCCATAACCGTACCGTCAGCTCCATATTTAGAAAACTCAATCCAATCGCCATTTCGCAACATATCAGATGATGAAATTCTTACAGAAGCGGCCAAACCTGCAAGCGTATCTTTAAATATCAATAAAAGCGCGGCACTCATGGCACCTACAGCCGTTAGTAGGCTGAGAATGGAACGATCTGTTAACAGCGAAATGGCAATGAGTAACGACAATATATTCACCACGATACTGCCCACTTGTACGTAGGCTGCAATGGGTTTGTCTTTTAAGGCATCTGAATTTAAAAGTACAACTTTTACGAATTTCAATACCGATTGTATAAACTGATTAACAGTTAATATCATCAGCAATCCAATAATCGTTTGTGCTGGATCTACAATTTTATCAAACCCATGTAATACAATGGGCATAGATATCATGGCAAATATTAACGGAATCAAGCGTGTCAAATATTTGAAAGTTTGATTCTCTACCAACACATTTAACAAGGGTCGATTTACCCGCTCCGAATAGGCCCGAATCGATGACTGTACTATGCGCCTTGAAACAAAGGCGATAACCCAAACTAGGATAATCAAAACACCCATTAATACTCCTAGTTTGACCCAAAGTGCTTTTTCTTCAGTAATGCCCAATTCCAATAACCATTGGTATATCCATTCTGCCAATTTTTGTTCTAAGTTCAAGCTATTCCGCATATTCACAAAGGTAATCATGCCAGACCAATATGTGCAAAAAGTACTCTTTTATCGATAGAATTACCCGCATTCCCCATCGATAGTGTATTTTTGAATGTGCGCATTTTCATACCTAAGTCCGTATTAATACTAATCGTTTTTATTATAACCCTTAGTGGGTTTAAATATGGTAACGACCTATTTGAATTTAGTAAACATCTTGAAATATTCTCTCATGTGTACAAAACCGTTCAAGAAGAATATGTCGAAGAAGTACCCGCATCGGAAATGGCTCAAATTGCCATTAAAAACATGCTTAAAAACCTAGACCCCTACACCGTATTTTATTCGGAATACCAAGCTGAAGAAGCCTTAATCGAAAGACAAGGAGAATATGGGGGCGTAGGTTGCAGGGTAATCATAAAAAACCACTTCCCCATGGTTTTGGAAATTGAAAAAGGATATGGTTTCGATAAGGCAAGTATCAAACAAGGCGATGTAATTTTAAAAGCCGGAGATATAGACCTACGAGACCGACCCATAGACGAAATGATGCAGTATTTTAGGGGTGCTCCGAATACAAGTTTCAACGTAACCATTCTACGGGCGCAAAAAGACACCCTTGTTAAATCGGTAACCCGAAGCCAAGTTGAAACTAAGTCCGTATCATATAGCGGAATTCTAAAAAACAATTTCGGTTATATCAAACTCGATGAATTTGGCCGCGATTGTGCACAAGAAATAGCACAAGCACTGAAAAATCAAATCGATAGTAACCAGATAAAAGGTCTCGTCTTAGACTTGAGAAATAATAGCGGCGGACTTCTCGATCAAGCCGTAGAAATTGTAGGGTTGTTTGTCCCTAAAAATACACTCGTCGTTTACCTGAAAGGGGCACACAAAAGTGGCAACCAACCTTGGCGAACCCCAAACAAACCCCTAGCGCCCAATCTACCCGTTGTAGTTCTCATCAATGAATCCTCGGCGTCCGCTTCAGAAGTGGTAAGTGGTAGTTTGCAAGATTTAGACCGTGCACTGATCATTGGATCGCCCAGCTTCGGAAAAGGTTTGGTACAGAATTATAAAAATTTGCCATACCGCACTCAAATGAAAATTACCACTGCCCGATATCACATACCTTCGGGCCGTTGTATCCAAAAAATTGATTATCGCCGTTCGGGAAATTCCCCCAAGCAGGCCTTTAAAACTAAAAACGGCCGCCCCGTTTTTGACGGTTCTGGCGTGCATCCCGATATCAACATCAATCAATCCGAACCCCTAGACCTGATGAATTGGATGAAACGCGAATTGCTCATTTTCGATTATGCCAACCAAAAAGAAGCATTTTGGAAATCTAAAAATCCAGATAATGCATTTGATTTACTTAGCGATTTTGCACAATTTGCAACGGTAAAAGGCGCCAAAAAAGTGGGAAAATCCCTCAATGACTTAGTGTCAAAAAGTAGCGACTCCAGTATTTTCAATCGCACCGACTTTTTACAAGTAAATACCGCTGCCATAGAAAAATGGATGAATCAAGACATCAAAAACAACCAAGAATGGTATTTATTTGAATTGCGACAAGCCCTATTCATGCGCTGGTATGACAAGTCCCAATACCACCAAACCATGTTAACCAAAGATCCTCTAATTGATAAAGCCTCGGCCTATCTTGCAAATCCAGAACGGATTTCAAAAATTGTTAATCCCAAATAATTATTGATGATTCTATTAATTATTCTACTTCTAATTGGTTCCATAGGTGGTTTCTTGGCGGGTATTATGGGCGTGGGAGGCGGCTTGGTTTTCATTCCGATACTCACTTACCTATTTGCGCAATTTCCCGGGATCACTAACGAAGAAGCCGTTCGTTTCACCTTAGCCAATTCTATTACCTTGGTTTTTGCTTCGGGACTTTCTGGCATTTACCGCCAAATCAAAATGGGTATTTACGATTTTAGAAAAAGCCTTACCGTAGGCATACCCGGTGCCGCAGCAGCGGCCGCTATGAGTTATGCCATACAACGTGGAAATTGGTATAGCCACGAACGATTTACTTGGGTTTTCTTGGGATTCTTGTTATTATCTATCGGAAATATGCTTTTCAAAAAGGAAGACGATTCAAGCCCCGTAAATACCGAAAACACCTCTACTCTTGCTCGACTTTTAGTGGGCTTATTTGCCGGAATGGTTGTTTCCTTGAGCGGATTAGGCGGAGGCATCGTTATGGTGCCACTTTTTCGTATGATCCTCAAATTACCCGTAAAAAAAGCCACCGCCTTATCTCTAAGTGTAGTTCCCCTTCTCTCAATTTTCCCAATTATCCAGTATTTGAACATTGCCGATGCCCCACTTTTGAGCAACGCAAAATTGCCCACACTCAATACCATGAAACTTTTTCAAACACAATACCTTGTTGGTTTGTTTTATATTCCAATGGCCTTGGGAGTAGTCGTTTTCTCATCTTTTGGACAAAAAACCGCAATATAAACACCTACCCCAATCATCCGATTTATATTTGCATTACTTTCTGGTATCATTTTAATAAAAACGCTATATGAATTATTCTAAACACATACGACTTTTTAGTGCGTTCCTAACGGTAAGTGCCGCCCTAACGGCTCAAATACCTGCAAGCTTTTCCAAAGACCAATGGGAATCCATGCAACGCCTCAAGTCGCATGTTTCCTATTTGGCTTCAGACGAATTACAAGGCCGCCAAACCGGCTCGCCCGGAGAATTACTAAGCGCTACCTATATTGCCAAAGAATTCAAAAAGAACGGCCTCAAACTTTTGGGGGGAAATGGTTTTCAAACCTTTGCCATGACCCAATTTCGTATTGCATCAGACGCCTGTGAAATGCAACTCAATCCCGTTGGCGGTGGCAATTACACTTTACCCCCATTCAAAATGAATGAAGACTTCTATCCCCTTTCGCAAAGCGTTGAAAACGACAGCTGTACGGCCGATGTTATTGATGTGGGATATGGAATTGTTGCTGAGAAGTTAAATAAAAATGAATTCCAAGGACTTGATGTAAAAGGAAAAATCGCAGCTATCCGTTTAGGATTTTTTGGGGAATCTGAAAATCCACATAGCGAAATGGCAAAATTTGCTGATATCAACGCCAAAGTAGAAAATGCCATTAAATACGGAGCAGTAGGTGTTATTTTCTTTCGAAACGACGAAAACAGTCCCGAACCCAATGGTAAATTAGACCGCAACGTAAAACCCAGCCCCATTCCCGTTTTTTTCTTCTCCAAAGTCGGTCCCCTTCCAATGGGAATGAATGTTACCCTAAAAAGTAAAATTATTTCTCCCCAAGTATTGGGACATAACGTAGTGGCCTTTAAAAATAACCACCGCAAAAAAACCGTAATTATTTGCGCACACCATGACCATATAGGTTTCAATGAATACGACAACAGCCGATATAAAGGCCCTCAAGCCATACACAATGGTGCCGATGACAACGCCTCTGGAGTTGCCACTATGATTGAACTTTCTAAACAATTAGATAAATGGGGGCTGCGCAAAAACAACTATCTTTTCATCGCTTTCAGCGGAGAAGAACTCGGACTTTTAGGTTCGAAGTTTTTCACCAAAAATGCACTCATTCCCTTAGATAAAATCAATTATGTGATTAACATCGATATGTTGGGTCGTATCGATTCTACCAAGAAAACATTAACCATAAACGGAGTAGGAACCTCTAGTAAGTGGATTGACGTACTTAAAAAATTAGAAACCGATACCCAAAACATAAAAATTGCCACTACCGAAAGCGGCTTAGGGCCGTCCGACCATGCCAGTTTTTATCTTGAAAATATTCCGGTATTACACTTTTTCTCCGGACAGCATCGCGATTACCACACCCCCGATGATGACGAAGATCGCATCAATTACCAAGGTATGTACCACAGCATTCAAGCCATCAAACAAATCGTTTGTCATACCAAAAAGAAAAAGTTAGACTTCGTTAAAACCAAAGACATTTCACCAGGCAAAATGCGCTTTAAAGTAACATTAGGCGTGATGCCCGACTATTCATTTTCGGGTGAAGGCATGCGCATAGATGGCGTTACACCCGATCGACCTGCAGCGGCGGCCGGATTGCAGCGCGACGATGTAGTGATCCAAATTGGCGATCATCCCGTTAAAGACATGATGGGCTATATGTCAGCCTTAGGAAAATTCGAAAAAGGAGATACCGTTCCTGTAACCGTAATGCGCAACAAAGGCACTTATACCGTAAACGTTACCTTTTAATGAAAATCAACGAACATATATCCAAACGCAAACGCACCCTGTTTTCGTTCGAAATTCTTCCCCCATTAAAAGGAGAAGGCATACAAAATATCTATGATGGTATCGATCCACTTTTGGAATTCGACCCTTCCTTCATTGATGTAACCTATCACCGCGAAGATTTTATCCTCAAGCGCCGTCCTGACGGCTCCTTTGACCGTGTTTCAACCCGCAAACGTCCTGGAACCGTAGCCATTTGTGCCGCCATCCAGAATAAATATCGAATCGATGCGGTTCCCCATATCATTTGTGGTGGATTTACACGCGACGACACGGAAACCGCCCTTATCGAACTGAACTTTTTGGGCATCGATAACGTATTAGCATTAAGAGGCGATGCACGTCACGGAGATGTACATTTCACTCCCGAAAACGACGGCAATAAAAACGCTCTCGACCTGATTCATCAAGTTAAAAACATGAATTCTGGTGTGTATTTAGATGAAGAATTAAGCAATGCTGTAGAAAGTAATTTCTGCATTGGTGCCGCCTGTTATCCAGAAAAACATATGGATGCCCCCAACTTACAATCCGATTTACGGTATTTGAAACGCAAAGTAGAAGCCGGTGCCGAGTTTTTGGTAACCCAAATGTTTTTTGACAATCAATACTACTTCGATTTTGTTAAAAAATGCCGCGAAAACGACATAAACGTGCCTATCATACCCGGCATTAAACCCTTGGCAACAAAGAAACAACTCAGTGTATTGCCTAAAATATTCCATATCGATTTGCCCGATGCATTGGTAAGCGCTGTAGAATCATGCAAAAATAACGAAGCCGTGAACCAAGTAGGTATTGAATGGGCCGCACAACAATGCAAAGAACTTATGGATGCCGATGTGCCCGTTTTGCACTTCTACACCATGGGTAAATCACATCAAACCAAAGAAATCTGTAAGCGTATTTTCTAATTACATGGAAGGAACCGTAACCAAATCAACCGGAAGCTGGTATATGGTTCGAACCGATGACGGTCACGTGTGGCAAGCGCGTACCCGAGGAAAAATGCGACTTCAAGGCCTCGATACCAGTAATCCTGTTGCTGTGGGCGATCGGGTGCGCTTTGAAGAAGATATCAATTATGAAAATACCGCCAGCATCATTGAAGTCTTCCCCCGAAATAATTGGGTCATCAGAAAAGCCAATAAACTCAGTTCCAAACGGCAAATTCTTGCCAGTAACTTAGATGCTGCAGTGTTAGTGGCAAGTATCATTTCGCCCCGCACCTCCCTAGGATTCATAGATCGATTTTTAGTGGGCTGCGAAGCCTATCACGTGCCTTCCATTTTATTCCTTAACAAGGCCGATCTATTAGGCGAACAATTCGATTCTGTGAAGGAGGAAATTTTTCGCATTTACGAACATGCCAAAGTGCAAATTTACTTCGGTTCCGCATTGTCGCCCGAAACGGCCAACGCATTCAAATCCAATACACTAGGAAAGCGTATTTTGTTAGCCGGTCATTCTGGCGTGGGCAAATCCACGCTAATGAACGCCTTATATCCCAATTTTAAAGCACGAGTTGGGGTTATTTCCGAATACCACTCTAAAGGAAAACACACTACTACTTTTGCTGAAATGTATACCACCGAAGACGGCACTCAGATCATTGATACCCCCGGTATTCGCGATTTTGGAGTCGTAGATATTCCTGCAGAAGAGCTTCCGCATTATTTTCCAGAGTTCCGACGCTTCATGAAATCATGTAAATTCAGTAACTGTACACATACCCATGAGCCGGAATGTGCCGTTTTAGCCCAACTTGAACAAGGAAATATCCCCCAAGAGCGTTATTACAGTTATCAGAGCATTCTCAATAACGAAGACATTTTTAAATAGTACTTTCGCAGTCGCGTGAATAAAACCCAACACCCCATATCCCCCTTTTATTTTCTCTTGGGAATTCTATTCTTCCTGAACGCCTGTATTAAATCTCCCGAATTCACCCAGAATTCAAAATTGCAATTTTCAACAGATTCTATCTTTTTCGATACCATTTTTACCCGACAGCCCCAAACCGGCACCTATCCCATTTCCGTTACCAAACTCCTAAGTGTAAAAAATAACAGCGATTTTTGGGTAAAAGCCGATTTTAAAGTAGCGGGTGGGACCCAATCGCCTTACCGAATCAATATCGACGGCATTTCTGGAAATGAAATCAACCAACTTGAAATTGCGCCGCAAGACAGCGTTTTTGTATTCGTACAATGCAAACTCGAAGCCAATAATCAAACCCAACCCTTACTCGTTTTAGATTCTCTATACGCCAATGTGGGAAATCAAAGTTCCAAACTCATCCTGGCCGCCTACGGTTGGGATGCCCATTATGTGCGCGATAGCATCATTCCTAACAACACCGTTTGGTCTGATAAAACCAAACCGTATGTGATAATAGACGGGGCATATGTAGCGCCCAATTCTAAATTCACCATCGAAAAAGGCGTGCAAATTTATGCCTCTGCCCGCTCGGGCATTTATGTTTTTGGTCGCTTGGAAATGACCGGAACGGCAGAAGAACGTATTAAAATTCGCGGCGACAAGCCCATCGAAGCCACTAAAACCTATCCCAATCAATGGTATGGCATGTATTTCGCTCCCGGTGGTACCGGAAATATTGAATATGCTGATATCACCAATGCTATTGTGGGCTGCAGAGCCGATTCTCAAGCCCTCGGCACCGACCCCTGCCTCGTACTCAAAAACACCCGCATTCAATACTGCGGACAAGCCTGCTTAATAGGCGTTAGCGGGGCAATATCAGCCGAAAACTGCCTCTTTGCCGATGCGGGTAGTTACTCTTTCTTGGGTTATTTTGGGGGAAGCTATCAATTCAATCATTGCACCTTTGCAGATTACTCCTTTTTTACAAACCGGAACGGCGGACATTTTGGATTGACCAATACCTTGCGCGATGGCAATGGCTTCTTAATAAGCACACTTCCCCTCAGTATGAGTTTGAAACATTCCATCGTATGGGGATATAAAATCGAGGAAATTGCCCTCGACCGTTCCGATCGCGCTGCTTTTGATATAAATAACACTACCTACAACCTATTGAAAACCCAAGACGAGTTAGAAGTATTCAAAGGCAATCAGAATATCTTCAATAGAGACCCATTCTTTACCAGCACCGCAAATGGCGATTACCACCTGGAAGCCAACTCGAATGCAATCAATCAAATTCCATCACTAAGCTTACCTATAGACTTGGAAGGCAAACCGCGTAATAATCCTACCGATATAGGCGCTTACGAGTTTCAGTAATAATCATGGAAATCCCATCCGGACAACCATGTATTCAGAGTACTTCGTACATCACCCTAAACCAAGCAATTGCAACAGGACAAGCCCACCTTCGAACGGTTATATATATC
>ERZ891134.473-NODE-473-length-33507-cov-41.614911_pt1 | contig 33507 bp, 37 predicted proteins | sample MGYA00520888_ERZ891134 | MGnify/ENA primary metagenome ERZ891134 (study PRJEB32303, sample SAMEA104408692) | aquatic metagenome | biome: Brackish water; feature: Coastal; material: water | place: Baltic Sea | collected 2014-10-23 | depth 10 m ... | reverse complement strand
AATTAAGCAGCGTTTCTTTTTTTTCTTACTATTCCCTGATAACTATCTGACAAGTCAGTTATTACATTACAAACTTTAAATTTATAATTATCAATGCTTGCAACTGGCGTTACTTCTGCTGCGGTACCTGTTAGAAAGCAACCTACAAAATTTGACATTTCCTCAGGTTTAATTTTTCTTTCTACAACTTTAATTCCTTTTGATTTTGCTATCTCAATTATACATCTTCTTGTAATTCCATCTAAAAAAGAATCTGGTATTGGCGTGTGCAATTCACCTGCTTGATTTTTGAAAAATATATTTGCCCCTGTTGCCTCAGCAATATTTCCTTGATGGTCTAACATCAAAGAGTCTATAAATCCTTTTGCCTCTGCTTCATGTTTAGAAAGAGTGCAAATCATGTACAACCCTGAGGCTTTTGTATCCCAAGGGACAGAGTCAGGTGATGGTCTTCGCCATGATGAAATATTTAATCTAATACCTTCTAATTTTAATTTAGGATCAAAGTAAGAACCCCACTCCCAAGTAGCAATTGCAACATTGATTTTATTTTTTTGGGCAGAGATCGCCATCATTTCACTTCCTCGCCAAATGATTGGTCTGACATAACCGTTCTGCGTTTTCTGTATATTTACAATTTGTTTTGTTGCTTCGCTAATTACTTCCTTGCTGAAGGGAACATTCATCCCCATTCTTTTTGCAGAATGAAAAAGTCTATCAGTGTGCTGATCTAATTTAAAAATTTCTCCATCATAAACTCTAATGCCTTCAAAAACACAGCTTGCATAATGCAAACCGTGACTTAATAAATGTACCTGTGCTTTAGACCAGTCAATGTTTTCACCATTAAACCAAATTTTTCCTGACCTTTTGTCGTAAGGGATAATTTCCATAGAAACAATATATCGATTTTTTTTGTTACAAAAAAGTATATTTCTTAATACAATAAGTCAATATAACTTACTAATAATGAAAGAACTGCTCTATCTCAAAGACGAACAAATAAAAGATTTTATTCAATTACTCTTTTATGCTTACAGAGAAACTTTTTCTGATCCTAAAGAAATTCTAGCTAAAAATTCTTTTGGACCTGCACATCTAAGGGCATTAAATCTAATTGAAAGAAATCCAGGTACTCAACTTGGTGAATTAATGTATCAATTAAAAATTACCAAACAAAGTTTAAATAGAGTTTTAAGAGATTTATTAAAATCAAAAATGATAAAACAAATCAAAGATGAGGAAGACACAAGAAGAAAAAATTTATTTTTAGATAAGGAAGGTAAAATTTTCTTTGAAAAGATTTACGAAACACAAAAAAAAAGAATATTTAATGCCTTGAAGAACTCTGAGCCAGACTCAGTTATAAAGTTTAAAGAAGTTTTAAATAAAATTATTAATGGAACAAAATAAACATCACATATTAGTCGTAGATGACGATGATAGAATTAGAGAGTTAGTTAAAGAATATCTCAATGAGAATGGATATGTAGTGTCAACTGGAAATAGCGCAGAGGAAGCTAAAATTAGACTTGGTTATTTTAAATTTGATCTAATAGTACTAGATGTAATGATGCCAGGACAAAGTGGTTTTGAATTAACGCAAGAAATAAAAAAAAAATCAAACGTACCAATAATTCTTTTAACTGCCAAAGGTGAAGTTGAAAACAGAATTCAAGGATTGGAGCTTGGAGCTGATGATTATTTAGGAAAACCATTTGAACCAAAAGAATTATTATTAAGAATTAAAAATATAATTAAAAAAAATACTAAAATTGACACAACAAAAATTAATAAAATTGGTGAAGCTCAAGTTGATTTAAATAAAATGATAATTCAACTAAAAAGTAAAATTAGTAAAATTAATAATTCTGAAAAAAAAGTTTTAATAGAAATGCTATCCAATCCTGGTAAAACCTACTCGCGAAATCAAATTGGAGAAATTTCTAATATAAGCCAAGAACGTTCCATTGATGTTATGATTACTAGGTTAAGACAAAAAATAGAAATGAATCCAAAAAATCCTAAATATTTACAAACTATAAGAGGTTCTGGCTATGTCCTTTGGATTGAATAATATTTTAAAAAAAATTTTACCGACTGGTTTATTTTATAGATCTTTAATAATAGTTGCGGCTCCTACAATCATTCTACAAATCATAATTACAGTAGTTTTTTTTGATAGTATATGGATTAAATCAAACAAAGGCCTGACTAGGTCTTTGGTTGGAGAAATCAAAACTTTATCTGACATTTATGCTTCTCAGAACGAGCAACAAATTCAATATCTAACTGATCAATTTAAATACAATTTTGATTTTGTAATTAATATCAAAAATGAGGAGTTGCCTGAGATAAATAAAGAGAGAAAATATAGTCCTATAGATCGGTCGCTAAGAAGAGAATTAAAAAGCGTTTTTGGTTCAACAAATTACTGGTTTGACACTACAAGCTATGAGGATGTTGTAGAAATTAAGGTAAAATCTGCTGATAAATTAATTGAGATAGTGTTTCCAAAAGAGAAAATTGCCCCATCTTCAGTGAGAATTTTTATTTTATGGATTACAGTTCCCTCATTATTATTAATTTCAATTGCAATTATTTTTTTAAAAAACCAAACTAGACCTATTGTTAACCTTGCAAAAGCAGCAGAAAGATTTGGTAAAGGAGATTTTGTTAAAGATATTAGACCCTCGGGAGCTTCTGAAATTAGAAAAGCAGCATATGAATTTGATAGAATGGCAAAAAGGATTGATAGACACCTTAAACAAAGATCAGAAATGCTATCAGGAATAAGTCATGATTTAAGAACGCCTTTGACTAGACTTAAATTACAACTAGCTATGATGAGTCAAAAAGACATCTCATCAAAAATGTCTAAAGATATAGATGAAATGGAAATGATGCTTAATTCTTACTTGCAGTTTGCTAAATCTCAAGTAGTAGAAGACTCTGTAGCAACAAATATCAATAAACTTTTAATTGAAATTTCTAAGGAAAAAAATAATAAAAAATTACATTTAGATTTAGCGAATGAAATAGTTCTTGTTGGAAGAAAAAATGCTCTTAAGAGATGTTTTAATAATTTAATCGAAAACGGATTAAATTATGCTGAAAATGTATACGTCAAAGTAAGCAAATCAACAAATAGATTAAATGTATTTATTGAAGATGATGGCCCAGGTATTCCAATTAATCAATACAAAAATGTTTTCAAACCTTTTTTTCGTTTAGATCAAAGTAGAAATCAAAATAAATCTGGTGTTGGTCTAGGTATGTCAATTGCAGAAGATATTATTAGATCGCACGGAGGGAATATTGAATTAGGTGAAAGTCAATACAAAGGTTTACTTATCAAGATTTCTTTGCCTTTTTAATTTTTTTTAATTGTTCAATTTGTTTTTGCTGCTTTTCGATTACTTTTTTTAATACATTAAATTCTTCTCTTGAAACTAATTGAAGTTTATCAATTAAATTATCTCTTTTAAATTTCAAATTATTAATCAATTCTTTTTTTGCATCTTGAGATGTTAAAATTCCTGTTTCAATAAAATTTGAAATAAGTTTTAAAATTTTCTCTGAACTATTCATAGTTAATCTTAATTGATAAAAAAATTAATATCAATTATGATGTAAGTTCTTAATGTATATACATAATTTAAACCCTGTCATAGTTAACTTTGGATTTATAGAAATAAGATGGTATTCGTTAGCCTATATTTTTGGAATTCTTATTGGATGGTGGTTAGCAAAAAAAATAATTCAAACAAAAATTAATAATGGTGAAATTAGTTTTGAAATTAAATTATTTGATGATTTAATTTCATATTTAATTATCTCAATAATACTAGGTGGAAGGATTGGATATGTACTTTTTTATAATTTTTCTTACTATTTAAATAATCCAGTAGATATTATAAAAATTTGGGAAGGCGGTATGTCATTCCACGGAGCCCTGATTGGAATAGTTGTTGGTACCTATTTTTTTTCTAAAAAATTAAACGTAAAAACATTTTTCTTTTTAGATGTTATTGCAATAGTTGCTCCGATTGGAATCTTTTTTGGAAGAGTTGCAAACTTTATAAATTCAGAACTCTATGGAAAACCTACTGAGGTAGCTTGGTCAGTAATTTTTCCCTTGGTTGATCAAATTCCAAGGCACCCCTCTCAGTTATATGAAGCATTTTTTGAAGGGATAATTTTATTTATAATATTAATTACTTTAGCTTTTAAAAAAAGCGTTGGAGTAGGAAAATGTTCTGCATATTTTATGATTTTTTATGGAACGTTTAGAATACTTGCGGAACAATTTAGAGAGCCAGATATACAAATAGGTTATTTATTTAATTTTTTGACTATGGGAACCTTGCTTAGTTCATTTATGATTTTAATAGGTTGTTTAATTCTTTTAAAATTTAAAAATAATGAATCCAGTCACTAAGTTCTTTCCAAAATCCAATAGCCTACCAATAGATAAATTTGTTTATAATGCGTTATATAAAAAAAATTTAGGTTATTACGCTAAGAAAAATCCAATTGGAAAAAAAGGAGATTTTATAACAGCTCCAGAAATCTCATTTTTATTTAGTGAAATGATAGCGGTTTGGGTCATTTCACTCTGGGAACATTTAGGTAAACCAAAAGATTTTAATATCGTTGAACTTGGACCTGGCTCTGGAAAAATGTGCTTTAATATGATGAGAGTGTTTAAAAAATTTCCATCTTTCTTAGCTTCTTGTAACATTTTTTTGTATGAAAAAAGTCCCACACTTAAAAAATTGCAACAAAAAAATTTAAGTGGTGAAAGGATTAATTGGATAAATAATTTTGATAAAATTAAATCTGGTAAAGTGATTTTTTTAGGAAATGAATTTTTTGATGCTATCCCAATAAAACAATTCAAAATTATAAAAAATAAAATATATGAAAAATACGTTAAATTGGGAAATGATTATAAAATAAAATCCTTTTATAAAAAGATTAATTCAAACGAATTAAAAGTAATAAAAAAGTATAACTGCCTCAAAAAAAATAAATTTATAGAATACCCAAAAGAAGGTTTGCGAGAGCTTAAAATCATTATAAGAAAAATAAAACAACTTGATGGTGGATTAGTATTATTTGATTATGGATTTTTAAATCCTAAAAATAACAGCTCTTTACAGTCACTTAAAAATCATAAAAAAAATAATATGTTTACTAATGTAGGCGATGCTGACATTACTTCTCTTGTTAATTTTAGCTTACTAAAAGAATACTTTGAAAATAAAAATCTTAAAGTTAATGATATAGTTACACAAGAATTTTTTTTAAAGAGAGTTGGTATTTTAGAAAGAGCTGAAATAATAAGCAAAAAAATGAGTTTTAGAGAAAAATCAAATCTCTACCTAAGACTTCAAAGGCTACTGAATCCAAAACAAATGGGACAACTTTTTAAGGTCATTTTTGCATTTAAATTTAAAAAGAATTTTTTACTAGGATTTAATTAATGTTTTCTGCAAAAAATTTAAATAAATTTGCTAACTTAAAGCATTATTTTTTTTCGAAAAATGGTGGCGTGTCTGATGGTATTTATAAAAGCTTAAACTGTGGTCCAGGCTCGTTAGATAATAAGAAAAATGTTGCTCAAAATTTAGAAATTGTCTCACAAAAAATTGGCGTAGAAAAAAATAATTTATTTTTAATGAATCAAACACACAGTAATGAAGTTTTTTTTATTAATTCAAATATCGATAATAAACAAAGAATTGCTTCAGATGGATTAATTACAAATTTAAAAAATAAAGCCATAGGCGTTTTAACCGCAGATTGTGTGCCTATTTTATTTTATGAAGAAAACAATAACTTAATTGCTTGCGCACATGCTGGTTGGAAAGGTGCATTTAATGGAATAATTGAAAATACATTAAATAAAATAATAAGTGGTAATAAAAATACAAAAATTCATATTGCTATTGGACCTTGTATTGGAACAGCTAATTATGAAGTGGGAAAGGAATTTTTTGATAGATTTTTAAAAGAAAATAAAAAATATGAATTATTCTTCGAACCTCGACAAAATGACAAATTCTTATTTAATCTAAGAAAATTTGTAAATTCAAAGTTTGAAAATTTAGAAAATATTGAAACTTTAGAAAATGTTAATTTTGATACCTTTGAAGATAGTAAAAATTTTTTTAGCTATAGACGATCAAGATTATTAGGTGAAAATGACTATGGAAGATGTATTTCTGTTATTGTGCTTAATTAATTTAATTCATTTGAAAATATAAATGAATAATTGTATAAACAGTTGTCTTCATGAAAATTTTATCCGGAACTAGTAATCAAAGATTAAGTAAGGATATTTCTAAACAGCTAAAGCTTAAGCTGATCAATACTAATATAAAAAGATTTGCAGATGGGGAAATCTATATTGAAATAAATGAAAATATTAGAGGAAATAGTGTTTTTGTAATTCAGTCCACTTCTACACCTGCTAATGATAATTTAATGGAACTTTTATTATGCATTGATGCATTAAGAAGATCTTCTGCAAAAAATATTACAGCTGTTATTCCATATTTTGGTTATGCAAGGCAGGATAGAAAAGTTGCTCCAAGAACATCTATATCTGCAAAAGTTGTTTCGAATTTAATCACAAATGCAGGCGCTAACAGAATTGTTACTGTTGATTTGCACGCAGGACAAATTCAAGGATTTTTTGATATTCCAGTAGACAATTTATTTACAACACCATTATTTGCAAGATACATTAAGAGAAAATTTAAAACTAAAAACTTAGTTTGCGTTTCTCCTGACGTTGGAGGTGTACAACGAACCAGAGGTCTTGCAACTAAAATCAAAGCTGATCTTGCTATTATTGATAAAAGAAGACCTGAGCCCGGAAAATCTGAGGTAATGAATATAATTGGAGATGTTAAAGGAAAAAATTGCATAATTGTTGACGACATAATTGATAGTGGTGGAACAATTATCAATGCTGTGGAGGCGTTAAAAAAAGAAGGTGCAATTGATGTTTTTGTTTTTATCACTCATGCGGTTTTAAGTGGTGAAGCAGTTGATAAAATAAAAAAATCAAAAATAAAAAAACTTATAATTACAGATACAATAGATAATACTTTAAAAATAAAAAATAATAGTAAAATTGAGGTTATTTCTATAGCTCCTTTGATGGCTGAGGCTATTAATAGAATTTCTAATTCTACTTCTGTGTCAGACTTGTTCAATTAATACTTGTTTTATTGACTAACTTAAGTTAAATAGCTCATCCAATTAAAAACATGAATACTTTAAAAGCTACAAAAAGAGAAACTGCCACTACTGGCCAATTAAATAAATTGAGAGCGAGTGGTTTCGTGCCTGCTATACTATATGGAGGCAAAGACCCAAATGCTAAAATTTCAATTGAAAAAAAGAATATTACAAACATTATAAATTCTGAGTCTTTTTTATCTGCTGTTATTGAGTTAGATGTGGACGGAAGCAAACTTAAAGTTATTCCAAGAGATGTTGCATACAATGTGATTTCTGATGAACCCATCCATATCGATTTTATGAGAGTTGTGGCGGGAACTAAAATAGTACTAGAAATACCAGTAAAATTTATAAATCAAAACGATTGTCCAGGTTTAAAAGTTGGAGGAGTTCTTAACATTGTAAGACGTAAAGTAGAGCTTAGATGTCCTGCAGATAATATTCCTCTTGAGATTGTTGTAGATTTAAAAGGATTAGAAATTGGTGCAAGCATAAAAATTTCTGCAGTTAAATTGCCTGAAAATGTAACTCCAACAATTACTGGAAGAGATTTCGTAATTGCAACAGTTGCCGCTCCTACAATAATGAAAGAACCTGAAAAACCAGCTGAAGGTGCTGCTGCTGAAGGTGCTGAGGGAGCAGAAGGAGCACAAGCTGCAGCTGAGGGTGCTGAAGGTGCTGCGCCTGCAGGTAAAGAAGGTGAAGCAGCTAAAAAAGATGACAAAGCCGCAGAAAAAAAACCAGCTGAAAAGAAATAATTAGAATATGCTATTACTAGTTGGACTAGGTAATCCTGGCCCTAAAGATGTAAACAATCGTCACAATATTGGTTTTAAAATTATCGACGCAGTAAATTCACATTTTAAACTTTCAAAACAAAAACCAAAATTTAAAGGTCTTCTAACTACAGGATTAATAGGTGAACATAAAGTTTATGCGATTAAACCCTTAACCTTTATGAATAATTCTGGAACTGCAATAAAAGAATTAATTGATTATTTTAAAATTGATGCAAAAAATGTAATCGTTTTTCACGATGATTTAGATATTGATTTTGGAAAAATTAAAGCAAAATTTGGCGGAAGTAGCGCTGGGCATCACGGTATAGAATCCATTGATAAATTTATAGGTAAAGATTATTCCAGAGTTAGAATAGGTATTGGTCATCCAAAAGATAAAAAAAAGGTAAATAACCATGTGCTTGAAGATTTTAAAGAAGACGAGGAAGAGCAAATTAAAGATATAGCTGATAATATTGTTAAGTTATTACCAACCCTTTTAGAAAAAAAAATAGATTTATTTTCAAGCAAAGTAAATCAAAGTCTTAATGGGATTTAAGTGTGGAATAGTTGGTTTACCAAACGTTGGGAAATCAACTTTATTTAATGCTTTAACTGCTTCTAAAAATGCTGAGGCTGCAAATTTTCCTTTTTGTACGATTGACCCAAATATTGGTATAGTTGATGTTCCAGATGAAAGGTTAGACCAACTAACGAAACTATCAAATTCAAAAAAAAAAATTTATACTAATATAACTTTTGTTGATATTGCAGGATTAGTTAAAGGTGCTTCAAAAGGAGAAGGCTTAGGTAATAAATTTCTTTCACATATCAGAGAGGTTGATGCAATAATTCATTTGGTAAGATGTTTTGACTCTGATCAAATTACTCATGTAAATTCAGAAATAAATCCAATAAATGATCTAGAAACTATTAAAACTGAAATTCTATTATCAGATATTGATATAATTCAAAAAAAATTAGAAAAAGGAAAAAAGAAAACTTTATCTGCAAAAGAAATACAAGCTTTTGAAAAAAAACTAGATCTCTTAAATAAAGGAGATGAATCTCTTAATAATTTTGATGAAGAAGAAAAAAAAATACTTAATCAAATTGGATTACTTAGCCAAAAGCCAAAAATTATAGTTTGTAATGTTGATGAAGAGAGCGTTACAAATGGCAATAAGTATACAGAGATAGTTAAAAATAATTTTCCAAATGAAAAAGTAGTTATTATCTGTGCTGATATCGAAGACCAAATCATGGGATTAGATAAAGACGAAAGAGAAAATTTTATGAAAGAAATTGGTTTGAATAGGACTGGTTTAAATAAACTAATTAGAGAAGGATACGATTTACTTAATCTTGATACTTATTTTACATCTGGTCCAGAAGAAAGTAGAGCATGGACTGTAAAAAAAAATACTCAAGCTCCCAAAGCGGCTGCAGTTATTCACACAGATTTTGAAAAAAACTTTATTAGAGCTGAAGCTGTATCAGCTGAAGATTTTATTAAATTTGGAAGTTTTGAAAAATGTAAGGAAAATGGAAAGCTTCGAATTGAGGGTAAAGAGTATATTGTTAAAGACGGAGATGTTCTATTTTTCCGAGTCAACCCTTAGCCATATTTTTTTCATACTAAAGTAAACTAAAGTGGCTAGTAATATTAAATAAATTATAACTTTTGTTCCCGTCCTGTGTCTTGCCTCAAGGTGAGGTTCAGCAGCCCAAGTAAGGAAAGTTGTTACATCTTTTGAAAGTTGATCTAAGCTTGCTTTTGTTCCATCAGAATACTCAATTAAATCATCTGATAACGGAGCCGGCATTTTTATTTTATTCCCTTCCATGTATTTATTATAATAAACACCTTCGTCTAAAACAAAATCAGCTGGTTTTTCTTCGTATCCCATCAGTAAAGAGTAAATGTAATTCGCTCCTCCCGATCTAGCTTTAACAATTACAGAAAGATCTGGTGGATATGCTCCGCCATTAGCTGCCATTGCCGCATTAACATTTGGGTAAGGCTTTACAAATTTATCTGAAGCTCTTCCTGGTCTAGTAAACATTTCTCCATCACTGTTAGGGCCATCGTTAACTTCATACCCTGCAGCAATTGCTTTAACTTCTTCTTCGGAAAATTCTGGTCCACCCTTTTCTCCTAAGTTTCTAAAACTTAAATATTGCATAGAATGGCAAGATGCACAGACTTCCTTATAAACTTGATAACCTCTTTGCAATGAGGATCTATCAAATTTTCCAGTGATACCTGCAAAACTCCAATCAACTTTTAAATTTTCTATATTACTTCCAGCGGCAAATGATTTACTAGAAAATAGGACTACAAATAAAATACTTAGGGTTAATTTAATTAATCTATTTAATGTCATCTGATTTTGCAGCAGATGTGCTTAATCCACCGGTTAAAACTGGTTCAGAAATACTTGCTGGTAAAGGGTCTGTTTTTTCTAAAAAACCTAAAACTGGTAAAATAACTAAAAAATGAAGGAAGTAATAAACTGTAGATACCCTTGCTAAAAATAAATATGTGCCTTCTGCTGGCATTGCACCTAGATAACCTAGAGCTAACACATCGATAACTAATATCCAAAAGAACTGTCGATATAAAGGTCTAAATACTGCTGATCTTATTTTACTAGTGTCGAGCCAAGGTAAAATAATTAAAACAAACAAAGCACCAAACATTAATAATACTCCACCAAGCTTATCAGGTACTGATCTAAGAATTGCATAAAACGGAAGCAAGTACCATTCTGGAACAATGTGCGCTGGCGTTACCATTGGATTAGCTGGAATATAATTATCAGAGTGACCTAAAACATTTGGAGAGAAAAATACAAACCCTGCAAAAATAATCATAAACATTAATAGAGCAAAAATATCTTTCACTGTTATGTATGGATGAAATGGAACCGTATCTTTCGATGGTTTTTTAATGTCTATACCTACAGGATTATTGTTTCCTGGAACATGTAGAGCCCAAATATGTAAAACTACCAATCCTAAAATTAAAAACGGAATTAGGTAATGTAAACTAAAGAAACGATTTAAAGTTGGATTATCTACAGAATAACCTCCCCATAACCATGTAACAATACTTTCTCCTACTAAAGGTATTGCACTAAATAAATTCGTAATAACTGTTGCTCCCCAAAAACTCATTTGTCCCCATGGTAAAACATATCCCATAAATGCTGCAGCCATCATCAAGATGTAAATAATCATTCCAATAATCCAAATTAGTTCCCTTGGAGATTTGTATGATCCGTAAAATAAGGATCTAAAAATATGTATGTATACAGCTAAAAAAAACATCGAAGCACCATTGCTATGGATATATCTTATGAGCCAACCATAATTTACATCTCGCATTATTTTTTCAACACTTTCAAATGCAAGATCCGCATGAGCAACGTAATGCATTGCTAAAACTATTCCAGTAACTATTTGTGTAATTAGACAAAATGTAAGTATTCCACCAAATGTCCACCAGTAATTTAAATTTTTAGGAGTTGGATATTCTCTTAAGTGTGCTCCAAGAGATAATAATGGAAGTCTATCATTAAACCATTTTCCTACTTTTGATTCTGGTACGTAATTATGATCACTCATTATTTCAATTATCCAATTTTAATTGTGTTGCTATCAACGAATTCATATTCTGGAATTTCCATATTTACTGGCGCTGGTCCTTTTCTAATTCTACCTGATCCATCATAATGAGAACCGTGGCAAGGACAGAACCATCCTTTGAAGTCTCCTTTGTCAGCTAATGGTACACATCCTAGATGGGTACAAACTCCTAGCATAACTAACCATTCAGGATTTTTTGCTCTATCCTCATCCTTTTGAGGATCTTTTAAATCTTTTAAATCTACTGCTCTGACTTCTGCAATTTCTTCAGGCGTTCTTCTTTTAATAAAAACTGGTTTTCCTCTCCATAAAACTGTAATTGATTTGCCAGGAGCAACTTGGCTTACATCCACTTCTGTTGTTGCTAATGCTTTGACAGACTCATCTGGATTCATTTGATGAATTAAAGGCCAGATCGTAGCACCTAAGCCGACTGCACCGACTGTGTAACTAGCTGTAAAAAGAAAATCTCGTCTATTTTTTTTATCTTCTTGCTTGCTCATAATTCTATATTTATTATTAAAAAATATTAATTAAAACTAATTCTGCAGCTTTTCTAGGGTCAGAATGACACATAAAAATAACTGATAATGATAAATATAGCACTTTATAAGCCAGATATACCTCAAAATACTGCTGCTATTGTAAGATTATCAGCCTGTTTAAATCTAAGAATTCATATAATCGAACCTTGTGGATTTAATTTAGACGATTCAAGATTTAAAAGGGTAGCTATGGATTATGTGAAGCTAAGTGAAATAACTAGATATTCTGATTTTGAAGATTTTAAAAATAAAAATAATAAATCAAGAATTATTTTACTTACAACAAAAGCAAAAAAATTTTACCACGAATTTAAATTTAAAAAAAATGATTTTCTATTGTTTGGTAGGGAAAGTGCTGGTGTTCCAGAGGAAGTTCATACTTCATCTTATGAATCTCTTAAAGTTCCCTTGAGCAAAGAAGCAAGATCACTTAATGTAGCTATGACGGTTGCAGTAGTTGCGTCAGAAGCACTAAGACAAAATAATTTTTTTAAATGAAAAATTTTATAGAAATAAAAAAAACATTAGCAAGTAATTGGTTTAAATTCTTACAAGAAAAAATAGTTGAAGAATTTGAGTTGCTTGAAAAAAAATATAAGAAAAAGAAATTTACCAAAAGAGAATGGAGTAAAGATAATAAAAAGGAAGGCGGTGGTATATCTTACTTGCTAGAAGGTGGAGGACTCTTCGATAAAGTAGGTGTTAATCGTTCAACAGTTTCAGGGATATTTAAAAAAGAATTTCGTTCTAAAATTTTAGGTGCAGAAAGAGATGGAAAATATTGGGCTTCAGGAATTTCTGTAGTAGCTCATATGAAAAATCCCAAAATACCAGCAGTTCATTTTAATACTAGATTTATTGTAACTTCAAAAGAATGGTTTGGAGGAGGAATGGATGCAACACCAACTTTTCACGATGAAAAAGAAAAGAAAAATATTCACAAAAAATTAAAAGATGTTTGTCTTAAAAATAAAAAAAATTATCAAAAGTATAAAAAATGGTGTGATAATTATTTTTATTTACCGCATAGGAATGAACCACGTGGTTTAGGTGGAATATTTTTTGATTATGAAACCAAAGATTGGGATCAAAATTTTAAATTCGTTCAAGATCTTGGCATTACATTTATAGACATAACAAAAGAAATGATTTTAAATAAAATAAAATCTAAATGGAATACGGTTGATAAAGAGAAGCAATTATACAAAAGAGGGAGATATGTTGAATTTAATCTTTTATATGATAGAGGTACGAAGTTTGGATTAAATTCAGGAGGTAATACTGAGTCAATTTTAATGTCATTGCCCCCACAAGCAAAATGGAAATAAATGGATAAAGAACCTATAACAATCCAAGGTCTAGAAAAACTAAAAGTAGAACTTGATGAATTAAAAAATATTAAGAGACCTAAAATAGTTGCAGCTATTGCTGAAGCTAGATCTCATGGAGATCTTAAAGAAAATGCAGAATATCATGCAGCAAAAGAGCAGCAAGCTCAGATGGAAAGCCGAGTAATTGAAATTAATGACATTATTGCTAGAGCAAACGTTATTGATGTAACTAAAGTTGAAAACAACGGTAATATCATATTTGGATCTACCGTTACTGTTCAAGATTTAGAACTAAATAAAAAAAAAACTTATAAAATTGTTGGCAAGGACGAAGCTGATATTTCTAAAAACTTGATTTATTTTAGATCACCAATAGGAAAAGCTCTGATCGGCAAAACTTTAAATGAGATGGTTGTGGTTGAAACCCCATCTGGTGAAAAAACATTTGAAATTCTAGATATACAATACGTCTAGTTTCTTTACTTTTTCTACAATTAATCTGGCTTCTTTGTTGTTTAGTTCAAAATCTTTTTCTATCCATTCTCTTTCTAATTCTTTAAGAGCATAACCAATTTTTTTACCGTCTGTAATACCTTGATCAATTAAATACTGTCCTTTGTAAGGAAATTTTGGAGGCGTAATTTTTTCTATTTGTTCAATAGTTTTATCTAAAAGATTTTTAGTAAAATTTTTTTCAGCAAGATAAATAAAAAATACTAAATTTTTAATTTCATTTTTCCCAATTTTATAAATATTTTTTTTAAGATCTTTCTTTAAAAAATTTTTATTCTCTTTAAATTCAACATAATGACTAGCTAATAAGCTAAGTTCATTTTTAAGTTTATTTGAAACTTTATATTTGTGACAAAAATATTCATGATTATCTTTTTCATCAATTAGTAAGGTGGAAAATATAAAGCTAGTTGATAAAGGTATTAGGGTATTTTTTAATAACTTATCTAATCTTTCTAAAAACTTAAATTCAGGAAAAATTAATGAAAAGATATCATTAATATCTTTATTTTCTAAAAGAACATTAAGATTTTTTAAACTAAAAATTTTATAAAGCTCATTTAACACTCTCTCTTTTGATAACTGATTAATACCATTTAAATTTATTTTGATTGCTTTTATGTTTTCTGGATCAGAAATTAAATTATTATAGTGAATTGAAAACCTTATGAATCTTATTATTCTAAGATAATCTTCTTCTATTCTCTTTAAAGGGTCTCCAATAAATTTAATTTTTTTTTCCTTTAAATCATTAATTCCATTTTGAGGATCAAATAATTTTCCACTTCGATCCATATAAATTGCATTAATAGTAAAATCTCTTCTAGTAGAATCTTGTTCCCAATCATTTGTGTATTCTATTTCAGCATGCCTTCCATCAGTTTTAATATCTTTTCTTAAAGTGGTAACCTCAAACTTATTTGAATTACAAATGATTGTTAAAGACCCATGCTCTAAACCTGTATCAATCGTTTTAAATTCTGTATCTTTTAATTTTTCTTTTAACTCTTCAGGCGATAGTGTCGTTGCAATATCAATATCGTCTATGATTTCATTGTTTAAAAATTTCCTAACACATCCACCTACAAACATTGCTGTTTGAGTTTTTTTTTCCGTATCTTTATTAATAATTTTAAATAATTTTTTTAATTCTTTAGATTTGTAAAAGGGAAAAAATATTTTTTTTAACTTAGATATTAAAGATATGTTGTTTGATAAATTATCCATTTAATTGGCTGGGGCACTAGGATTCGAACCTAGGATGGCGGTATCAAAAACCGCTGCCTTACCGCTTGGCTATGCCCCAATTAATTCCCGAATTATCTATCTTATTTAACATAATCTTGCAAAAAAAGACTTAACTAAAAATCAAAATTATTATTACCAACTAATTAATTTACTTATTCATCTATATTATAAAGGTTTTTAAAGGAAATTTAGCCCAATATGTTTATCGCGCAATTTGATAAGTTTAATAAATAAAAATGAAAAATATAGGTTTTAAGTTTGAAAATACTTATGCAAAACTACCAGAAATTTTGGCAACAAAATTAGTTCCTGTACCAGTAAAAAAACCAAAATTAATAATTTTCAATAATAGATTGGCAAAAGATTTAGGTCTTGATGTTAATTCTGTCACTGAAGATGATTTAACTAATCTATTTTCAGGAAATAAATTACCTGCTGGATCTGAACCGCTTGCACAAGCTTATTGTGGTCATCAATTTGGTCATTTTGTTATGTTGGGTGATGGACGTGCTATTGTTCTGGGTGAGCATTTAACTCCATCAGGTAAACGCATAGATATTCAATTCAAAGGATCTGGTAGAACACCCTACTCTAGGTCTGGAGACGGTCGTGCAGCTTTAGGGCCTATGCTTCGAGAATATATTATTAGTGAAGCTATGCACGGTCTGAATATCCCAACTACAAGAAGTTTAGCTGTAGTAGCTACAGGAGAAATGGTTCAAAGAGAAGTTGCTTTGCAAGGAGCTGTGTTAACAAGAGTGGCCTCTTCCCATTTAAGAGTTGGAACATTTCAATACTTGGCAGCTAGGCAAGATATTAAATCATTAAAAGAATTAGTCAGTTATACCATTAAAAGACATTACCCTGAATTTATTAACTCAAAAAATCAAGCGCTTGAACTTTTAAGAATTGTAATAAAAAAACAAGCTTACTTAATTGCTGAGTGGATGAGAGTTTCATTTATTCATGGAGTTATGAATACAGACAATATGACTATTTCAGGTGAAACAATAGATTATGGTCCGTGTGCTTTTATGGACTACTATGATCCAAAAACTGTCTTTAGTTCTATAGATCTTCATGGAAGGTATGCTTTCGGTAATCAACCTAACATTGCTGAATGGAATTTAGCTAGATTTGCTGAATCGATACTGCCTTTATTTGATCTAGATAATAAAAAAGCAGTTTCAATTGCTGAGCAAGAAATAAATAATTTTAAAGATATTTTCAAAAATAATTTTACTAAAATGATGAAAGGAAAATTAGGTTTAATTAGTAACGAAATTGAGGATGATAAACTTATGAAAGATCTTTTTCAGCTTATGTTTAAAAATGAAGCTGATTACACAAATACATTTGTATACCTAATGAATGGTTCAGTGCCCCAAGAAAAATTAATCAAAGATAAAAATTTTATCGAATGGAAAAATAAATGGAATTCTCGCTTATCTAGAAATCAAGATATTATTAAAGCAAAAGAATTAATGACCAAAAATAATCCCATCATAATTCCTCGTAATCATTTGATTGAGTCGGCATTATCTAAAGCGGAACAAGGTAACCTAGATGAATTTAATAAGCTGATTTTAGCTTTGAAAGACCCCTATCAAGATAATGAGCAATTAACTGGTCTAAAAAATCCAGCGCCCCAATCAGAAAAAAAATACCAAACATTTTGTGGAACTTAGCAACCTTTAATTTTTGAACATTTTTTAGGCAAAATTTATTTTTTCACAATTAAATATTTTTAGCTAAATCACAAAAATAACTGGGAAACTTTTTTCTTATTTTTTTTAAAGCTGCGCCAGCAGATTTTTTATCTAAAAATATTCCAAAGCATACTGAACCAGATCCTGTCATTCTAGCGAAAACACACTTATTTTGATTTTGAATTTCGATCAGAAGATTTTTAATTTTAGGATATTTTTTCTCAACTATTGTTTGCAAGTCATTATTTTGTTTTTTTAAAAAGCTTATATATTTATGTTTAATATTATTGAAACTTATTGGTGAACTGTATCTTTTTACTTTTCCATATATCTCTTTGGTTGAACATTTTACATTGGGATAAACTAAAATCAAAAAAATATTTTTTTTAATATTTAATTTAGAGATATCTTTTAATCTTTTTTGAACAGAGTTTTTGTAAAAGAATAATCTAAAATCTGAGCCTATTTTTTTTTCAAAAATTTTAACAAGTTTTTCATTTAGCTTATTTTTTAAAAAGTATTTAATAATATAAAAAGCATTGCTTGTGCCACCACCTAACCCAGAAAAAACAGGAATTTTTTTATTTATAGTTATTTTATATCTATTTGCTTTGTCTATGAGATTGTATGATCTTAAAAGGTTTAAAGATCTAATTATTGAATTATCTTTTTTTTTTACATTCTCTTTAAATCGTCCGGTGAAATTAATTTTGTCTTTCTTTTCATTTATTTTTTTAATTTCAATCTGATCATGCAAATTAACCAAAACTGTATTTGATTGAATATTGTGAAGCTTATCTCTATTCTTTTTTAATACTTTTAGAAATAAATTGACTTTAGAAAATGATTTTATCATTTCTTAATCTAGCTTTTTAACCCAAACAAAAGTTTTTGCTTAATTTCCTCTTTCAATTTATCCTCTGTTTTTTCTAATTTAAGAACGTAATTCCAATAATACCGCGCTTGCAAACTTTGATTATTCATCCATAGTGAATCTGCATAATGATCGTTCACGACAGGATCTGATGCCATATATTGCACTGCCAATTCTAAATAATTTTTAGCTTCTTTAAATCTTTTAAGTTTAAATAAAGCCCAACCCAGTGAGTCTATAATGTAACCATCATTAGGTCTCAGTTCGTTTGCTTTACGTAACATCGTTAAAGCTTTTTCAATATTTTTTCCTTTCTCGATCCAAGAATAAGCTAAATAATTAATAACATAAGCATCATTAGGTGAGGACTCCAATGAACCTAATAGGTCAACTTCTGCCTTGTCCCATTGATTAGTTCTTTCATAGGCAATACCTCTACCATCTAAGACTTGGGCATATAAATCATGTTTTTTATCAATCAGACTTAGAAGCTGAGAATAATATTTGATGGAGTCATCATAATTTTCATTGTTTTTTAAAAATTCTGCAAAATCAAATATTTCATAGAGACTTGGAGATTTAATTTTTTGATATTTATCTTTTAAATATTCAACAGCTTCCTGCTTATTACCTTGTTTGATGAGTATGAATGCAATCTGCTTATTAGCATGCCAGCTATAAACAGAGCCTTGTTTTTGTATTTCCATATAGAGCTCTTTGGCTTTATCAAACTCTTCGATATTATAAAAATTTTCAGCATACAAAGTCGTGTAAGATTGAAAGTTTGGATTTAAATAATTGGCAAGATTTAAATAGAAATTTGAGGCTACATAATTGCTTTGAGCTGCCAAAGCATTTGCTACTACGTACAACATTTCTGCAATTACTTGATTTGGTTCTGAACAATCAAATTGGTTATTAGTTTTTCTGTTTTGCTCAATATCAACATTTAATTGATTTAATATTAAATTTTTCGGGTATTGCTTTAAAGAGTCTTGCAAAATATTTTGTGCTTCTTCTTTGGCATCCTCTTTGTTTAATAAATAATTAACATAGAAAAAAATATATCTAGAAAAATCTATATTTGGGTTGGCAAAAAGTTCTCTGAATACATTGCCAGTTTTGTTAGAATCAAAATAACAATAAACAAAAGCTTTTTGAATTTTTTTTAAATTTTCGAAATTTCTTGGAATGCTATCAAGTAGTTTCAAACTGGACTCGGGGTTAGGTTGATTTTTAATATTCACCCAGCTATTCAGCGAAGATGAAACTAAATTCTGAATAGTTCCAGGCTGACTTTTGTCGATTAATTGTTCAATATAATAAGTGGACTTTGCTTGATCTTGGTTTTTTAAATAATAAACAGCACTAATTAAATTGCTCTCAAAATTATCAATTTTATTCTCCTCTAATTTTTTGGAATAATTCACGGCCTCTCTAAATTTTTTAAGAGTAATCAAAGAGTATTGAAAATACTGTGAATAATTATAATGACTTTGCTCTAAATTGTTTAAATCTTTTAAATAATAGTACGAATCTTGATATTGATTTTCATTAATTGCTACAATTCCTGAAAAATAATTTGTAATATCGTTCTCATTAAGGAATTTATCTATATCTTTAGTATGGGCAAAATTTACTATGTTTAATAACAACAAAAGATAGATTAGATATTTGAATTGTGCTTTTAAGTTTTTCATAATTGTAAAAAAATGATCAAAAAAATTAATACCAAATTAGTCAAGTTAGTTAAATATTATAGTCTCATTAATCACAATCTAATATATGAAAATGAAGCTATAAATCGCTACAAATCTAATAAAAATTTATCAATAAAAAGTCCCAAAGGAAAAGAACTACAAGAGCTTAAGAGCGCCATCTCAAATATCAAAAACTGTAATTTAAAAAAAAACTCCACAAACATTGTTTTTTCAGATGGAAATCCTAATGCAAAAATAATGTTAATTGGTGAAGGACCTGGAGCAAATGAAGATTTAGAAGGTATTCCGTTTATTGGAAAAACTGGAGAACTATTAGATAAAATGTTGCTTTCTATAAATTTAGATCGAGATAATGTTTACATAACAAATGTCGTTAACTTTAGACCACCTGAAAATAGAAGTCCAACAGAGGAAGAGATCAATCGCTATCTTCCTTACCTAATTAAACATATTGAAATTATTAATCCAAAAATTTTAATTCTTCTAGGTAGCACAGCTCTTAATGCTATTTTAGGAAATGAAAAAATAATATCAGAAGCTAGAGGTAAATGGGTTGAAAAAAAAATTGGTAAATGTAACACTTCAATCATTGCTTCTTTTCATCCAGCTTTTTTAATGAGACAACCTGATCAAAAAAAACTTTCTTGGAATGACCTTAAAATGATAAGAAAAAAAATAATTGATTTGGGTATTACGCTTGAAAAATAATATGCTAGTTGCTGGAGTTGATGAGGTTGGTAGAGGCTGTTTAGCTGGCCCAGTTGTTTCTGCTGCTGTAATTCTTAATGATAAGATAGACTTAAGTTCGATTAAGGACTCAAAAAAAATAAATTTTACACAAAGATTAAAGATAGCAGATTATATTAAAGAAAATTCTTGTTTTGCAATTGGTATGGCTTCTGTAGAGGAGATATTTAAAATTAATATTTTACAGGCATCTTTATTATCAATGAGCAGAGCTATTGAAAAATTAAGAAAAAAACCAGATCAAATTTTGATTGATGGAATTTTTGCGCCTAAAGGACTAAAAAATTTTAAAACTATAATTAAAGGAGATGAAAAAATTAAATGTATAAGTGCTGCATCAATTATAGCTAAAACTTACCGCGATTTATTAATGATAAAACTTTCTGAAAAATTCTCTAATTATTTATGGGAAAAGAATTTTGGGTATGGAACTAAAGCACATCTTGAAGGTTTAAAAAAATACGGGATCACAAGTCATCATAGAAAAGGTTTCAAGCCAATACACAACATGTTGTTAAGGCAAAGCTAATAAGCACTAAAAAATTCAATTTCGAATAAAAAAAGTTTGACCGTAGATTCAATTTAGAGTTGAATCTAAAAAAATGTCAAACTTTCTAAATACAATTGCTAACGGAGATTCTCTCGAGATTTTAAAAAAAATTCCAAGTAAAAGTTTTGACTTAGTTTTTGCTGATCCTCCCTACAATATGCAAATCGGAGAAAAACTTAGAAGACCTGATGATAGCAAAGTTAATGGCGTAGATGATAAATGGGATCAATTTAAAAGCTTTGATCATTATGACAAGTTTTGCAAAGCATGGCTAATAGAGTGCAAAAGAATTTTAAAAGATGATGGATCGATCTGGGTTATAGGTTCTTATCACAATATATTTAGACTAGGTTATCACTTGCAAAATTTAGACTACTGGCTTCTCAATGATATTATTTGGAGAAAAAATAATCCAATGCCTAATTTTAGAGGCACAAGATTTACTAATGCTCATGAGACCTTAATTTGGGCTTCAAAAAATAAAAAATCAAAATATAAATTTAATTATCAATCCCTAAAATGCTTTAATGATGATCTTCAAATGAGATCTGATTGGTTGCTGCCAATTTGTAATGGCAAAGAAAGACTAAAAAAAAATGGACAAAAAGTACATTCTACTCAAAAACCTGAAGCTCTTTTATATCGAATTATTTTAGCAACAACAAATAAAGGCGATGCAATATTTGATCCATTTATTGGCACAGGTACTAGTGCAGTAGTTGCAAAAAAATTAGGTAGAAATTTTTTTGGTATTGAAAAAGATAAAAAATATTACTTAGCTGCTAAAAAAAGAATTGAAGAAACTAAGCCCTTAAAAGATGAATTTTTAGACACTGTACAAAATAATAAATCTAAACCAAGAATACCTTTTGGCTCGCTGATAGAAATGGGTATTTTAGAGCCAGGCATGACACTTTTTGATAATAAAAAGAAATATAATGCAAAAATTATGGCAGATGGAAGTATTAGGTATAAAGACAATGAAGGATCAATTCATAAAGTTGCTGCAAAAATCATTGGAGCTGAAAGTTGTAATGGTTGGACTTATTGGCACTATAATATGGAAGGATCGATGAAACCCATTGATAATTTAAGGCAAAAATTATTTATTAAAAACTCTGCCTAAATAACTATCAATAAAATTCTTGTTTTTTATAGCCCGTTTCAAAATTATCTCTCTAAACCAAATAAAAAAATTGCTTTTCAAATGAAAAGCAAAATAATTAAATTTTGATCTTTTTATAATCATTTCAGAACGTTTTAGTCTATTTTCAAAATATTCTTTTTCTTTTTCTGATTTATTACTTTGTAAAATTTCAAACAATTCCATACTTGCTTCTATTGACTGTGAAGCTCCTTGTGCCATCGTAGGAGGAAAAGCATAAAAAGCGTCCCCTAAGTAAAATACGTTTTTTAAGATTGGTAACTGTGGTTTCTTAGAAAAATAAATTGGCCAAAATTTAAAATCATTATTCTCAAAATTTATTACTTCAGGATAGTCTTTTAAAATTGAGTTATTTAAAAAACTTTTTATATAAGAACTTTCCTGAAATTTTTGTAAACTTTTCTCTTTGGCTCTTGCAATCATTACAATGTTTAAATTATTCGGATCAACTGGGTAAGCTACTAAATGACAATCTGAGCCCATTACAAGACTAATATTGTTTTTATCAAAATATTTTTGGCGATTTTTATCAATTAAAAATCTAAATGCCATAGAGCCTAGATAATTCGGCTTAATGTTTTTGTTTTCAAGCATAGATCTGGTTTTAGAAAAAACACCATCTGCAACAATAAGATAATCGACTTCATTAACCTGATCGTCATTAAATGTTATCCTTAATTTTTGATCAATCTGATCTACTTTTTTTAAGGTTTTATTAAACCTTATTAAATTTGAAAATAATTTATCTTTTAAAAACCTTATTAATACGGATCTTTTTAGTGTTGTATATTTCTCTTCATTGAAATTAAATTGAGTTAAATCTAAATCTGTAATTTTGTTTTTATTTGAGTAAAAATCTAATTTAATTGGATTAAATTTTTCATTTTTATTTAAATCGTTAAACCCAATTTTATTCAGAATAGTTACGCTATTCACAGCTAATTGAATTCCATATCCCTCGTCTAATCTTAATGCCTCTTCTTTTTCATAAAGCATAATTTCATAGTTGGAGTTTTTTTGTAATAGATTTGCTAGACAAAGCCCCCCTATTCCAGCTCCAATTATTGCTATTTTTTTTTTCATTAATTTATTTTTAAAACTTCTTTAAAAATTTTTTTTGTGAAAGAGGGTATAAATTCATAATTATTTTTGAGTGAGAACCATTCTGTTTGCATAGGATTTTTTTTTGTATACTTGTAATATAAATTTATATCTAGTTTTTTATTAGAAATTAAATTTTTAAAATTAGAATGATGCTTCCAGTTTCTTAATAATGATCCATCTTTAACTTCTTTCATTGGAGGTAAATAAAAATTTTTTAAAAAACCTAGATTGTTTTTTTTTGTTAAAGCGATTTGATTCTTTTCTTTATTGATGTAGCAAAAAATATTATAACTTTTAGTTTCTGGCTTAACTTTTAAGGTTTTTACAAATTTATTTTTTGATTTAAAATAAATACATATATTATTTAACTTACAATTTTGACAGTCAGGTTCTTTGGGTTTACAAACTAAAGCTCCAAATTCCATAAAGGCTTCAACTAAATCTGAATTTCTATTTAACCTAAATAAATTTTTTTTATTTATTTCAATAAGGCTTTTAAAATTTATTTTATTTTCATTTTTATTTAATAATCTTGAAAAAACTCTTTTAACATTTCCATCAATAGCTAAAGTTGGTTTATTGAAGATAAAAGCTTGCAGGGCATTTGCTGTGTAATCACCTATTCCTGGTAATTTAATAATTTCCTTATACTCCTTGGGTAACTGAGATCTATAATTTTTTGTAAGAATTTTAGATGTTGCTAATAGATTTCTTGCTCTTCTGTAATACCCAAGTCCTTCCCACATTTTTAAAACTTTTTTTTCACTTGATTTAGAGAGCGAATCTAATGTTGGAAAAATTAACCTAAATTTTCTAAAATAAGGCAAAACTGTTTTCACTTGAGTTTGTTGCAACATGAACTCGCTTAAAAGTCTGTAATAGAGTATTTTTTTTGAATTTTTACTAACACGCCAAGGTAGATCTCTTTTGTTATTATCGTACCAAGCTAAAATTTTTTTTGATAAATTGCTGCTTAAATGCATGATAAAAAAGATAATAGTAAAAGCCATTCTTTCACACAAGGATTAAGGCCTTTTGCAAAGTCTTTGCCGCACGGTCTAAAAAAACTTCTTAAGCGAGGTGGTTATAATTTTTCAAATATAGTGGATAACTGGGTCAAAATGGTCGGTAAAGATATCTCAAACGCTTGCTATCCAAATACAATTAAAATGAGTAAAGAAATGAATAATGGAACGCTCGTTTTAAATGTCATTCATGGAAACGAGCTAGAAATTGAATACAGCAAGCAAGAAATTATAGATAAAATTAATGCCTTTTTTGGCTATCAGTGTATTAAAGAGGTTAAGCTTAAAATAGTACAAGAAAGAAAAATAAATAATGAGAAAAAAACCTCTAATGGAGTTAAAAAAAATTTTAACAATAAGTTAGAGAATATTAATAATGAAGGGCTTAAGAAAACATTAAATAAACTTATAGAAGCATACAATGCCAAAAATAATTAAAAATTTATTAATCATAATTCTATTTATAAGTTTTGTAGGATGTGATCAGAATTCTCAAAGTCAAAACAACTCTAATAGCGTAGTTATCGTTAAAGTATTTTCTTCTTTAACCTGCCCTCATTGTGCTGACTTTCATGCAAAAGTTTATGATCAATTAAATAAAGATTTTATTAGTACTGGAAAAGTTATATTTGAACATCATAGTTTTCCTTTAGATCTAGCAGCATTGAATGCAGAAAAAATATTACAATGTAAAAATCGAGACAAGACTAATTTTGAATTTTTAACTGAAATATATAAAAGGCAAAATAAATGGGCAGTTGGATCAGACATTAATGTAATTAACCAAGCGATCAAAGCAATGGGTAAAGAGTTTGGCTTACAAGAAGATGAAATGGATAAATGCCTGGCTGATAAAGCGCTAGAAGAAAAAATTCTTAACGAACGAATACAAGCGCAAAGCACTTATAATGTTAGATCTACTCCAACAATTATAGTTAATGAAAAAAAATACGAGAAAGCAAGAGACTATAATTCCTTCAAGAAAGTGATTGAAAAACTTTTATAATGAGATTTAAAAAATTAGAGATTGCTGGTTTTAAATCTTTTTTTGATAAAACAAACTTTTATATTGAAGAAGGTTTAACAGGAATAGTTGGTCCTAATGGATGTGGAAAATCAAACATAGTTGAGTCACTTAGATGGTGCATGGGTGAAACTTCTGCAAAAAGTATGCGAGGTTCAGGTATGGAAGATGTTATTTTTGCTGGAACTTCTAATCGCCCATCAAAAAATATTGCTGAAGTGTCAATTCAAATTGAAAACCCAAACAAAGATGGGCCGATGCAATATAATGAATTAGACGAAATAACTGTCACCAGACGGATTGAAAGAGAAAAAGGATCAAAATATTTTATCAATCAAAAAGAAGTCAGAGCTAGAGATGCACAAACTTTTTTTGCCGATCTCTCAACTGGAGCACATTCTCCTTCCTTAATAAGTCAAGGAAGAATAGGAACTCTTGTTACTTCTAAGCCTGCTGAGCGAAGATCTGTCTTAGAAGAAGCCGCGGGTATATCGGGCATTCATGCAAGAAGAGAGGAAGCTGAGTCACGATTAGAAGCAGCGGAAAATAACTTAAAAAGAGCTGACGAATTGAAAAGGCAACAAGAAAAACAATTAGAAAACTTAAAAAAACAAGCTGAAGAAGCAACGCGTTATAAAGAAATATCTCGAGAAATCAAAAGCATAGAAGCTGGTCTTTTTTATTTAAAACTTTCAGAAATTGAAAAAGATAGACTGAGTATTGTTGAAAAATTAGGCGAACAAGATGATGAGTTGAGTGCTGTTAAGATTGATCTAAGCCATAACAACCAATTACTTGAAGAGGAAAATAAAAGACTGGCTCCTTTAAGAGACAGAAGAATGGAAAATCAGGCCAAACTTCAAAAATTAAACCTTGAAATGTCAAACTTAGACGAAGAAGAGGCTCGAATTAAAAATCTACAAATTAAACTTCAAAAATCATTAGAAACTCTTGAGTCAGATTTAGAACGAGAAAAAAGTATTTCACTTGATGCGTCATTAAATGAAAAAAGAATCTTAGAGGAAAAAAATGAACTGCTAAGGACAGAGAAAGAGCTTTCAAGCACTGAAATTAGCTCAGAAAAAGATCTGAGTGAGTCAAAATTAAGTCTGCAAAAATTACAATCTCAACTAGATGAAATTATTAATGAAATTGAAGGATACATTGATACTGATAAAAAATTAACCAGAGAAGTATTTGATAGGTTAAAAAATACAGTTAATTTAATTACAGGCTCACAAGAAAAATATGCCACTACTTATGGAAAAAATGAGTCAATTAAAAGTGACTCTATAAAGAGAAGAGAAAGAATAAAAAACATTGATGTAGAGCTTGAAAATTGGAAGAATTTAAAAACTAATTCAGACAAAATGATAGCAGAGTTAAATGAAAGAAGAGAAAAAATAAAAATTGAAATTCAGGAAAATCAAAAAAATCCAGAAAAAATTGCAACCACAAAAGGTCAGAATATTCAAAACATCGAGAATACAAAAAAAAGAAGTGAAGAATTAGATGAAGAATTAAGTAAAGCTGAGGAAAAATACAATCTAATCAATCAAAACCTCAAAGAAATTCAAGAAAAATTTAGTACACTAAGAGAAAGCAAAGCCAGAAGCGAAGCAACAATTGAAGGTATTGAAAAAAGAAAAAAAGATTTAATTTACACTATTAAAAATGATCTTAAGCTTGAAAATGAAAATGATTTACTATCCATCTCAAACTTAAATTCGTTAGCACCTGAAAATTATCCTAGTTTAGAAAAACAAGAGTCTAGTTTGGAAAAAGTTAAGAAACAAAGAGATGCTTTAGGCTCTGTAAATCTTAGAGCAGATGAAGAAACTAAAAAATATCAAGATGAAATTAAAAAGATGGAAGATGACAGAGCTGATCTCTACTCTGCGATTGTTAAATTAAAAGCTTCTATTGATGAATTAAACCAAAAAGGTAGAGAGAAATTGCTAGATGCTTATGCAAAAGTTAATAGAAAATTTAATGAGGTTTACACAAAACTATTTAATGGTGGAAGTGCTAAACTGGAATTGGTGGACTCAGACGATCCGCTTGAAGCAGGTTTAGAAATGTTAGTTTCACCTCCAGGTAAAAGATTGCAATCAATTACTTTGTTGTCAGGTGGTGAACAAGCTTTAACTGCTCTTTCTTTAATATTTGCAGTATTTTTAGTTAACCCTTCACCAATTTGCGTTTTAGATGAAGTTGATGCTCCTTTGGATGATGCGAATGTTACAAGATTTTGCTCTTTATTGGATGAACTGACTAAAATCACTCAAACAAAATTTATAATTATTACTCACCACGCTTTAACTATGTCTAGAATGCATAGACTTTATGGTGTGACAATGCCTGAAAAAGGAGTGAGTCAATTAGTGGCTGTTGACCTAGATCGAGCAGAAGAATTGGTAGCATAAAATTAATGCCAGATTTTGATGACTTTAAAATTCGCCTAAAGATTGCAAAAGATAAAAATAAAAACAACTCCGAAATTAAAGATAATGCTGAAAATGCCTCATTTATGGGGAACGCTTTTAAATTAGGAACAGAGCTGGTTTCTGCCGTTCTAGTTGGGACAATTATTGGGTTTATTTTAGATAGTTGGTTTGATACTAAGCCTTGGTTAATATTATTATTCTTTTTTTTAGGTTCTATTGCAGGAATAATGAACATCATTAGAGCTGCAAAAAGAATGCAACAAAAAGATTAACTTAAAAAAATTTATGGCAACAAATCCAATGCAACAATTCTCGGTTCATAGAATTGGCCCAGAAATAAAAATAGCAGGTATAGATTTGTCTTTTACTAATGCAAGTTTATTTATGCTGTTAAGCGCTTTAGTAATCTGTGCTGTGCTTTATTTGGGTACTAAAGAAAAAAAACTTATCCCTGATAAATTGCAATTAATTTCAGAGCTGTTTTATAATTTTATAGCAAAAATGATAAGTGATACCGCTGGATCTAAAGCTAAACCTTATTTTCCATTTATTTTTAGTTTGTTTATGTTTGTCTTATTTTGCAACATGTTGGGAATGCTGCCTTATTCATTTACAGTCACTAGCCATATAATTGTGACTTTAATAATGGCAATATTTATTTTTATAGCAGTTACGATCATAGGGTTTATGAAACATGGTTTTGGATATTTAAAAGTTTTTGTACCAAGTGGTGTACCAGCAGTTTTGCTACCACTCATCACTGTAATCGAAATTATTTCTTACTTAAGTAGACCTGTGAGCTTATCGGTTCGATTATTTGCAAATATGATGGCGGGTCATACAATGTTGAAAGTTTTTGGAGGGTTTGTAATTAGTTTAGGAATGCTAGGAGGTTGGTTACCACTTAGCTTTTCAGTAGCATTAACAGGTTTAGAAATTCTAGTAGCATTTCTTCAAGCTTATGTTTTTGCAATTTTAACCTGCATTTATTTAAATGATGCATTAAATTTACACCATTAACAAAAAAAAGGAGGAACAATGGAGTTAGAAGCAGCAAAAATGATTGGAGCGGGTCTCGCAGCAATCGCGTTAGCAGGAGCAGGTGTAGGTATCGGATTAATTTTCGGTAACTATTTATCTGGAGCAATGAGAAATCCTTCTGCAGCACAAAAACAATTCCCTAATTTATTATTAGGATTTGCGTTAGCGGAAGCAACTGGTCTATTTGGATTAGTAGTAGCTTTAATTATATTATTCGCATTTTAAGTAACAGTCTAAAAACATAATGAGATTGTTTCTTCTAATATTTGGATTTTTAACAACAAGTGAAGTTTACTTGTTAGCAGCTGAGGCTGGAATGCCTCAGCTTGATCCAACGTATTGGGCATCTCAAGGTTTTTGGTTAATACTTATTTTTACTTTACTCTATCTAGCATTATCGAAACTATTTATTCCAAAAATTAAAAACAGCATCGATGATAGAGAAAATAGAATTAAAGATGATTTAGATGAGGCTCAAAAATTAAAAGAAGTAGCTGAAGCGAAATTAAAAGAATACGAAATATCAATTGAAAATGCTAAAAAAGATGTGCAAAAAATACTATTCGAAAGCAAAAATAAATTAAATAGTGAGATCCAAAATAAAAAGAAAACTTTTGAAAAAGAGATAGAAACTGAGATTGAAAACGCTGAAAAAGAAATTGAAAGTTTTAAAAAAGACTCTTTAGAGAGTATTTCTAAGATTTCTGAGGAAATAACATCAAAAATAATTGAAAATATTTCAGGTGAACCAATGAACCAAAGCAGTGTTAAGGCTACTGTTCAAGAATCGGTTAAAAAGAATATAGGTAAATATCTATGACAATAGACGCTACTTTTTGGGTTGCAATATCGTTTTTGATTTTTATTGGAGCACTTATCTACTTTAAAATCCCTGGTAAAGTAATCACTGTTTTAAACGAAAGTATTCTAGCTATAAAAAATCAAGTTGATAGTGCTGAGAAGCTTAAGGAAGAGTCAAAGAATATATTAAGTGAATATGAACAAAAATTGAGTAACTCTAAAGCAGAAATTAAATCAATGATTGATCAAGCAACTGAAGAAGCTGAAAAACATGTGCTGAAAACAAACGAAGAATTTCATATACAAATGGAAAATAGAAAGAAAAATACCGAAGACAGGATTAAACAAATGAAAAACGAAGCTATAAAAGATATTAAAAATACTTCGGTGAAAATAGCTATGCAATCAGTAGAGTCGTTACTGAAAAATTCTTTAGATAAAAATAAACTAAATAAAATTTTTACCTCAAGTATCGAGGAAACTAAGTCAGCTTTAAAGAGAAAATCTTCTTAAAATTTAAAATAGAGTAGAAACAAAAAAGGGCGGACTATAAAAGCCCGCCCTATTCTTCTAAATAACTTTAATTACTTAACAGCTCTTGTGCTAGTATTTTCCATAGCAGCAGCCCAAATAATAAGACCGAAAGCGATCTTGTTTAAGAAGTCTGCAGCATTGTAAATAATGTTAAGAGTGTTTGGATTTGCTCCACCAGCAGTTAAATATCCGAAGATATAACCTAATGGATAAACAGCCCAACCAACAGTTACAATAACTCTCATTGCACTAAATGCAGTTTTAAGAGATTTGTTTCCGCTTTTAGCCGCTAATGATCCAGCTTCTCCTGAGAAGACTTCATATAGAATGTAAATCCATCCTGCCATTCCGATTATGAAACCAACCATAGCTGACATATAACCAGCTTCTCCGGCATATCCACCTATTAACATTACTAATGTACCTAGTAATAATTTCCAAAATACTGAGCTTGGTACTTTTCTTACTGCGGCTAATACAAAGTAAAACTCTAGCATTAGTAAAGGTACAGTAATTAACCAATCAATATATCTGTAAACAGTTGGTGATTGACCAGTCTCAACCCAAATTCCTCTCATATACATATAGTGGAAAAAAGCGATACCAGTAACTAGTCCCGCAACTGTAATTGACACTCTCCAAGCAGGTGCAACAGATCCTCTTTCTAAAAAGAAGAACGCTGTAGCTGCTAAACAAGCCATTGAAACTATCCAAAATGATATTCCTACGAAATCATTCTGTTCCAAATTAGCTGTTGCTGCATTTGCTGAGCTAGTTAAACCAATAACGGCAACTGCTGCAAGTGCATACATAGTTAATTTTCTCATTGAAAACTCCCTCGTTGTTTATTTTTATTTATTAATAAATAGTTTAAGAATCATTTCTTAAACAGCTGATCGAACACTACAAAAATTATTTTATAAATAGAAGTTAAAAATGACTAAAAAAGCCTTTATTTTACTTAATTTTTTGGAATTTTCCCAAATTGAACAATCTATGATTGTCTATTTTGAGTGAGACCCATCACAAAACGGTTTGTCATTTGTTTTTTTACAATTACATAAAAAAACATCTTTGCTTTCGATAGCATCAAATTTAACAGGGGTTTTGCCTGTATCTTTGTGTGAACCATCGCAAAAGGGTTGTTTATTAGAAAAGCCACAGCTGCACCAGTAATAAGATTTACCTTTTTCAACTGGAACTTTGATTGGTTTATTTTGCGCTGTAGATATTTTTGTCATAGTTCATTAATGTTTAAAGGAAAAATTTAATAAAACAAGTTAAAAATTTTTAATGAGTACAAAAAAAATTATCGTCATAGGATCAGGGTTTGGAGGCATAGCCGCAGCCTTAAGAATGAAGGCAAAAGGCTATGCGGTCACTCTAATTGAAAAACATCCTGACCTTGGAGGTAGAGCTCGGGTATTTAAAAAAGAAGGTTTTACTTTTGATGCTGGACCAACGGTCATTACAGCCCCTAATCTTTTGGAAGAGTTATTTGCGCTATTTAATAAAAATATTTCAGACTATGTAAAAATTATTCCTTTGAAACTTTGGTATAGGTTTGTTTTTGATGACAAAAGTTCATTTGATTATTCAGGTGATGAAGAATTAATGAAGAAAGAAATTGAAAAATATGCAATTGACGATTTTGTGGGTTATCAAAAATTGGTAAAATTGACAGAAAAAATTTTTGACAAAGGCTTTACGGAATTATCCTCAAAACCATTTAACAATATTTCTTTTATGCTCAAACAAGTGCCAGCTTTATTAAAACTTAAAAGCTATAAGTCAGTTTACGAACTAATATCAACTTATATTTCAGATAATAAATTAAGAAAAATTTTTAGTATGCATCCCCTTTTAGTTGGAGGAAACCCCTTCACTACTACATCAATATATACATTAATTTTATTTTTAGAAAAAAAATGGGGAATTCATTATTCTCTAGGTGGAACAGGAAATTTAGTAAAAGCTTTTGAGAGATTAATGAAAGAGGAAAAAATTGAAATAATAAAAAATAGTTCGGTAACAGAATTAACAAATTTAAATAATCAAATTGTAAGTGTGACGGTCAATAATAAAGATGTTTTAAAAGCTGATTATATTATTTGTAACTCAGACCCACCTAACGTTTATAAAAATTTAATTAAACCAAATAATTATGGATTTCTATTCAATAAAAAAATTGAGAGAATGAATTATTCTATGGGTCTGTTTGTTTATTATTTTGGATCAAAAAAACAATACAATGATGTTGCTCACCATACGATATGCTTTGGCAAAAGTTATAAAGACCATTTAAATAAAATTTTTGAAAAAAAGGAGCTTTCAGAGGACATTAGCTACTATCTTCATCGTCCAACAGCAACTGATCCAAGCATGGCACCTCCAGGGCAAGATTGCTTTTATGTTCTCGTTCCAGTGCCAAATAACTTATCAAATATTAATTGGCATAAGGAGGGGGAGAAATTTAAGCAGTTAATAATTAATAAAATGAGTGAACAAATCTTACCAAATTTAAAAGAAAACATTACTGCTGACTTTTATGTTACTCCAGATTATTTTGAAAATGATCTTTCAACTTTGCATGGCTCTGGATTTTCGATTCAGCCCAAATTCACTCAGTCGGCCTATTTTCGATTTCATAATAAATCTGAAATTTTTAACAATCTTTATTTTGTGGGTGCAGGAACACATCCTGGTGCTGGTATTCCAGGTGTAATATCATCTGCTAAAGTACTAGATGAATTATTATGAAAAGTAAAAATGAAAGTTTAATTTCTAAACACGCAAAATCATTTAGTTGGGCAGGTTTTTTTTTACCAAAAAAAATTTTTATTAAGTGTTCTCATTTATATGATTTTTGTCGTACACTTGATGATATTGCTGATAGCATTGAAGACTTAGAGACTAAAAGAAAAAAATTTTTAAGTTTTAAAAAAGATTTTTCAAATAAAAATTATTCAAATGAAATTATTAAAAACATTCACATTTTAATTGATGATAATAATATTTCAGACAAAATAATTTATGATTTGTTTGATGGTGTTGAGTCTGATCTTAAAGATGAGGTAAAAATAAACTCTAAAAAAGAACTAATTATTTATTCCTATCGTGTTGCCGGAACTGTAGGTCTAATGATGGCAAAAATTTTAAATGTTAAAGATTACAATTCACTTATAAGTGCTGCAGACTTAGGCATTGCAATGCAACTTACAAATATTTCTAGGGACGTTATTGAAGATAAAGGTAATGGCAGATTTTATATAGACCATGATTTTGAAACTATTAAAGCCACAATTAAATTAGCAGATAAATTTTATAACGATTCTTTTATTGCTATTAAATCAATACCACTTCATTCTAGATTATCTATCCTGGTAGCAAGAAGAGTTTATAAAAAAATAGGAACTAATATTTTAAAACAATCAAATCTTG
>ERZ891134.470-NODE-470-length-33705-cov-7.194799_pt1 | contig 33705 bp, 35 predicted proteins | sample MGYA00520888_ERZ891134 | MGnify/ENA primary metagenome ERZ891134 (study PRJEB32303, sample SAMEA104408692) | aquatic metagenome | biome: Brackish water; feature: Coastal; material: water | place: Baltic Sea | collected 2014-10-23 | depth 10 m ... | reverse complement strand
ATCTCGTGGGTCATTCCTCTCAGGAGTCTCCCGTCGGTGGCTTGCGCGCTGTAAAAGACACGCCGGGACTTCACGTCATGGGTGATCTTTATGACGTGACGTGTGACCATCAGTTTATGGTGAACGCCGATTTGTTGAGGGAGCACTGTCTCAGGCTCGTTAGAGATGCTGGCTTGTCTAGCGTCGGTGAGTTTTTTCATCAATTTGGCGGTGACGGTGGTGTTACAGGAATGGTTGTTCTCGCGGAGTCACACATGTCTTTGCACACCTGGCCAGAAAAAAATTACGTAACAGTCGACGTATACGTCTGTAGTTATTCTCAAGATAATCGTCCCAGGGCACGGCAACTGTATCAATCTTTGCTTGATACATTTAAGCCAAGTTATGAGAAGTCTCATGCTGTAGAACGACTTTAAGTCTTAATTTCATTAGGTAGAATTATTGGATGGCAGATAAGAGCAAGGATAAGTATTTTCTTGAACGTCTTAACGATGGAATAGGTTTCTGGGTTAAGTCAAAAGAAAGGCTTGCTCATGCCAAATCTTCATTTCAAGACATCGAAGTTTTGGAAACGGATTTTGGGCGGACTCTGCGTATTGATGATTATTTCATGACGTCTGATAAAGATGAATTTTTCTATCATGAAAATATGGTTCACCCGGCTGGAATTGCGCACTACGCACCAAAACGAGCATTAGTTATTGGTGGGGGAGACGGAGGCGCGGCAGAGGAATATTTAAAATACTCCTCAATAGAAGAAGTCGTCATGGTCGAGATTGATGAGGTTGTGGTGGACTTTTGTAAAGAGCACCTTCCTTTGGTTCATCGTGGCGCGTTTGATGATGCGAGACTAAAAGTGGTGATCGCTGACGGTAAGAAGTATGTGGAGGACTGTCAGGAGCAGTTTGATTTGATGATGCTTGATTTAACAGACCCTTTTGGTCCCTCAGAGGCCTTATATAGAGTAGATTTTTTGGAGCATTGTCGACGTATATTAGGCCCAGAGGGCGTATTATCCATGCATTTGGGCTCACCCATTATGCGGCCCAATGTCTTTCAACGTGTATACAGCTCCTTAAAAACAGTTTTTGGTGTAGTCCGTCCTTATCTGGTATACGTGCCCTTGTACGGGACAATGTGGGGGATGGCTACGGCTTCCGTTCAAACGGATCCCTTGGCGCTGAACAGTGAGAATGTAGCGGAGCGACTCAAGACCCGTAAAATTAACCATCTTCAGTACTATAATGGCGACACCCACCAGGGCGTGTTTGCCTTACCGAATTATGTGCGAGATCTATTGAGTGCAGATCTTAGGCCCATAACCGAGTTAGATCCGATGGACGAGCCTGGGTTAGACCCCCGAAACCATATACCGTTAAAGGTTGTGCAACTGGACCAAGAATAAGAGCGAAAGATAAAGTATTTTGTCGGTTTGTTCTGTTTGAGGTGAAAGTTAGCGTAACATCGAATAATAGAGAGAGATGATGACAGGATCCTTAAGAGGCTTAAAAGTCTTAGATTTTTCGACATTGTTGCCTGGTCCTATGGCAACGCTATTTCTGGCTGAGGCGGGCGCGGAAGTAATTAAAATCGAACGACCAGAGACAGGCGAAGATATGCGATATTACCCACCAACATGGGGGGATAGTAGCGTTAATTTCTCGTTACTAAATCGAGGAAAAAAAAGCGTCACTGTAGATTTAAAAAATCAGTCTGAACGAGAGAAGCTCATTCCTTTGATTGAACAAGCTGATATTTTTGTGGAGCAATTTCGTCCAGGGGTGATGGCTCGTTTAGGACTAGACTACGAATCTATCGTAAAAATTAATCCTAAAATTATTTATTGTTCGATTTCAGGGTTTGGTCAAGACGGCCCCAAACAACACTTGGCAGGACACGACATTAATTATGTAGGGGACGCCGGACTACTTTCCTTGGGTTTGGGTTCGTCAGATAATCCAGTAGTACCACCGGCTTTAATTGCGGATATTGGCGGTGGGTCGTACCCTGCTGTAATCAACATATTGTTGGCGCTCAGAGAACGTGATCTTTCCGGAAAAGGCTGTTATATCGATGTTGCAATGACGGACGGTGTACTTCCATTTTTGTGGTGGGCACTTGGAAAAACAAGTGCTTCTGGTGCTTCTCCGGAAAATGGTAACGACCGATTGACGGGAGGTTCACCTCGGTATCAACTGTACACAACTCGTGACCAGCGTTTTGTTGCAGCAGGTCCACTAGAGGATAAGTTCTGGTCTGCTTTTGTTGAGGCAATTGGTTTATCTGAGAAGTATCGTAACGATTCTGTTGATCCGCAGGAGACAATTCGCCAGGTAGCACTCATTATTCAAAATCAATCCGCAACGTATTGGGAGCCTATCCTGAAGAAGGCGAACTGTTGTTGCTCAATAGTAAAAAATGTAAGCGAGGCTTTGAAGGATGAACAGTTTAGAGATCGTGGCGTGTTCGATAATACTTTAGTGAGTGGTTCAGGAGATGAGTTGCCAGCTGTACCAATTCCAATTGTGCCAGGATTAAAGAGTCAGGATGGCAATCAAAAATCTGCACCGTTGTTGGGTGAACATAATAATGAGTTGTTAAAGTAATGGATTACTAGCGGCGGCTATCGGGTGATTTGATTGGCTATATTGATTCAGTCAATTTGATAACGTTTTCTCCATAGGTTTTTTTATTTCGGTTGACGTAAGTCAATTTACCTTTTAATCTTTTCCCTAGTGCCTATTAATTTTGGAGTGTTGTTCCGATGAGATTTTTTACTACAATTCTATCGCTGATATTTTTTATGACTTGTTCTGTTGCTGTGGCTGGCGTAAGTGGTACGTCTGGCCCGAGTAAATATTCAGGGGCAAACATCAAACCAGTGGATGAAAAGCATGAAGAACCTCAAGATGCGAGCGAACAAAGTAACTAAGGGTCGTCAATGTTGAGAGTAAAAAAAGCCGGCTTTGCCGGTTTTTTTGTATTTGAGATCAATATAATAATGAGCATTGGGTGATGAGAATAGAGCTTGTCATCTAAATTTGAAAATTAATAGAACAATGTTAGTCTTTTCATATCAAAGGACATTGGCGTTACATAAGATTTTTTGGCTTGGAGGACTGTTTGGCTAAGAGAGCTAAATTTTGAAGTGAATTGTGTTTTGTATGGAGTAGTTCGTGTTTAATTTTGTTCGATTAGTTTTGGTGATTTCTGCTTTAGGGCTAACTCACACTTATGCAGATGATGAGACAACGTCTGGGATACAGGAGTATCGTGATTTATTGGCTGATATCAACCCGGCAGAGCTTTGGATATTATCAGGTGAGGATCTCTGGTTCAGCGCTGCTGGCCCGAATGAAGCGAGCTTAGAGGAATGTGACCTAGGTAAGGGGCGTGGTGTAACAAAGGGGGTGTATGTGGAGCTACCACGCTATTTTCCTGATGTCGGAAAAGTCATGGATCTTGAGCAGCGGTTGATTCATTGTCGTATGGTGATACAAGGGTTCTCTAGAGATGAAGTTACCTCATATCCTTTTACAAAAAGAGGAGAAGAGACGTCCGCAATAGAATTCTTGGTTACGTTTATTGCTTCCGAATCGAAAGGAATGCGTATGAACATACCGTTAGAACATGTCGCGGAACAAAATATGTTCGACTTAGGTAAGCAGCTTTTTTACTTGAGGGCAGGGACGCATGATTTTGGATGTATAACATGTCACAGTGGCGATAATAAAAGAATAAGGTTGCAGGAACTACCAAACTTTAGAAACGCGGAGCAAGCCAGAAAAACATATGGCTCTTGGCCTGCTTATCGAGTGTCAGCTGGAGAGGTGCGTACGATGCAACATCGACTTTATGATTGTTTTAGACAGCAACGATTTCCCGAGGCTATCTATGGTGATGATTTAATAACGGCACTCATCATGTTTTTGGCAAAAAGTGCGGACGGTGGTGTCTATGATGCTCCAGCAATGAAACGTTGACGGATGGTCATGGCATTTGTGAGATTTAGAGTTGGCTTTTGGGCGGTATGTTTTATACTTGGCTTATCGAAAATCGCCGCCGCAGATAACCTCAGTCCCGAACTTGGTGTGTTGCTTGAGGAAGGTTTAAGGAGCAAAGGGCCAGTGAAGGTGGAGCAATTCTTGCAATTGGATCCTATCCAAAAGTTTTGCAGTGACTCAGGCGTAAACATCCATAGCGAAGAGGCGGGAGCTTTAATGTCTGAGGCGCTAGAGCAAATTCAGTATCCCGATGACGATGACTATGTTGGCGACTGGCGAGAAGGGGAGCGAATTGCTCAAAGCGGTAAAGGGCTTCGTTTCAATGATTCTGATGATACGATAAATGGTGGTAATTGTTATGCATGTCATCAAATTCGTAAGGAGGAGCTCGCATATGGAACGCTTGGCCCATCTCTGTACCAATACGGAAAGCTACGAGGTTATTCAATGCAGGTTTTACGTTACACGTGGGCTAAAATATTCAATCCTCAGGCATTTTTGATTTGTTCCAATATGCCGCGTTATGGCCATAAAGGAATACTGACGATGGGGCAGATGAGAGATATTATGGGATTGTTGCTGGATCCCAAATCGCCGGTCAATGAGTGAGCGGTTGATGGGTGCTTTTTGTGTCTCTTTCTCGTAGGGATTTTTTGAGCGCACTTGGAGCTGCAGCGGCAGCTGGTCTTCCTATCTCCGATCGGAGAGTGCTCGCTGGCCCCTATTCGAACGCGTTTTATGATGTCCCGAGATTCGGTAACGTCCATCTGCTGCATATGACAGATTGTCATGCGCAACTCAACCCCGTTTATTTTCGAGAGCCGAGCATGAATCTTGGTGTCGGTTATGCCGCAGACAAATTGCCTCACATCGTTGGGGATAATTTGCTTAAAGCGGTTAATGTGCCTGCTGGTAGTGATTTAGCACATGCCTTTTCGTGTATTGATTTTGAAGAGTCTGCGCTGATGTTTGGCCGCATGGGTGGATTTGCTTACCTGAAAACGCTTGTCGATATGCTTCGCTCAGAGCGTCCGGGAGCCTTACTGCTCGATGGTGGAGATACGTGGCAAGGTTCTGCTACAGCGTTATGGTCTCGAGGGCAGGATATGGTTGATGCGTGTTTGCTCCTGGGCGTTGATGTAATGACCGCGCACTGGGAAATGACGCTCGGAGCAGAAAGGGTACAAGATATAGTTACCAACGATTTTTCAGGGCGAATTGATTTTCTTGCTCAAAACGTTAAAACGTATGATCTTGACGATCCGGTATTTGAGGCCTTCACCATAAAGGAAATGAACGGTGTATCGGTAGCAGTTATCGGACAGGCATTTCCTTACACCCCTATTGCGAACCCCAGTCACCTAATACCGGATTGGAGTTTTGGTATCCGCGAGTATGAGTTACAGCAGCTCGTTAATCGAATACGAAAACAAGGAATTAAGGTTGTTGTTTTACTATCCCATAACGGTATGGATGTAGATTTAAAGTTGGCCTCACGTGTGACTGGGCTTGATGCGATATTGGGTGGACACACCCACGACGGCGTTCCGGTCCCGATTATTGTGCCAAACAGGAACGGTAAAACGATCGTGACGAATGGTGGCAGTAATGGAAAATTCCTTGGGGTTTTGGACTTCGCTGTAAGCGCATCGGGAATAACTGATTTTAGATACCGGCTTTTGCCGGTTTTTTCTAAATTAATTGAGCCTGATCAAGATATGGAGAGACTAATTCGCCGCGTGAGGCGTCCATTTGAAAAGCAGTTATCGGAACCGCTCGCGATAACCGAAGGGTTGTTATATCGAAGGGGTAACTTTAATGGTAGTTTTGATGAAATAATTTTGGATGCTTTGATCGATGAGTTAAATGCTGATATTGCGTTTTCACCTGGTTTTCGGTGGGGTACGACTCTTCTACCAAACTCGACGATCACCATGGAGGCATTGTTAGAGCAAACGGCAACAACATACTCCCATAGCACATTGACTGAAATGACTGGCGAGTCGATCAAGCTGATACTTGAGGATGTAGCTGACAATATATTTAATGCAGATCCGTATTATCAGCAAGGGGGTGATATGGTTCGAGTCGGTGGAATGACGTATACGATCGAACCAAACGCACCTATTGGTTCGCGGATAACCGATATGCGAATTGCCGACACTCTTATTGATCCTAATAAAATATACAAGGTTGCAGGCTGGGCTCCTGTTAAAGAGGGGGCAAGTGGCGAGCCAGTATGGGATCTGGTCGCAAGATGGTTGAAGCATAAGAAAATAGTTTCATCTAGACATCCCAATGCTCCGCGTATAATCGGAGTTGATGGTAGTCTTGGATTGACTGAACGTTGTGGCGTTTGATTTCATCTTAAGTTCATCCAATAATCCACTGCTGTGTCAGTGGATAAAATTGGTCTTAGTACTTCAATTACCATAATGCGCAGGAACCTTAGAAGAGTCATTAAATACCCAGTTTTGTCTGGCTTTCTGCTTATCGGTTTATTAATCGCGGTAACCACAGCTGTCGCTACCGGTGTTAATCGAAGAAGATTGATTGCGCAATACTGGTTTCGAACATTATTGATTATTCTTAACGTTAAACTCGAAATTAAAGGTTTGAGTGAGCAAGCGGATGAATGTTTCATTGTGTCAAATCATATTTCATGGTTAGACATACCCGTGATATCTGCTTGTCTACCAGTCTGTTTTTTATCGAAGTCAGAGGTGCGCCAATGGCCATTAATTGGAGTCTTAGCGCGTTTTGTTGGGACGATATTTATCTTTAGGGCGAGTCGTCGCTCAATCAAAAAAGTCAATCAGAATATCGAGGAGTCGTTAATAAATCGACAACCTGTGTGTGTTTTTCCAGAGGGCACTACAACACTTGGTGATCGATTAGGTGCATTCCATTCCTCAATTTTTCAGCCGGCAGTCAAGAATGGTTCAAAAGTATTGCCGGTTGCTCTCCGTTATCTTGATGAGACGCGTAAACCAACGACTGCTACCGCATATATTGGAAGCATGACTTTGATGTCTTCATTAGATCGAATAATAACCGAGCCGATTATATCTGTAGAGGTAAGTTTTTTGACGCCAATAGACAGCCGAGGTTCAGAGCGAAGGCATATCTCCAAGCTCTCCAGAGAGATGATACTCAACACTTTATTTAAGTGAAGCGAGTCGTCGTAAGGTGTTATAGATCATAGTTAGGTCAGCATCAGCCCCGTGCTCCTCAACGGCCTCTAAGAATACAGATTGAGCTGCCTTACCAACTTCGGCGCACGTTTCGTATACATCAATTTCCTCGGCCCATAGGTCGAAGTCTTTTTTTAAGATCGTATTACTGGCGCCAAAGTTAAATGCTCCACTTAAGATATTATCAGGAATGAACACCTGACTTGATCGACTTGATCCAGTGGACGCATTAATGATGTCGATCATTTGTGCTGGGTCGAGACCGGCTTTTTCACCAAGCGTTAAAGATTCTAATGTCCCGGCTAGTTGCATAAAAAGATTGATGTTGTTCACCAATTTCATCGTTTGAGCCATGCCAGGTTTGTCGCCCACATAAAATTGTTTAACACTCATTTTTGGGAAAACTCGATCGCATAGAAATTCATAAGTTAGTTTATCTCCCGAGCATATCATCGCGAGCGTTGCAGCCTTAGCGCCCGCAGGCCCACCAGAAATAGGTGAATCTAAAAAGGAAATATTATTGTTTTGGAGTTGATCTGAGATCTCTGTTGCATACGCACTTCCAGTGGTACCGAGACTAACAACGCTTTGCACTTTTGAGCTGCCTAAGATTCCCGTTTTGGTATCTAGGACCACTGAGCGTGCGGTCTCTAATGATGGCAGGCAGGTGAAAATGATATCCGCCTTGTTGCCGACTGTTCTTGGAGACGAGCACTTATGAACATGTTCATGCCCGAGTGTATTAAATCGAGATGTATCAATATCGAAAATATAAGTCTTAAGTTCGCTTTTGATGACGTTCTCAGCCATTGGAAGACCCATCGAGCCGAGGCCAATAAATCCTAGGGTTGTTTTGTTGGAGAAAGACATTTCTTTATCGTCCAGATTAATGTTGTGTATAGAGTAAGTTTATGAAATTAAGTGGCAGAGTCTATGGGTAATGTGTGGTCACGACCCCATTCATCCCATGACCCATCATAGACCTTCCAGTTTGAATGTCCCAATTGATCGAGTGCTAGCGCCAGGATGCAAGCCGTTAGTCCTGATCCACAGCTAAGTATCATAGGCTTACTAACGTCTACACCTGACATTTCAAATTGTCTTCCTAATTGCTCTTTGGGTAAAAATTCACGTGTTTCTTGATCGAGTAAGTTAGCCCAATAGAGGTTGTGGCTGCCGGGTATATGTCCCGATCTTGTTCCGGGGTAGCGGTCTTCTTCAGTACCAGAGTATCGACCGGGTGTGCGTGCATCCAGAATCTCACCGTCCGATTGAGATACGTCCAATACTTCAGATTGAAGAGCGAGTAAGTCCCGTTTGCCTATGATCTTAAAGTCACTTGGATCGCGCTGCACTATTTGGTTTGTTACGGGATATTCGCATTGTTTCCAACGTTTCAGTCCTCCGTTTAGGATAGATACGTTATCGTAGCCATAGAGCTTAAAGAGCCACCATACGCGAGCTGCGCTGTATAACCCTGGCGTGTCATAGACAACCACATGGGTTTGATTATTGATTCCTAGCGCACCTACTTTTTCGCCAAATAACGCTTCGTTAGGAACCTTCCTAGGCAATGGATTCTTTGGGTCGGCAATTTCACCGAGATCAAAAAAAATAGCGTTAGGAATGTGTTCAACTAGATATTCTGCTTGGGCGTCCCGACCGGTGTCTGGAAGGTGGACCGTAGCGTCTGCGATAAACACTTTACTATCACTTAAATGTTCCTTTAGCCATTTTGCGGAGACAATGGCGCCTGGATGACCTGTAGGTGACATAAATTACTCTCAATAAATGTTAACAGTATTGTTCGACTGCTTTTGACTGGCTGATTGAGTAACGATTACCATGAGCCCATCCAATAGGAAGGGTGGTATCAATGAGTGCGAGTTCTTCTTGCGTTAGATTACGTCGCGTGCCTTCTGCTAATTCTTCGAGGTGTTTGACAGTTCGCGTTCCTGGTATCGGGATGATGTTGTCTCCCTGGTGTAACAACCAGGCAATAGCTAATCCGGATGCGCTGATATTCAATTCACCGGCTAGTTTTCGAAAACTAGCCGCTATTTGCACATTTCTACTTAAATTGGGCTCAATGAATCGAGGGTTTTCTTTTAGAAAATCCATGTGTGATATACGTTCTTCTGTGTGCGGATAGTCTGTTAATAACGATCTTCCCACGGGTGAAAAGGCGACTAAAGCGGTTCCCGAGGCTTTCGTCAATTGGGTAAGCCCCATTTCTGGATTGCGTGTTGAAAGTGAATATTCCGATTGAACGGCCGCCACGTATCCTACTGACTGGGCGAGCTTTAAAGATGAGGGCGCGATTTCTGAAAATCCATAGGATTTTATTTTACCTTCCTCAACGAGTTTCATCATTGTTCCGGCGACCTCTTCTATCGGTATCGATTCGTCTCGGCGGTGGATATAGTATAAGTCTAGTGAATTGACCCCAAGCCGTTTAAGTGTTTTATCTAATTGATCACGGATATGACTCTCGCTGTTATCAAAGTAGCGTTGACCTGTCTCTGCGTTCCTACAAATGCCCACTTTCGATGCGATCGTAAATAAGTCTTCTTTTAACTTTCCCTGCATAGACAGAAAAGAGCCAATAACCGTTTCTGATCGGCCATTGCCATAGACATTGGATGTATCGATGTGATTTATACCTAGCTCCAACGCTGCCCGCAGCACTTTGTGTGACCCCTCATCCTCCGCTGGACCATAAAAATTAGAGAATGATAACGCTCCGACACCAATGGCAGAAACGTGTGGACCTTGTATCCCGAGTTGACGCGTCTTCATTTTTTCTCCTCGTAGTTGTTTGACTTGAGCTTAGGGCAGGGTGCCGTCAAGCACATAATTCAATATCTGCACAATTTGTTGAGGCGTCTCGGCAACTGCTAACGCTGCTGCATCTATCTCTTTGAGTGGGTGTTGATGCGCCGCTTGATGCAGAATAATTAGAGATTTCCCAAGAGCAGCCGCATAACCTGCGTCGAATGCCGCGTTCCATTGTTTGTATTTTTCGCCAAAGCATACGACAACGATGTCAGCATCTTCGATTCCTTTGCGTGTGCGGATGGCATTAATCTTCGCGCCCTTGTGATCATGCCAAAATTTGTTTGGCTCATCTCCAAGAATGGCAACACCGCAGTCGTCGCTCGACTCATGAATCGTAATAGGGCTCATGAAGGTGATTTCTTTGTCGGTACAACTTTGTGTTATCTCCTCTCGCCAGTCTGTATGTATTTCTCCAGACAAATATACTTTTAAATGCATAGCTTACTTTCCTGTTATATGTCGATAATATGAGACTTACTATATTAATTAATATGCAGTTTATAAGGGTACACTAGTACCAATTAAAGAATCATATGTAAGGTACTCCATGATTCATGATTTTAACTTTTCGAGGAGCGCTTATGCGACCTATGCATTGGGCTAAAAAGTATGCATTAGGATTGAGTTTTTTATTGGTATCTCATGCGGTGCAAGCGCAGGGACTGTATTTTGGACTGGCCACCTCTCATTCCGAGATCGACTATGGGGCGGATGTAGTTTTAGCGGGTGGGGCGACCTTAGACGACCAAGGTTCTGGATTTAAGGCTTTTGGCGGATACCATTTTAATTCTCTGGTTTCAGTAGAAGCTCACTACGCGGATTTTGGTGAGGCTTCAGTCTTAATGCCAAACGGATCGTCGGTAACCCGCGGAACCTCTGTTGTCACGAATAATACGGGAGCTATATCCAGTACTACTGTAGACTCCACGTCATTCGGATTCAGTGCAATACTTATGATGCCGTTTGAGGCGGTCAAGCCATTTCTAAAGGTTGGTATGCATTCATGGGATACATCTCGAACAGTCGGTGCAGGAAGCGCTGACGTGTTTGCGACTTCGGTTGATGGTACAGATTTTCTGAGGGGTATAGGGTTTGATGTCCCTGTAAGCGATGTCTTTTCCACACGATTAGAGTACGAAGTCTACGATTTCGATGACGATAACATCGCTATGCTGAGCTGGGGTGTTTTTATAAAATTCTAGAAGTGCTTTACACCTTACGATATAAAGCACTTCTACTGAATCGATGGGGTTGATAGACTCGCTACGCGGGCTCTGTAGTTACTTGGAGTCTCCTTATTGATTCAGTCGAGTATCGTTTAACTTGGTTTTTTAGTTTGAGTATTTTCCGGTCTGCTTTGATGACTAAATCATCGATAGCTTTATATAAATTTAATTCAACGGATTCACAGAACAGATCCCTTCCATAGAAGTGCAGCTTTGCCTCTGCTTTATGTTCGTGTTTTGATACTGATAGGATGATGCTGATGTCAATTGAGTGTTCAAAATGCCGAGCTATGCGATTCATCTTGTTGCGAAGATATGATTCAATAGCTTCAGTAACGTTAACGTGATGGGCTGAAATACTTAAATTCATTAAACGGCCTCCTGAGGTGAAGAGTTTCACCGATAACGGTAGATCAGGGCCCGTAGATAAAGCACTTTACTATCATTACCGAACGAAACGGTTAGCCACTTGGTGGACAATAATATTAAGCTTTGTATTTACAGTAAGTCTGTCTCAAGACTTAGTTTCAGTAGACACCTTTGGTGAATCGGTGTCAATAGTTGGATGACGACAATTAGTGTCGCTCAGGATAAGGTTGGTTGAGTTAGACTGTTTTTTTAATTTATTCAGTTGCTTGTCGATGATCGGAGTTCTTCAATTAAGACTCTTTGTTCGTCTACAAGCTCGGTCAGTTTTTCAACTGATCTTGTTAGATGGTCAATTTTTTCTTCAATGGCTTGGTCACGACGCAACTCTTCAACAACGCCATCTGTTTCGAGCCTTGAGATTTCGACCCGTATACCTGAGATTTGATCTAAAAAGTATTCGATCCATTGCTCATTACTCTTCGGTTCAGCATGAGCCACAAGCCCGAAGCATAAGAATATAACGACTATTGTGAAACCCCGATTTTTTGTCACCAACTTATTGATTCCTAGAGAATTTTTCAAGCCATCAAGGATTTTGATGTGGCAGATAAATTGTGGACGACTATCGAATTTCTATCGATAAGTTCAGCCACTTTTGGTGCTATGTTATTCACCCACTCATGGCTCTCATATACCGCTTGATAGAGTTCTCTTTTCTGTTTCATATCCTCAAACTTCCTGATCCAGACATAGGTACTCCCCTTGGGTGTCGTCGTCATTAATCGTTCTCCATCAGAAATGGAAAATTCATCTGTACTGTCCATTACAAAGCTACCGTTGATAATCATGCCTTTGCTAACCTGAAACGGAATGATTGTATCTTCCATAAATTTTACCCACTCGTCTATTTTTCCTGGATTAACTTGATAAATCCGAAACTCAAAAAACGGTTCCATGTGACTCCTTAATGGATGATCTCGATTGAAATTTATACGTTACTTGTTTTGCGAAATTTTAGCCGCCTTGACGATACTAATATTTTGAGAAAATGTGTTTTCGTGGGTATCCGTGACGGTCAAAGACAAATCGCCCTCGCTGTTCGGGGAGAAGCTAAATGTAAACGCCGGATTATCTGAAATTGAGAAATTGACTTGAGCCGAGAGTACCTCTTCATTTGCAAAGCCCACTGTTAGCTCTTGGATGAAATTAGGAGGGACCGTCGTATCCAAGTCAGCGGCTAAGGCGGATTCGTTAGGATGCCGAACCTGTACCTTCACGACATTAGGTTGTTCTAGTGGAACACGAAACACTTTGCCACCACGTTCATTTCGGTAAGAGTTTCTATATTTATTAAAGGTCACCTTCATTTTTCCGAGTAACGGATCGGAGCCCGCATTTTTCCCACTGGGTGCTGAGCAACCTCCTTTAACGGCCACCCACTTGGAATCCATATGGAGCTGTCCGTCACTAGTTTCGGCCACGGCTCTTACAAATGTAAACTTTTCAATCCTGAGTCTTGTTGCTAAGTGCAGATTTCCGTTAGTGGGTGAGAGTTCAAAGATGGCAGCGGTCGGTATGGGATTTTGGTCGACGATGAGGTGTAACTTTTTAATATAAGACTGACTATTTTGACTGACAAGTCCATCGATATGAATTGGAACTGTGGATGCGTCATCGATGTCAGGATTGATGGTTAGGGCAACTGCTGACTCATTGCCAGTCCGAATAATCTGGTCTCCGAACATCAGAGTTTTTAGTGTTTTCCATTCGGCTACGTCGCTTTCATTAAGTGTCGGAGGCTCTGCAGCATTGAGGCTTGCAGTAAAACTTAATAAGGTCCCGAGGAGTAGTGTTTTGATTGTCTGCATGAACATTTCCAATAAGCTATTCGACCACGAATGGTTACTCAATTTTTATCTACCTTGAACATTACCTCATTTCGTCTCAAGATGGGTAGTGTCCAAGGTGGGTTGTAGAAGGCATAAATGGGATCATCTTGAATTTTAATATTGTTTTTTATAACGAACGCTTTGAGTTTACTTTCATGGGTACTGATGTTTTCTATTGAACTTCTACCGGAAAATTGAATTGTAATAAAAGTTTGTGATGGTAAGGCGGAGAGTATGACCGCCGTATTATTTGGTTTTGGAAGTGTTTTTAGTGTGTATTCCGATGGCATCGTAAAGTTAATTGCCCAGGTGCCATTGACTTGATTTTGCTCGACGGGTGCTGTCATAGCAATTTTTTTGCTTGTGGATATTTGATCCTCACCGGCTCTCTGCTCTGCTGACATGACTTCACTCGTAATATTATTGCCAAATATGTAGTCGGCAAGCTGCTGAAATCCAGCTGAAATGGCCTCTTCTCTTGTTCCTGACATGGAAACTTGAGCGATTATGCGGGGGGCGTACTCGCGTAGCTCAATAGATTTGTACTTTTCGGTAACCACATATTGAGGATGCTCTACGTTACTCATGAGCGGGCCGCTTAATAGAGCTCCGACTATTACCACTAATACTAAACCCATCGCGCTTGCCTTCCATTTAGTTGGCATTATTCCGGCTCACGGCTTTGTAGCCTGACATAGCAAGCAAGATCCACGCAAGCATGATGATCGTGCCTCCAATGGGTGTAATGTTCACGAGTTGGGGTAGAGCGAGCACTACGGATAGATAAATGCTGAAACTAAACAGCGCGGTTCCCAAGATGAATAGTTTTCCACTCCAGTGAAGGAGCGATGATTGTAGCGGTTCAATGCCACTTGCGATACCAAGACCGATGGCCGTAACGACTACCGCGTGAACTTGATTGTATCGAACTGCGGTCATCAAAAATCGAAAGTGCTCCTCGGATACTACTTCTCTGAGGCCATGCTCTGCGTAGGCGCCAAAAGCGACCGATATAAATCCGAGCACGCCACCGATTAAAAGTATCATTCTGTTCCTTCGTTTGATTGTTTATTTGGAAAGTAAATTTGTGCGTAACAAAATAATGAGGTATCGCAACAAGCCCCTTGCAGTGTTCATAGGACTTTTCTCCCACTTGCGTCTGCAGCAATATTTTTTTGAATTGTCACTAACTCTGTAGTTTAACAGGGTTACTTTTTAGTAAAGATACTCTAAACAAGATCTGTGACTCAAAATATTTCTGATAGTTCATAGGAAACACCTTGTGTTTTTTGTTTATTCAGTGGACTATGAACTTGGCACTAATTTGTGCAGGTCCTAGATCGTGCTGCCGAGAAGGACAATCGCGCAATGTATGAATAGCGCGATGCTGGGACCAGACGAGTTAGTTGCTCAAGATAACTTCAACTAAAAATACGGAGGATTCACCCATGCGAGTTTTACTCATAGCAATTGCTTCCTTGATGTTTGTATCAGGTAGCGCTTTTGCAGATGGTCACGGTACTTTAGCTAAGTCAGGTGTTATTAATTTTCATACAGGTTGGACATGTGAATACCCAACCACGCCGGGTTCAAACGACACCGCGGTTGGTGGCGTCAGTTGTAAAGGCTATACATTCTCTTCGGATGGATCTCCAGCCTTACACGAGGGGGTTGCAGGGTGTTATGGTGCCTTTGATATTAAAGGTGACGTAGTTGGTAAGTGTTCGTGGAGCGATGCTGATGGCGATAACTTGTATACCTCGTTTGAGGGCAATGCAGCCACTAACAAGGGGACAAACTACATTACTGGTGGAACGGGCAAGTATGCGGGCATTACTGGGCAAGGGCCCTGGGTTTGTAGTGGTGCTGCTGGGGGCGAGTCTATGTGTAACCAGAGCCTAACTTACGAAATCAAGTAACCATCCAGACCTAACTTTGTGATTTCTGTTCTCTTTTCGAGTCGGGGCGCCTTCGGGCGCTTTTTTTTACTCTTAAGAGAACTCTGTAGAATTATGTTTTTAAGCAGACTCTTTGAGTGACTTATGAAGCAGACTAGTTTTAAGCCTAATGAAGTGGAGTGGCGCAGAATTACTGATCCTACATGTTCCAGCTATAAAATCGATTTTGAATATAGTTTAATGGGATTCGACCATAGCGCAGGACGACTAGATATGTTGCTGCGATATGCAGAAGGTCGAGGGTACTGCCGTCGACATCGACATGTCGCATCAACTATGACGATGGTCCTTGAGGGGGAGCAGCACCTTGAAGAACTGCAGGATGATGGTTCCGTTAAGCGGATTTCCCGCCGAAAGGGAGATTACGCCTTAGCGCCAACCGATGCGCGACCCCACCTTGAGCACGGCGGTGACACTGGTGGCATCGTGCTGCTGTCTATGTGGGCACCAGACGGAATTCTTTTCGAATATTTTGCCGAAGATTCAATGGTGTCTTTGGGGACAGTTTCGATTGCCGAGTACGTTGCAAGCTGGGAGCAAGGAGAAATATATGGGGCTGCCCGTTGAGCTTTTAAGTGTGTTATTGATTCTTTAATAAGAAGCTATTTTTTTCGGGAGTAGCTAACCAAAAGGCGCTGAATAGTCAGCGCCTTTTTGGTTTATTTGGTTTTTGCCTTTTGCGTTACTCCGCGTAGAACCCGACGCCACAGTAAATGTTTCTTACTTTTGTCACAAAAGATGTTTTCGTGTAAGTCTCTTGACTCTCGGTTGTAGGTCTTACAAGTTTGTAGGTAATTTTCTTAATTTCTCCCTTCTTGACGCTGGATACTAAGGACCAGATATTCACCCCATCCTCATCGGTCAATTCGGATGCATCCATACCTAAGTTTGTTGGGTGAGCCAAAATAATGCCTTTATTATTGAAGCAGAATACATATAAATCTTTATATCCGAATCCTCCTTCTAGATCTGTGAACGCATCTAGAGCACGAATTTTGTCCTCTTTGACTAAATTGACAGCTCTTTCAATCATGGATTTTGCTTCTGCTTCCGTCCCGAATTCAGCGGTCTGACCAATTGTAGCGATCAAACCAAACAAAAGAGCAAAAGTAGTAAGAATACCTTTTTTAAACATAATTAAATCCTTTTGTAATTAACTTGGATGCGTTTTAGCGCTGGCCCATTAAAAATTTTACTTTAAAAAAACGTTGTGTGTCTAAACTGATTTATAGGCTTCCTTTTTGGGCGAATAATGAACAGCGACTTTGTCAACGATTTAACTGCGGTATGATTAAGCTTTACGTAATCGGAGTGGTTATGAGTTGGACAGGTAAGTTATTGCATATCCATATTGCTCCGGAAGCTAGCTTCGAGATGGAGGAGCTATCCGAGGCTCAACTTGTAGCGGGAAAGGGTATCGTTGGAGATCGCTACTACCTGGGTCGAGGAACTTACTCGCCTAAGCCGGACTGTAGAGAGATCACTTTAATTGAGCGAGAAGCGTTAGACGCTTTATCTCGTGATGATCCGCCAATGCAAGGTGAGTCAATTAGTGTTGATCCGGGAGAGCATCGAAGAAATTTGACCGTAGAGGGTGTTCCTTTGAACCATCTGGTAGGGTACAGGTTTCAGATTGGAGAAGTGATTTTATCGGGAGGACGACTCAACTTCCCATGTCGATATTTAGAGAATTTACTCCAGCGACCAGTATTCTTGCCACTCTATAATCGGTCTGGGCTTAATTGTTGGATCGAAAAAGGGGGCATCATCCGGCCAGGAGACTCCATCATTCCTTTAAATGAAGCTACAGATAAACCTCACCGCTAGGTGGTCCGTTAATGAGTGTGCGAATCATAATGAAGCTGCTCGTCGAGACTCGAGAAGAGCTAGATGATGATTTAGTCCGAATAGCATTCCGGCACCCCATAAGGCCACAATTACCAATATGGACTCCCGGCGCGCATGTGGACGTTCGACTGGGCAACGGTAAGATCCGACAATATTCTCTCACTAGTGATCCAAGTGATCTCTCGCGGTACGCCATTATCGTCAAACGAGAGAGGGATGGCCGAGGTGGGTCAGACTTTATTCATGAACACTTCACAGAAGGCGCCCATGTGCGGGTCTCGATGCCACGCAATAATTTCAAACTTGCGACCGGTAGAGGTGTATTAATTGCCGGAGGGATTGGTGTTACCCCATTGATTTCAATGGGGAGGGCCTTATCCCAAAGTAAGATGCTTGAGTCATTTCATTTTTGTTCTAAAACTTCTTATCCAAGTATCGAGGGAGAGTTGTCTCGGTTTTGTGGAGATTCTCTGCGTACTTACTTTTCAAACGAACCAGACAGTCAACGACTTAATGTGGCGAGTTTGATCGAGAATCTGTCATCAGATCTGCATATCTATTGTTGTGGACCTGAGCGTTTGATGTCAGAGGTTAAACATCTGACATCTGATTGGAATCCAGATCAGTTGCACTTTGAAGCATTTAACGCCTCTGAAGACCAGAAACATAAAGCAGAGCCTTTCGACGTTACCGTATCGAGTACGGGAGAGACATTGCGTGTTTCAGAGAGTCAATCAATACTTGATGTATTAAGAGTGGCCGGGTATGTGATACCTTCCTCGTGTAGGCAAGGTATTTGTGGCACTTGCGAGTGTGGGTACACCTCTGGAGAGGTTATTCATCGAGATTCGATTCTTAGCCCTGACGCAAGGCAAGACCGAATTATGCTTTGTGTTTCTCGAGCGCGTGTGTCGGTTACACTCGATTTATGAGTAGGGGCATAGTTCGAACAGATTTGGATTTTTAGATGCTTCGCGGCATGCAAGCTAAGTCAACGAGGAGCCCGCTACCGGTTGTGGGTGGGTTGTCTCGCCATTCTGAGTTTATCTCTGATCGATAGACCTCTTGGCCTGATGCATGAGTCCTTTCAAAAAAAATGATTCTCAACGTTTTTTGTTTATACGTCTCACAGTCCACTTCGATTTCACGTATGAACGACTGAAAAGTGATTAGTTTTCCATTGGGCTCAGCGACCCGAGGAACAAAAAAGTCTACGAGATTTTTTACTCCTCTTTTATTTTCAGTAATCTTGGTGATATCGTCCATATCGAGGTACAACACCATGTTTTCTGTTTGGTCAAGTTGCTGCCAATCAGCAAAGCTGTGACATGGCATTAGCGCAAAAATCGCACAACAATAAGGCCCGACACGGGCCCCGGCATTCATCAGCCAATTGAGCACCTTAGTCAAACATGTCTTTCTCGGTCGCCACTAAATGGTCATGTATTGGCTGAAAATGAAGCCATCCGATGTAGTCGCTGCCTACGTTCTCTCTGCTGTATACAGCTCTGTCATGAGGCACGAGATTCGGAGTCTGACCGGTTGACATTACCAGTAATTCTTGCTGGCAGCAGCGCTCAAGCGCGCTAAACCAAAATGCTGCAGAGTCGATACTGTGTTTACTCATCGTAAGAAGGCCGTGATTTTGGTGGATCACTGCTTTTACGTCTTTAAAGGATTTCGCAACGTTCATTCCAGCGTCTTCACTGACTGCAACAGCTCCTGCCTCTTCGGTGATAACATTATGGTCTTCATAAAATGCGCAGGCATCTTGAGAGATAGGGGCAAGCTTCTTGCCAAAAGATGCAAATGCTGCACCATAAAGCGTGTGAGCGTGACACATTGCGACAATTTCCGGGTGTTCCTTGTGAACGGCTGCATGCAGGACAAAACCTGCTCGATTGACTGAGTAATCTCCCTCTACAACTTTCCCATCATGATCTACAAGAATAAGGTTAGAGACCTTGACGTGCTTGAAGTGAACCGCCATCGGATTTGTCCAGTATAAGTCTTTAAATTCTGGATCTCGCACAGTTAAGTGACCAGCGAAGCCATAGTCAAATTTGAAATATGAGAATGCTCTGCAAGCGACGACTAATTTTCTTTTGAGCTCATTACGTAAGTCATCGAAGTTCGAAAAACGCTTTGCTTGCGGAAAGGTTAAATCGGTCTGCGTTGGCTTGTAAACGGAATCTTCTTCTTTAAATTCGGTATACATCTCAGTCCTTAGTAGTTAACGACGCTAAGATTCCTAGGGAATCATGTCACTTTAAATTTTTATAAAAATTTAAGATCTATTTTGAGAAAATAATACAATATTATGTGTTTTTAGGTGCAGCTATTTAGCCCAATTTTTTTATTTTTAATTGCTGGAATTTTCCTTTACCTAAATTCTCGTGTGTAGCTGCAAAGCAACAAAAAATACCAAGACTTCTCGTTTAACGATGAGACTTGGGTAGAGCCACAAAACTAGCCCGACCGATACCCCTTTAGTCCTCTTCGATCTGCGCTTGTATGTAGTTTGCAATGCCCATATCTTTAATCAATGATAATTGGGTCTCATAGTCATCAATGGAAGACTCGGACTTTGACAACAGCGACTCAAGCAAGTCTCTTGTTACAAAATCTTGCTGCGTTTCAGCTTCGCTGATCCCGGCAACCAGCCCCGCACGTTGCACTGTTGACTCAAATTGTAAGTCAGATTTGAGGCATTCCTCTACATTCTCCCCGATAGAAAGTGATCCCAGTGCTTGCAAATTTGGTAGTCCTTCTAGAAATAGGATTCTTTCGATGAGTTTGTCCGCTTCCTTCATGACACGTATCGAATTCTTGTATTCGGATTCATTTAATCGCTCAAGACCCCAATTTTTAAACATCCTTGCATGAAGAAAATATTGGTTGATTGCAGTTAGCTCATTTTTAAGAATGGCGTTTAGGTGCTGTAAGATCGAATTCGAGCCTTTCATGCAGCTTCTCCTTCGCTTCCGGTAATTTGACTTTGGATATAGTTCTCGAGACCGACCAGTCCGATGAGCTTCAATTGTTTTTCTAAAAAGTAAGCATGGTCCATTTCCGTATCTTCAATCTGCTGAACAAGTAAGTCACGCGTGACGAAGTCTTGTTGTTTCTCGCAAAGGACGACCGCTGCTTTTAAGTCTCCAACGACCCGGTATTCAATAGCTAAGTCGCTGGTCAACATCTCTTTGACATTTGACCCCGTGGTCAGCTCGTGTCGGGTAGCCATATCAGGGCTTCCCTCAAGAAAGAGTATGCGTTGCACGATATCTCGTGCATGTTGGCGTTCATGTTCCGATTCGTGCAATGCGTGTTCCGCAAGTTTCTGCAGTCCCATGTCAGCGTACATTTCGCCATGAAGTAAGTATTGGTCCGTCGCCATCAATTCGCCAGCGAGTAATTGATTCAATACATTGATAACTTCTGCGTTACCTTTCATAAGATAATCCTCGATTTAAAAGTTAAATAGATGCTTCGTTCGCTAAAAAAGTTCACCCTTAATGTTGTGAATAGAAACTAGTTATATATGGTGTTCTCTTTATTGCTGGTGCGGATTATGCCACGTCGTTTTGAGACGTGTTATAACGATAATCATTCCTATTTCTATTCCGTTTTAAGCGGTAATCAACAGTCGTTAAATTCTTTAATAGATGACTTTAATTTGTACCCACTTATCTTCAAAACACGTTGATAGCAATGCGCTAGCCTATAGCTGAACCATCGTTTCGCTTGATAGCGATAATCGCCGATCGAGGAATGTTACTTCCGCCATCTGGCCAATTGCTGCCACCTTTCTGGCCTGGATGTTGTATTCCCACAAACATTGTTTTTTTATCTGGGCTCCAAGTGAGGCCCGTAATTTCACACTCTTTTGGGCCGACCATGAAGCGATAAATTTTCGCAGTTCTTGGGTCTCCCATGAGCATTTGGTTATTACCCATTCCGGAGAATTCATTCTCGTTCGAGTAATCACCATCAGTTTGAATCCAAAGATTACCTTTTGAGTCAAATTTGAGTCCATCTGGCCCATTAAACATGTTGTCCGTATTCATATTCCAAGAGCCACCGTTTAAGTCTGTAAATTTACTTGGATTGCCCGCAAGTACGAAGATATCCCAACTAAAGGTTCGTGCTGCGTGGTCTTTGTTTTCTGGGGTCCATCTCAGAATATGTCCGTATCGATTTTTTTTGCGAGGATTGGCCATGTTGAGTGGTTGTGATTTTTTTTCACCGCGATATTTATTATTGGTCAGCGACACATAGGCCTCTGGTTTGTTCGGATTCACTGCGACCCACTCAGGCCGATCCATTGTCGTTGCTCCGATTTTAGACGCCGCGATTCTTGCATAAACAACCATTTCGTCCCGAGAAATATTAGCGTTCTTCAGTGAAATCCACTCTCCCGAACCATCGTCATGGAATTTAGCTGCATAGAGTTCGCCTTCATGCAGCAGATCAGTATTGGTACCGCCAGCCTCATACTTATTTTTGCTAACAAATTTATATAAAAACTCACCTTGTTCATCGTCCCCCATATAGACAACAACATGCCCTGAGGGGGCGATAACTAATTCTGCATTCTCATGCTTAAATCGACCCAAGGCTGTTAGTTTTTTCGGTTTCTTCTTTCCTGTTGGATCGATTTCGACGATCCAACCATGCCTGTTCGGTTCATTCGGCTCATTAGAGACGTCAAATCGGGGATCGGTCTGAGCCCACTTGTATCCCCAGTCTTCCCCTTTATTTGCGATCCCATAGCGTTTTTCATAAACATTCTGATTAAATTTTTCACCTAAGCTTGACGAAAAATATCCATTAATATTTTCTTCACATGCCAAATATGTGCCCCATGGCGTTTTTCCATTTCCACAGTTATTAAATGTTCCTAAAATTTCTTGTCCCAGTGGATCCTGGTTTGTTTTGATTAGGTCGCTACCATTAGCCGGCCCGACAACAGAGAATTCCGTGTCTGGCGTAATTCGTCGATTAAATTCACTGTCCTTTACGATTTCCCAACCGTCATTAGTTTCTCTTATTTCAACAATAGTTAAACCATGAGCAAACTTTCCTTTGTTTACGTCATCATCTGTTTCGGGTAGGCGGGTTGTTCTGTTAGCGAAAATAATTTCTCGGTTTGTAAATTCATTATTGAACACAAGAATTACTCGATCATTAACGGAAAATGTATCCATCCCATCGTTGTTATCACCCACCGATAGTTTCTGGCTGAATGCTGACCCCAAAGACTCTGAATCGAACTCTGGTGCATTGGGGTAGATTGGGTCACCCCAGCGGGTAAGAACGCCGTAGCTATAACCCTCTGGTAAGGTAACTGTGTCCTCGGTGTTTGTTGCCACTGGAATAAATGGCAAATCTGATCGACCGCTATCTAAGTCTGTTTGTCCGAAAGATTTCGTGGCAATAACAAAAGCAGATGTCCCAAAAATTGCTGTATCTTTAAGAAACGCTCTTCTGGAGATGACAAGGTCTAAGTCCGTCTCTTGACTAGCCTTCGTGACAGCTTGTGAGGGGCTATGCTTGGTTGTTTTCTTTCTACTCATGATGATTCATCGTTCTTAAATTGATTATCGTTCTTTTCTAATTACGGTACGTCTGGCTTTTGATTGCAAGACCAGCATATTGGGTTGAGTGTAATCTTGGTGTTCCGTTCATTGTTAGACTTAATATGGGCTGATCGACGTGTTATTGTCTACTGTAGCGTGCAAAATTCAATGAAATCAAGTTGGGGAGGAGTTCAATGGACATGCAGGATCACAATGAGGCATATCATTCACCTGAAATCACTCAGTTAAGAGAGGATCTAGCTCTAGCCTTGCGAGCTGCTGCCCATCATGGGCTGGCCGAAGGCGTATGCAATCATTTTAGTTTGGAGCTTCCGGATCAGTCAGATAGGTTTTTACTTAATCCTAGAGGTCTTCTTTGGCAAGAAATTGCTCCGGACGATATCGTTTTGATTAACACTCAGGGTGATGTGTTGGCTGGTAGCCACCCAGTTGAATCGACGGCTATGTTTATTCACTCCGCAATTCACCGGATCTGTAAAAAGACGTGCGTACTTCATACGCATATGCCTCATGCGACAGCTCTGTCCTTAACGCAGGAGCGGACTTTAAACACTACTTTGTCGCAAACCGCGATGCGGTTCCATGGACGAGTTTCAGCTGATGAACATTACAATGGCCTGGCGCTTGACGTTTCTGAAGGGGAACGTATTGCTCGGTCTATGAACGGGGCTGACATCGTGTTTTTAGGAAACCACGGTGTCGTCGTTTGCGCAGATCGCATGGATTATGCGTATGACGACTTATATTATCTTGAGAGAGCATGTGAGCTGGAAGTTTTAGCTCGATCGACAGGTCAGAACCTAATTGGTGTTGAGGAAAGAATGGCTCAAAGCGTTAGCGATCAGACATTGGGCGAACGTTTACAATCCGAGCTTTTCTTTAAAGCATTGAAGAGGGTGATCTAGCGTTACCGATTCTCGGGGCAGATAAAAAATGTAGGGAGGGGTTTCTCCCTACATAACCTTTGGTAATCAATCCAAATGAATCAATTTGCTCCTGCTAGGTAGTCGTCGATTACGCTACGCAGCGCTGAGTGCTTGATTTAAGTCTTCTTTTAAGTCATCAATGTGCTCTATTCCGACGCACAAACGCACTGTTTCCTCAGTCACGCCAGACTTCACGAGTTCTTCGGCAGTTAACTGGCGGTGAGTCGTAGACGCTGGATGGGTCGCTAAAGAGCGCACGTCACCGATATTCACAAGGCGTGTAAACAAGTTCAGTGCATCAAGGAACTTCGCACCAGCTTCGCGCCCGCCTTTAAGTCCGAAGGTTAGGAGTCCGGATGCCTTCCCGCCCATGTATTTTTGCACTAAAGCATGGTCAGGATGGTCAGTTAATCCTGCGTAATTCACCCACTCGACTTTATCATTTTGCTGTAAGTGTTTTGCAACGGCGAGCGTGTTTTCGCAAATGCGATCCATACGAAGCGCTAGCGTCTCGATACCTTGGAGAATCAAGAAAGCATTGAATGGGGAAATAGCAGCTCCAGTATTTCTAAGTGGTACAACGCGTGCTCGACCAATATATGCCGCCTCTCCCAGAGCCTCTGTATACACAACGCCGTGATAGCTTACGTCTGGTTCATTCAATCGCTTGAATCGTTTTTTGTGCTCTGCCCATGGGAATTTCCCGGAGTCTATGATCGCTCCACCTAGGCTATTACCGTGACCACCTAAATACTTTGTGAGCGACTGTATAACGATGTCTGCGCCATGTTCAATCGGTCGGCATAAGTACGGGCTAGGAACGGTATTATCTACAATTAATGGCACGCCATGCTTGTGTGCAATAGCAGCAATGGCTTCGATGTCCGTGATATTGCCTTGCGGGTTCCCAAGAGACTCAACGAACACAGCTTTGGTATTATCGTCAATGAGTGATTCAAAGCTAGACGCATCGCGATAATCTGCAAAGCGCGTTTCGATACCAAATTGTGGAAACGTATGCGCGAATAAATTGTATGTACCGCCGTAAAGTGCGCTGGAGGAAACAATGTTGTCTCCAGCCTCTGCGATAGTTTGTATGGCATAGGTTATTGCAGATTGGCCAGAGGCCACTGCGAGAGCGGCAATTCCACCCTCGAGCGCGGCTACTCTCTCCTCAAGAATCGATTGAGTAGGATTCATGATTCGGGTGTAAATGTTGCCTTCGACCTTCAAATCGAATAGGTCTGCCCCGTGTTGCGCATCGTCAAATGCGTATGCCACTGTTTGATAGATTGGCGGTACAACTGCCTTAGTCACTGGGTCAGGCTTGTAGCCTGCGTGTACGGATAGAGTTTCAATTTTCATGGGTAGTGTAATAAGTTTTAAAAGTATCGTGATTGTGATGCATTACGAGAGGTGGTCAAAATATATTATTAATATATGTATATAACTAAAAAAAATATGCTTTACTCATTTGTCTGTTTATTGGCATATATCATATGCGTATAATGTAAGGCGCTAGATTTGGACTTTATAGTGTCGTGCAGCCACGAAGACAGGTGCGCTACTCATCATTGTCCCCACTTATTTGAGGAGCTCAAAAGAATAAAATGACCTGGAGCCATGTTGAAGCAAGTTGAGGTAGTAAGCACGAATGTTCCCAGGGTCTCCTTCGAATTTTTTCCTCCAAAGACGCAAGAGGCCGAGTTAAGCCTCTGGAAAACGGTTGAACGGCTTGCGCCTCTCAAGCCGAGGTTTGTCTCCGTAACGTATGGAGCAGATGGTTCAACAAGAGAGCGGACACATCGGGTGATTCAACGAATTTCAGCCGAAACAGATCTTAATCCTGTGCCTCATCTGACATGTGTCGGAGCAACTCGTGAAGAGGTAGATAGTCTGGCAGATGGTTATTGGAGTGCGGGAATTCGTAAACTCGTAGCACTTAGAGGTGATCCTCAAGGAGGAGCTGGGGTGACTTATGTTACTCATCGGGGTGGGTACGCGTATGGGTCTGACTTAGTGGAAGGGTTAATGGAAAAGCATCCTTTCGAGTTAATTGTCGGAGCTTACCCTGAAACTCACCCTGAGGCGATCTCAGAAGAGGCGGACCTTGAGAGTTTAAGACGTAAGGTTGATGCGGGTGCTAAATGTGCGATCACCCAGTTCTTTTTTGATGATTCTGTATTCCTTAAATTTCGTGATCGTGTGGCAGCTGCCGGCATAGAGGTGGAGTTGATACCTGGTATTTTGCCCGTGACAAATTATAAAACACTCGTTCGTTTTGCTGAGTCGTGCGGGGTTTCACTACCGTCTTCTTTGACGAACCTTTTTTGTGGGCTGGATGGTGATGTGACGACGAGACAGCATATCGCTGCACATCTCGCGGTCTCTCAAGTAGAGGCATTGAGCCGTGAAGGTGTTCGTGATTTTCATTTCTATACATTGAATCGAGCTGAGCTCAGCTTTACTGTATGTCACGCAATTGGCGTCAGAGGGGCTACATGAATCGGTCAGAACGTATTAAATGGTTGCTCGATACCTTACCAAGAGAAATCGTAATTCTGGACGGTGGTATGGGCACCATGATTCAGGGCGCCGAATTGACTGAAAGCGATTATCGAGGAGTTCGTTTCGCTAACTATCCCATTGATCTAAAAGGGAATAATGATTTATTGACACTGACGAGACCTGATGTGATTTCATCGATTCATCGTGCTTATGTGGATGCCGGTGCAAGTATTATTGAAACAAACACATTTAATGCCAATGCTCCGTCTATGTCGGATTACGGTATGGAAGATCTCGTCTACGAACTGAATTTGGAGGCGGCGCGCCTCGCACGCAAAGTTGCAGATCAGGATAGTACGCGCCCCATAATTGTAGCGGGTGTTTTAGGCCCAACAAATAGGACTTGTTCTATCAGCCCGAGTGTTGATGATCCTGGTGCGCGGAACATAACCTATGGGCAGTTGGTTGATACGTACGCTGAGGCTACGCGCGCTCTAATTGAGGGTGGCGCTGATTTAATTCTCGTTGAAACTATATTCGATACGCTGAATGCGAAAGCTGCACTTTATGCGATAGATTTGGTCGCCGAGGAGTCTGGCATACCAATTCGCATTATGATCTCGGGAACAATTACTGATGCATCAGGCCGAACTTTATCAGGGCAAACAACGGAGGCTTTCTGGTTTTCGGTACGTCACGCTAAACCACTCACGATAGGTTTGAATTGTGCGTTGGGGCCCAAAGAACTTCGTCAATTTTTGGCGGATCTAGCTCGTGTTGCTGATACGTTTGTGTCCGCTCATCCGAACGCAGGTTTGCCTAATCAGTTCGGCGAATATGACCTAGAGCCAGGAGAAATGGCTGACATTGTGGCTGAATATGCGCAAAGCGGATTAGTCAATATTGTTGGAGGTTGCTGTGGCACGACACCTGAACATATTCGGTTGATTGCTGAACGGGTGAGCGGGAACGCTCCACGCGTGGCGCCTGATTGTGATCAATTTATGAAATTGAGTGGTTTGGAACCATTCATAGCTGACAAGACAACCGGTTTTATCAATGTGGGTGAGCGAACAAACGTGACTGGCTCTGCAATGTTTAAGCGTTTGGTACTTAATAATCAGCTCGATGACGCGTTAACAGTAGCAAGACAACAAGTCGAAAATGGTGCCCAGATCATCGATATAAATATGGATGAAGGCATGCTTGACTCCCAAGCGGCGATGGTCACTTTTCTTAATCTCATTGCGTCAGAGCCTGATATTTCTCGCGTACCTGTGATGATCGACTCCTCAAAATGGGATGTGCTCGAAGCTGGAATGCAATGTGTACAGGGTAAAGGCATCATCAATTCAATTTCATTAAAGGAGGGAGAAAAACAGTTTTTAGAGCAAGCGCGAAAGATTCGCCGTTATGGCTTTGCCGTCATCGTCATGGCTTTTGATGAGCAAGGCCAAGCGGATACACAAAAACGTAAACGGGAAATTTGTCAGAGGTCATACCAGTTGCTGACCGAGAAGGTAGATTTTCCACCTGAGGATATCGTATTCGATCCAAATGTGTTTGCTGTTGCGACGGGGATAGAAGAGCATGATGGGTATGCGCAAGATTTTATTGCGGCTTGTCACGATATCCATAAGTATTGTCTACACAGTTATATTTCCGGTGGCATATCGAATGTATCTTTTTCATTTCGAGGTAATAACCCTGTTCGCGAGGCCATGCATTCTGTATTTTTATATCATGCGATTCGCCAGGGTCTATCGATGGGTATTGTTAACGCTGGGCAGTTGGCAATCTATGAAGATATTGATTTGGAATTACGTGATTTAGTTGAAGATGTCATTCTGAACCGTCGTAGCGATGCGACTGAACGATTGGTTGACGCAGCGCCGCGTTTCGGTTTGGTCGAAGAAGTTGAAGATGAAACGGTTGCAAAATGGCGAAGCACCTCCTGTGAGGATCGGTTATCTCATGCGTTGGTTAAGGGCATTGATAGCTATGTGGTAGAGGATACGGAAGAGGCGCGATTGAAGGCTGATCGGCCCTTACACGTAATCGAAGGCCCCTTGATGAATGGCATGAATACTGTAGGCGATTTATTCGGTGCTGGAAAGATGTTCCTGCCGCAGGTAGTCAAATCTGCCCGAGTTATGAAGAAAGCGGTTGCTCATTTGATTCCTTACATTGAGGAGGAGAAGGAGGCAGCTGGGGATATGAGCCGAGAGCACGGCGTCATCATCATGGCAACAGTAAAGGGTGACGTACACGATATCGGTAAAAATATCGTCGGCGTTGTTCTCCAGTGTAATAATTTTAAGGTAGTTGATTTGGGTGTAATGGTGCCTGCTCAGAAAATATTGGATGCAGCACGTGAGCATAATGCCGATATCATTGGGTTGTCTGGCCTCATTACACCATCGCTCGATGAGATGGTGACAGTTGCGTCTGAAATGGAACGACAAAATTTCAATATTCCGTTGTTAATTGGTGGGGCGACTACAAGCCCTGCGCACACATCAGTGAAAATTGATCCAGCATATTCACATCCCGTCCTGTATGTGAAAGATGCGAGTCGAGCGGTTGGTGTGGCGTCAAAGCTCTTGAGCGATTATCGAGAAGATTTCTATAAGGAAATACAGGCCGAGCATGATCGAAAACGCCAAGTTCATTCTGGTCGGTCAGCGAAAAAATTATTGTCGATATCCGACGCAAACTCGAAGGGCGCAGCACTCGTTTTTGATGCTACCACTATATCGGTTCCCAAAGTATTGGGCAGGCAAGTGTTATGCGATTATTCCCTTGAAAATTTAGTAGAAACGATTGATTGGATGCCGTTCTTTAATGCATGGGAGTTCAGTGGAAAATTTCCGGACATCCTCAATGACCCGATTAAAGGGTCAGAGGCGCGTAAGTTATTTAATGATGCACAGTCAATGTTGACTCAAATTATTAGTGAGAAGTGGTTGAGAGCGGATGCTGTTTTTGGTTGTTTCCCTGCATATTCTGAGGGTAACAGCATCGTAATACTCGACCCCAATGATGATGATCGGGAGATTGCCCGCACCCATTGGCTAAGGCAACAAAGACCACTGCCTGATGGTAAGCCGCAGTTATGCCTGTCTGATTTTATTGCTCCGAAAAGTGCCGGAATTATTGATTATATTGGTGGCTTTGCCGTCACAACAGGGCATGGGATTGAGGAGCATATAAAACGTTTCGAAGCGGATCATGATGACTACAGCGCTATTTTATTGAAAGTTTTGGCTGATCGTCTCGCTGAAAGTTTTGCTGAGCACTTGCACCAAAGAGTGCGTGCTGAATTTTGGGCCTATGCCACCGAAGAAAAATTAGATAATGACGCACTCATTCGTGAGCAATACCGTGGAATACGTCCTGCGCCTGGGTACCCATCTTGTCCAGATCACAGAGAGAAACTCACCCTTTGGGATTTTCTGGATGTAGAGGCTGGGACCGGAATCTCATTAACTGATAGCCTTGCCATGTGGCCAACTTCATCCGTTAGTGGATTTTATTTCGCTCATCCGGACGCGCGCTATTTTATGCTCGGGACCATTGGCGAAGATCAAGTGTCGGCATATAGTCAGTCGCGGGGAGAGGAAAAAGGAGAGAGTTTAAAATGGCTCTCACCAGTGTTGGGTTGAGCTCTACTTGTAATTTTCACGTCTATCTGAAAATGTGCGTACGCGCTTCCTCCACGCTTTATACGAGCCAGTCTTTAAATTACTTCGCATCAGCGCTTTGACTTCGCTTTCACTGAGGCCGTGAACGTCCTTGATGTTCTTGAAGCTTGCGTGATCAGATAGAGCCATTTCGATAATTTCACTCTTATCACTTTCTGATAAATTTTTTTTCATTGATTTTAATGTAAGTCGGTAATTCTGAGATTTAGGGTTGTCTCCTGATAAACGGTAATTGCATAAACGGGGCTATTGAGTTCCCAAAAATTTATAACGTTTATTTGGCTGATCGGGCAGCATTTAACCAAGCGTCGAAGGTTCTTTGATTAGCTTTAATCCAAGAGTCTGCGTGACGTTCTGCTGCTTCCCAGCCACCTTCACCCTCCTTTTTCATTATAAGATTTTGGGCAGAGATATCGTTTACTGATAGTTTCATCACCTCAAAAAGCTTTGCGGCTGCGGGATTTTTTGTGATGAATTCTTTGTTTGCAATAATCATTTGTGTATTCGCTTCAAATCCATAATTTTTACCATTTTTAAGTTCTGTGTTGACATTGTTTGGGTGGGCTGAAAAGGGTACTTCAAGCCAGGTGACGTCTCTCTCAGGCACTAAAACGCCAGATACCCAATAAGGGGTCCAGGTGTAGTACAAAATGGATTCACCTTCTTTGTATCGTGTGATTGTGTCGGCGATAATCGCTGAATACTCGCCCTGATTGTGGGTGACTGTCGATCTAAGATCAAATGAATCCATTTGATGTTCAATAACACGCTCACAACCCCAACCAGGGACGCAGCCAGCTAGATCGGCTTTGCCATCATTATCTGCATCGAAAAGTTTCGCTATTTCAGGGTCGGTTAATTGTTTGATGTTGGTGATGTTATATTTATCTGCAGTTTTTTTATCGATTAAATATCCCTGCGCGCATCCCGAAATGTATTGACCGGAGCGACTTAATTTATCGTCGCCTCCAGCTTCATTAAAGAATGATTGATGCAGTGGATTCCAGTGGTCAGCCATGAACGTAATGTCGCCATTAGCAATAGCGACATGGAGTACAGGATATCGAGTGTGTTGGACGCTTTTAACATCGTATCCGAGTTGCTCTAGAGCTTTGATTATTATAATGGTTTGAAAGTTTTCGCCATCTATATTTTCTTGCCCCGGTTGAATCACTATTCCGTTCCCCGGCATAAGGCCATCAGCTGCCGCGTGATGTGAAAAAGAGCTAAAACTAATTATCGCCGCAATAAAAGCTCCAATGTATCGAACGGTTGTCGTTAATTTCATAGTTAATCTTTTCTTGATCATTTCAATTAATGTGGATGACATATCAGTTTATAGTCTTTAGCGCTTCTTTAATAATATTCTTCGAGCTACGCCGATAGGTCCAGCTTGATACCAGTGCCGAATATCTTTAATACGTTTTTTCTCTCCCATGGTTTGTGTAATTCGATCCAGCACAATAGCGAGTAGTACGATACCAACACCCCCGACGGTTGCTAGGCCCATGTCAAGCCTACCAATGCCTCTCAATACCATCTGACCAAGCCCGCCAACCGCGATCATCGAAGCAATCACGACCATGGAGAGGCAAAGCATAAGCGTTTGATTAACTCCTGCCATGATTGTAGGCATAGCTAGCGGCAGTTGAACTTTAAGAAGTAGCTGATTAGAACTCGCACCAAAAGAGCGAGAGGCTTCAATTAAGTCGGCTGGGACTTGGCGAATCCCTAGGTTTGTTAGCCGAATCATCGGTGGTAGGGCAAAGATAATTGTTACAACTACACCGGGTACGTTACCGATACCAAATAGCATAACAATCGGAACAAGGTAGACAAAAGCCGGTGTGGTTTGCATTGCATCCAAAATTGGACGGAGTGCGGCAGCGGCCTTATTCGATCGAGCCAGCCAAATGCCGATCGGAAGTCCGATGAGTAGACTAAAGATGACGGCTGTAAGAACCAACGATAGGGTCACCATTGCCTCTGACCACACACCAATTAGACCAATAAAAATAAACGCTCCAAATGTTCCGGCAGCAAGTTTCAAAGTTGTCAGTTGCCATGCGAAAAGGGTAAACGCAATAATCAGCAGTAGGGGCGATGCCCCTAATAGACCTCCTTCTATTGTTGATAGTATGGCGTCAACTGGGACGCGGATAGCTTGAAACGCGGGCCGAAAATTAGCAACTAGCCACTCCAGTCCAATTTCTGTCCATTTATCTAGTGGTATCGAGGTTTGGACAAAAGGATCGAGGAGGTTAAAGTTTTTCTCATCGGTCTCGTTTGATAAGAGCCATTCTGGACTTGAGTTTTGTACGCTGGAGTCAGATGAGTCCCAGGCATCAAGCGGTGCATTGCCGTCGCCTTTTGTAATCCCTTCGGGTTGGTCTCCCCAAGGGTCTTTGACTTTATTTGGGCTTAATAAATTTGCGTCTGTTTGATCAGCCATTTTTTTTCTCTAATTTTTGATCCAAGGTGTTGAGTAAACTTGTTTTTGTGATACACCCGATGTACTTGTTTGATTGATTGATCACTGGAACACCGTAAGTTGAGCGCGAAACGACGCTAATCAAATTTCTCAGTGAGGTGTCTTCGTGCAAAGTCTCGACTTTGGAGACGACCGCCTTCGCTATCCCTTGGTCCGGGTCCTTAGTTATGGCTTGTGTCAAGCTCAATTCCGTTACCGCACCGACTAGATTGTCCTCTAGATCGAGTACATAGCCAAAGGAGTTATTGGTCTCTTTTAATCTTTTTAAAATTACGTGTAATTTTTGCTGATCGTTTCGAATTACGGCAACTTGAGAGTTAATCGCGATATCTTTGGCAGTTAGGATATGAGCTGTATCAACGCCTCGAAAGAATGAAGCAACGTAATCATTAGCCGGGTTTTTTAAAATCTCCTCGGGAGTTCCAGTTTGGATAATCTGTCCACCATCCATAATTGCAATTCGGTCGCCAATTCGCATTGCTTCATCTAGGTCATGCGTAATAAATACGATCGTACGACGTTTTATTGCTTGAATTTTTAGCAGTTCATCTTGCATTTCTGCCCGGATGAGTGGATCAAGTGCCGAGAATGCCTCGTCCATCAACATGACAGATGGATTACAGGCGAGTGCCCTTGCGAGCCCAACTCGTTGTTGCATTCCACCAGAGAGTTCATCAGGGTAGTTTTGTGTAAACGCTTCTAACCCTACTTGATTTAGTGCTTCTAATGCCGTTGCGCGTCGCTCTTTGACGGGTATACCAGCTAATTCTAAGCCGAATGCCGTGTTGTCAATAATGTTCATGTGTGGCATCAATGCAAATGATTGGAACACCATATTGACTTTTTTGCGCCTGAATTCTATTAATTCCTCTTTTGAGAAACTCTGAATATCAACACCATCAAAGTAAATTTGGCCGCATGTGGGTTCGATTAGGCGGTTTAAGAGCCTTACTAAAGTAGATTTTCCTGAGCCAGAGAGACCCATGACAACGAAAATTTCGCCTTCATTGATAGAGAAATTCGCGTTACAGACACCAACGATGCTGTCAGTTTTTTTAAGAATTTCGTCTTTAGTCAGTCCCTTCTCTAAAAGGCTGATGACTTCTTGATGCAAATCGCCGAAGATCTTGTATAGATTCTCTACGATAAT
>ERZ891134.464-NODE-464-length-34010-cov-11.090296_pt1 | contig 34010 bp, 23 predicted proteins | sample MGYA00520888_ERZ891134 | MGnify/ENA primary metagenome ERZ891134 (study PRJEB32303, sample SAMEA104408692) | aquatic metagenome | biome: Brackish water; feature: Coastal; material: water | place: Baltic Sea | collected 2014-10-23 | depth 10 m ... | reverse complement strand
TCACCGCGAGTCGCGTCGCTTTTGTTGACGCGCTCAAAGGCTTGACCGCCTATTGAGAACGACCGCAGGTTGCCCTTGCGGATTTCGGATGCAACTTCGCGAGCCTTTTCAATGTCTCCGCGTAGTTGAATGACAACAAACATGCCGGTATCATCCACTTCGGATTTCCATACGCGACCGTTGCTATCAGTGTAAGAAGGGATTACCGTTCCTACTTGAATGTTAGAGTGTGCAAGTTGCACATTGCGGAATGCTTCTGCTTTCATGAATCCGCCAAACGCGTCTTTCAACGCTGAGCGTGTAATAAGGTCGCCTTGCTTGTCAACCATCTCAACAGACGCATACCCTGCAACAACCAAATCATCTCCGAACCCCTTGAGAACAAGAGGGGTGGATTGAGCAGGTGCAAGAATTGCCATCAAAAATCGTCATGCTCTATTTGTATATTAAACGCGCGGTTTAGTTATGGTGATGTTTCCGCGATTGTCTGTGGTGGCTTCTTCGCCCTCAGTGGTGCGAATACGCGTTGGTTTCTTATTCGTTTCCGCGGGCTTTTCTTTGTATTCGCGAGAAGCAGGGTCAAAGTCCGGTAATGTGTCATCATTCATGTTGGTAGTTGGCCCTCGCGGAGACTCAACATCCGCGTCTCCGTAATCAAGACCAAGACCTTGCACACCTGTGCTTGTGATTTTCTCTTTACTCAAGTGTTCAAGACCGCGCTCAAGAACTTGAAGTCCGCGTTTGATAATCTCCTCTTCTTCGGATAATATCTGTTTGCGCTTCTTTGTATGTCCCGCGGGAACTTCGGGTTTAACTTCTTTCTCTTCTTCGCGCTTAAGCAATACTGTGGCTATTGGTTGCCAATATGGGCGAACATCTTCGGCTAATTTGAACAGGTAATCATCGTCTCCCCACATACTCTTCTCGGCTTCAATCATCCACCCCTGCTCTTCTCTATTGATTTTGTAAATCACTTCATCGTGAAGCGATGGGAATATGATATGAAGTCGCCCTTTTTTGAGTCGTGCTTTGTGAGGCACTTTTGAATCGTTCGTCATAATTGATAGCGACTCAACACTATCTGCGGCTTGAGGGTGGGAGTCTCGGTCAATACGCGCGGAACGGATTGTGAATACAGGGTATTCGGATTGATTGCATGAAACGCCTGTGCAGAATACACTTACATATTCTCCCTTGTCAAATCCTCTTGCCCCTTTCGCGCTTCCAATATCCATGTAGTGTTGTCCTTCATACTCAACCGAGCGCGCACCATAATGTTCGGGATGCATAATTGGGCCAACACCGATGCGGTAAGTCGCACCTTTACGGTCAAGAATGATTACATCAACTTTCTTCTCCTTGCTCAAAAGAACCCACTTAGGGTGTCGTATCTCCCCTCTCATGTAAGTTGTTGATGCGTCGCGTAATAGAATGTCGCTTGGTGATTCATCGCGTAAAAGTGAAACTGCTTCTGCTAAACCCATGTCATCTGCGCGTTTAGTGTTGTAAGGTTCGGGCATTTTGATATGCACCGAAGATTCAAAGTGCGCGCGTAAATGCCTTACTCGGTCTTTAGCGGGCATGTTATGTGTTTTCTCATCTGCCGCCTCAAGCAAGTCAATGAAATACAACATGTCATCACCGATAACAGCGTGAACAACAAAGTCTTTGTCGTTTACTTTACCCATCTCTTCTTGCATATCGCTACTCAACTCAACCAATTTCATGTCTGCGTTGTATGCTTTAGTTTTCTTACCCTTCTTTTGAAGAATAATTGGTTCACCTTTAGGTATGTGCGAGGCTATCCAATCACCACTGAACCCGCGTAAGTGTTTCAAATCACTAAGGTCAAAGATTCTATGCATTGATTTAATCGGTGTAGGTCGCCCATCATCTTTGATAATCAAAGTATCATCTGTTACTCTATCCGCACACATTTGAAAATACTCGTTAGAACTGTTTGCCCCCGCGTCTAATGCGGCTTGACCCGATTGCATAGTCGTATTCACACCATCACCTGCTCGCTCTCGCTCTTGACTGACTTGTAACGGTTGCGTTTCATGAGGTTGATAAATTGTGTCATCATAATTATTCAGCCCTTCGTGCGCGTCTTTCAGCAAATCGGGGGAGACATACCCAACACTTGAAGGTGGTGCTTGGTGAAAGTGTGGCCTTTGGGGGTTGTCAAGCATCATCTGCGTTGGGTGTTGGTCGCGAATGGTGAACTGTGGATTGATGATTGTTCCCATTTGGTCTTTACTTGCTAAACAATCGCTGATTGCAGGGAGGGGTGCGCGCGAAGGATGACGACCGCCAACCTCCACTTGAGTTAGTTCAGCAGGTGCGGCCTTACTTTCACCTTTGATTTCAGTTGGTTTGGCTAAGTCCTCAAACACTTCGGCTAAACGCTTTGGTAATTTCTTAAACTTATTTTGACCAAACGGCATAAAAGCAAATTGGTTGCGAAGATTTACACAATAAGGTGTGCCTTGCGTTTGTGATTGAATGTCTTTCAGCACAGCGTCAAGAGCCTTAATTTCAGTCTTTTGAGAGATTGAGTCCTTTTGCCAATTACCATGAGCCTCATGCTTACTTACTCCTTCTCCACCACTCATCAACGGTGTGAATATATCAACACCTTCTTGATTGCGCGACTTATGTGTAGCGTCATGATTATGGTCGCCCATTCTGTTATCCACCATTTTATGCTCAAGAGGTTCGCCACTTTCATTGCCGTGAGGTATGTATCGCGCGTATAATCTTTTCATCAACTCTTCGTTGCTGTTTTTATTCTTACTAACGGCTTGCACTCTCTCCAATACCGCTTGCGCGATTTTGTATTCTTTTGTCAATTCGGGGTCTTGATTCCCAACCTTGCCGTTGATGAACGCTTCAAGAACATGACCCCCTGTTGGTTTTTCACCTTTGGATTCTAACGGTGCGAAATGCTCGCGAGCATTAGGTAAGTCATCTGTTCCTATTTTGAATGTCATGCGCGGAACTGTATAATTAACAATCTTATCAATCGCGTCTTGGTCAACATAGTCGCTTACTTTGATAGTTATAGGCCCGCCCTCATCTCCCAATCCGCTAAGATAACCATGTTCAAGAAACTCTCTCCTCTCTTCGGGACTTTTGTTTCTCATGAAGCGTTCGCTGATGTTGTAAGCAACTGTGAGATTTGCATGTGTTTGGTTGTTTTCGCGCGCTGTTCCTGTCTTGAATGCGCTCGGTCGCAGGTTCTCAATAAGTGGTTTGAATATGCTTTGATAGGCTAACTTTGTCGCGTTATGTGTTTGCGTCGCATGTTCTGTTTCGTAATGCTGTTGCTCATGAGGAGTAGGAGTTGGATTGTGACCTATTGTTTTATGCGAATAAGCCATTTGTTCGTGTAAACGCGAGGTAAGAATATCAGCAATGTCCTCTTTACCGGCTTTCATTGCTTCACTTATCTGTTCTCTCAAGTTCCTACACGCGTAATCGTAATGTTGTTGTGGAGAAGGGGCGGTTTTGAAACTTTTAATCTCCTCCTCATCGTTGATGTATCGCCCTTTGAGTTGTCCTTGACGCGCATCATAAAGAATCTCTTGTTGTTTAGGATGCGGTAATTGGCTGAACGGTGTTCCTTTCGCGTCAACATACCTAAGTTGAATAAACTCGCTTAATTCTCCGAAGCCCGCGAGAGATTTGTCAGTCAAGGGTTTCAATCTCATTATACCACCTTTTGCGGTGTGAGCATCCATGTTTTTTTGATATTGGTCGCTATCATAGACACCTATCCCGTAGTCTTCATACTGTTCATTCCCCAACAATTCTGCCGCCATATCCGCATCGGGTCGCCCTAACACATCCTTATGGTCTTTAGATGTGAGAATTGATTTAGGGTCAGCCAATCTTTGTTTCCACTCTTCATGGTGTTTCTCATCATGGACGGATGGATGGTGATGCGCGTTAGCGAAGAGAAGATTCTTTCTCGCCAACATATCAAGTGTGTCTTGAACTGTCATGTTGGTATTGTATGTGTGATGATAAGGTGTGCGCTTTTTAGTCGCTTTATCCAATTCACTATACATACCATCACTATGAAATGTTCTCCCGTCGTTTTTCTTTTTAATCGCAGTAAGCCTATGCGCTCTATCTCGCGACATAGGATGATAACTGTAATTGTTATCAGTTCGTCCTGTCTTTACTTCTGCTGATAGAATACCACCCATAGGGAAGTCGGTATTGTAAGGCAGTAGCGCGCCGAGAAAGTTCAAGCCCGGAGCCGCGGGATAGAGAGTAGGAGTCCCCTTGAGTGAGCGTTCCCATTCCTCTTGTGATTCATCTTCAACCAATATCTCTTCATCCCTATCACCCTCGGCAAGGAATCTTAACTTCATTGCTTCGCGAGTTGATGCGGTTTGAGATTCACCGTCGGGTCGGCTTGGGTATGCTTCAAGTTCAACGCGCTCACCATTAGCCAACTTCTCTTCTGCTTGTTTGATAGCGTCTTGAGTTTCGCGATTTTCATTCATCCACCGTCTCAAAGACTTGTTATGTTCAATCCTTTCACCGCGGCTCATGTCTTCTGTATATTGCCAACTTTGAACGAGAGGTTTGTTACCTTTCCAATTGCCCCTCTTATCGGGAATGCCGCGAGTGGGGAATATCTTCGGGTCAACTTGTTTAGCAAAGTCGGTGAATAACACACCGGGCAGACCTTCATGAAATGCTTCTGCTATTTCATAAAACTCGCGCGAAAGAGAACCCATCCCATTACACAAACCATGAACCATTTCATCAAGACATGTGGTTTCATATTCCGGCTCTTGCGAAGGGTCAAAGTTGTGGTCTGTTAATTTGTGAGTGTGATTGTAATGCTCAAGCATTCCGAAGTTCTCGGCTGTTGAGATTTGATGATTAACGCTCGCGACAATGTAATGTTGAGCATCTTCTGCTTCATCGGCTGTGATAATACCTAACTTAACCGCGTTATCAAAATCGGGTATCTTGGGGATTTTACCTTTATGTTTGATTTTCATTACATCGCGAACTTGCTGTGCCTTTGTTGCCCCAATAGCCTCTTCAACCATCTCGTCGTATCTATCTTGGTCAATATCAATACCTTGATTTTTCCAAGCAGAATCAACGCTTTCGGGGTCTTTGATGAAGTTTGCGCGCCTTGCTTCAATACTGTTCGGCCCTGCAACTCTCTCCCAACCATCCTCGCCAAAGTTTAGTTTGCGCGATGGGTCTTGAAACCCCTCCATTTTCATGTCGCTCGGTCGCCCTGCAACTGTTCCCGCGTGAGAACTGCCGGGGAAACCGGAATAAAGTTGGTGCAATGCTTTAGAGAAGAGTTTCACATTGCGAGTCATGAATCCGCGCGGGTGTTGCGCGCCCGGACCAAACGCTTCATCAAGTAATGAGTCGTCAAAACTTTTAGTCGCGGTGAATGTCTTGTTACCTTCCTCATCTGTTTTACTTTGAGAGCCGCCACCATCAGCGAGCCACTCCATCACTTTCATTTGGTCGTCGTAATCAAGCATGGTTATACCGAGCATAACAGGTAATAAGCCCATCTCGCGATGACGGTTTTGCTTCACCATATGGCTTATGTTGCCGTAAACGCATTGACCCGTATCTTGGTCATACAGGTCGCTTTCAAACAACTGTTCATGGGGAATACCCTTCATCTCATACATTTTATGATGAAAGAACTCGCGCTCTCCCGGTGTCTCGGCTTGAGGAAAATGTTCTTTGTGATTATCACAATACCGTTTATACGCGGCCTCTCTCAACTTTTCATGTGTGACTCCCTCATCACCCCACGGACCGAGCATGAGATTGCTCTTCGCGGACTTAGGCATGTGCTTTTCAGCCTCTAACATCTTCTCATCCAATTTACCTTGCCTACGATGGTATATGTCTTGAATCAAATTGAACGCTAATGGGGTATTGGAGTGAAGATTCGCGTTAGTGATTGGTCGGTTGAAGAAACCAAGTTTAGCAATGTGATGTGCTTTATGCTTAGAAGGAACACCTTGCATTCTATCCTCGCTATTGTTTCCTCTCCAACGGAGCATGCGCTGAAAGCATTTTTTTCTTACAGCAGGGTTTTCGCTTGACAGTTGACCATACAGAACATCTTTCATTTTACGAGGGTGGCGAATACCCATTCCTGTTTGCGCACCGGCATGCCCTTCGCGGAACATGCGTCGCCATGCCCTATCGGACACGGTTCTGCGCTCACCATACGCGTCTTCGTTTGCGGTAGGCGCGCCAATATCGCCGTCTTGAGCAGTTCTTTCAATCTCAACTGCTTTACGCAAGTAATCCTCTATCAAAGGGATATATGGAGGAGACGCGTAACCGTAGTTCTCTAAATTAGTGTTGCTGAATAGAACATCTGCCGCTTCGTTCAAAGCGTCTCCTTTGTGAATGTATCTCGCTTGAATATATTCATCCATCACGCGTTGGTGATAACGAAGTGCATTCTCTTTAGACACACAATTCACCACCTCAGTAATAATCCGTTATGGAGAATGCGCTTGGTGGACTCTTATCGGGGTCGCCACCTGCTTTGTTTTCGTGTGCGGGCAACGCGTTGTCGTGAGGATTAGCATTCATCAAAGTAACTTCTTCTTTCTTGGGTTCTGTTCGCTTCACATCTTCAACTTCGGCAAGGCGTTGATTGGTGTCAAAGTAACCTGTCTTGACAGCCTCAACCCCTGTGACATTTTGAAACAAGTTTCCTACTTTCGTATCAAACTTATCCGCAACTACCTTTGCCTCTTTGAGAAGTGCTTCTAAATCCGGCGCGTTTTGCCCTGCTTCAACTTTCATTGGTTTCATTGTATCACCTCAAACTCCCACAAAGAGAACAAGCGGGGTGTCCGCACAAGTCATCGCCTTGCGGTTCACCTCGTCTTGGATTAGGATTACCTGTTGTCGTCATTTCATTTGCATAACCATTACAGTTTTGCTGTTTAAGAATCATCATTGCCGCATCTATTGGTTTCATTGGTCCACTCTCCTACCTTCGGCTTGCGCGGCTGTGTTAGCCATTGCGTGAATATCGTCCCATGACATTTTATGCCATTCTTCGTTTGTGTCGGGCATGGTCATACCATCCATAGATTCGTTGACTCTATTAGCCGCTTTTGAGATTACTTCATCGCGTTCACCGCGGAGAGGGTCGCCCCATACATCTTCGCTTGCAGGTGTAACCGCTTTAACGAACCCCGACTTGCGAAGCATTGTGTGAGGATTAGACACTTGCTTGCGCAACATGTTCAATTCCGCGTCCATGCTCTCCATTTTCCCGATGAGTGCTTTCATTAACATCATCGCGTCAGCGGGCTTCTCGTCGCTCAAGGTATCACACCTGTCCTTGCTTCTTGAAAACTCCACCGATTCTATCCGGCCCAACATAACCCATTGGTCGTTCTCCTTTAGCAATAACATTTTCAATACTGTTGAATTGCATTACAGGAACGCCGCCCGCGTATCTGTCGTTAACTCCTTCAATCTTAACATCAGTTTGAGATTTGTAAATTGCCGTTACATCATCCGCGAGGTAATCGCTTGTGTTTTGGATGCTTCGCAAAAACTGTTCTGCTGATACAAGGTCGTTATTAGAGAGTGCTACTTTGAACTCCGCGACGGCTGTTTCCAACTTGCGCACAATCGGGTCCATCTTACTTAGAAGGTTGCTCATGGATAAGCCCATTACCGCCGGACTCTTGAAGGTATCGCTTTAGAATCCGCTTTCTTTATTCTTACTCGTAGGGTCTTTCGCGGCTTCAACAGCATCAAGTGCTTGCTCGGTGACAGTCTTTTCCGAACCTCTTTGATTCTTCTTGGATGATGGCGCGCCACTCAAATGAGTCTCGGAACTGATAGGCGCAGGGCCGTTATCGCGTTGCCCTGTTCCTTCGCCAAGACCCACCATTGCGCCCTTCTCCATCATCATAATTTGACCGCCGCCACCTTGAGGCGGAGGTCCGCCTTGAGGTGGTAGCCCCCCGCCACCTTGAGGCATCATTCCCCCGCCCGGAGGTAAGCCTTGTTGGGGCGGCATAGGCATACCGCCACCCGGCATTGGAGGTGGTTGACCACCCGGAGGCGGTGCGCCGCCTTGTGGTGGTTGTTGTTGCTGTTGAGGGTCGGGCTTTGAGTAAGTGAATCGTATGTCGCTACCTGCTCCTTCTGTGAGTTCTGCTTCAAATCCAAGTTGTATCATACGCTGTGCGATGTTGACTTCTTGCTCATCGCGTCGTAGCCTTGTCACATCATCTTCTTCTTCGTTAGGATAAAGTGTAAGTTCCCACTCGTCAACACCCATTTCTTTGAGGAGACGAGGGAATATATTCTTCGCGTAAACTTTCTGCCCGTATTCAACAGCGCGATTAGTGACAAGGATTTGCATTCCTTCATTGTTGAGTCCGCCGGATTTGCCCGCGTCCATCATAAAGATGCTTGACACCCCATAGAATGCGGCAATGCGAGTCCTTACTTCATCGCGGATTTGAGAATACTGCATCTCGTCAAGGCTATCCATGAAACGAACGAACTCAACTTTACCACGACCCGATGCTGATTCAATACCAACCTTCGGTATGTAGTGCGGGTCGCGTTCCATCTTCTCTTCTGCGCCTTTCCAAAACGATGCGGTGGATTGAATGTTGTCTGTTGTGATTGCGAGAATACCGCGGGGGATTCTGCGCTTTTGATACGCGAGGTAAATGTAATTATCCATCGCGGTGAGAGTTTGTGCCTGTCGCCACATCGTAGCAACAGGGCTTCGGCCATACAGTTTAGATGGGTTGTATTTACTTGTGTGGATGATTTCTCCTTCAATGTAATACTGTGTCTTACCACTACCCGCTGTGTTGATGTAGTGAACATCTTGGAGAGGTAAAGAGCAAACATCACACTTGTGATGGTCGCCATTGTGAGGATAAGTTTTGTCTCGGTGAACAGGGCAAATGAGATACCTACCGCCGCGCGAACCGCGCTTATCGGCAACAATTCTCATGAATGTTGGGTCGCCGCGCATAACTTCTTTGATTCGGAAAAAGGCAATCTCACCATTGTCGGGGTCAATGAAATACTCTTTGATGAGGATAAGGAACGCGTCATCAACAATGTCTAAATCCCACTCAACTTCGCGCATAACATCCATAAATGATTGGTCCATGCTGTTTCTTTGGTCTAACAACCAACGAGGGTAAAGTATTTGGTCAACATCGGGAGATTCAAACTCCTTCATTCCACATAAATGACATTCATCAACTGTGTCGTGTTGGTATTCTTCTTTACAGTTCGTGCATTTTTTATGAAACTTTTTCTGCCAATAGTGGCCGCGCCTAAACACTTCTTGACAAAGTGTGTTGATAGTGGTTCTTAAAACAACAGACTCTTGAACTGTCGCGTAAAGAGCAGGGATGCTTACACCTTGAACGAGAACGGGTTCTTGAATACCCGCTTTCCAAAGCGGCATAATGGGTTCGGGAGTGGTTCGTCGTCGGAACGGTTTTGATAATGATGACAAGAACCTGCCGACTACTCCTTGCTCATCCTTAGCCATCAAATCAACCTCTCTATACGGTGAATGTCGTCCACAAGGCGGATAACTTCATTGTCCCGTTGTCCCCATGCAAGAACTTCATGCTCTTCAACCTTCCACTCTTTTAACAATTTGGCTCGCTCTTCGGGAACATCCTTCCAATTTTCCCACTTGACGACGCGGTATAGTTCATCTCTTCGGGATTTCACAAGGTTGGTTTTAGAACCTCTTAGGTCAAGCAATTGCAATACCGCGCTCGCTTGAGCCTTCTTCATATGCAAATGCGGTTCAATGCCTTTGAGCAACTTTCTCAAGTCATCAGCACCATAGAATTGAAGGCGGTGTTGTGTGCGTTTACTGTTCTTGTGAATCTTCAAATCAGTTTGCAACACACCACAGCCGAGAGCCTTGTGTAAGTTCTCACAATGGATTTTCCCGCGACCACCTGTTGCTACAAAACCTGCTCTTGGTTCTAACCTCTTTGTGATTGTGATATAACCATCTGCGTCAAGGAATCCCGCCGCGTAAGCCCATATGTCTTTCACAATAACAAAGTCATCGCGAATAACACCGTAGTTCGTGCCTATTTTTTCAATATCATATTCAACACCATGCGTTTTCAGCAACGAAGCCATCTTGCGAATGCTTAGATTTTTAGGCGAACCTATTGAATTGTAAATCTCATTTGATGATAGCGGTCCTCTTTGAGTTAGAACATCGGTTGTGCGCGTAAGCCATATCGCTTCTTGCTTCGTGATGTTATCAATTGAATGTAATGTTTGTCGCCATTGCTTCTTTGCGTCTTTTCTCATTTGATTTGCGCCTAACCACATCTCTAATTGATTCGCGTCAAAGTCGCCCTCAACTTGAGCCAATTTTGAAATTACATCATTGGCTTGTTCCCATGAGGCACAGGCGCGTCTTAGTGCAAACTCGCGAGAAGAGCCGTGTTTCCTCAATGCGAGTAAGTCCCTGTCGGACACACCAAGCCCGCGTATAGAAGAGAGGTGTTCGTCAGCCCACGGTAATGATTTCAGCGTTGAGTCAACCTCTTCGCGCTTAGCAACTCGTATCGCTTTAATAGCAAGGTCAATGTCGTCGCGCATGTCTTTTCTCTCGCGACGAGCCATTCGTAAATCCTTCACCATAGTTTCAGCGTCTTTGCCAAATACTGATTGAAACCAACCATTCTGCGGCATTACACTTTTCAGTTGTTGCGTTGCCGCTTGAACTAACTCTTGCTTCTTCTTCTCCTCTTCAATCTCATTCGGTTTTGGAGGTTCAGTTCCGCCCGCTAATGTGCCTTGTCCTTGTGCTACGGGGGCTTCACCATCGCCAATCTTCGCCCCTTGAATTGAGTTTTTTAATAGCGAATCAAACACCTTATCAAACGCTTCATCTTTGAGAATAGAACCCGACCACATGATAATCACCGTGTTTCGTATCGCGCGACCATTTTCTTTAGTGAGTTACCGTTCTGTTTATCCAACAACGCGTAACAAGGGCATTTAGGTGCAGACTTAGAACATTCCATTTTATCTTTCATCATGCACACACAAGGGGTTTTCTTCGTTGCGCCGCAACAGCATTTGTCTTTCATTTCTTTTTCCCCTTCTTTTTACCTGTTCCGATTTTACCTTGACAGACCTGCACAGCATATCCATTTGCGTAAGCGGATGGGTAAACATCAAACTTGCGCTTAGCCGCCGCTTTTCCTTTAGGACATAACTTCTTCTCTAACATTTCAAACGCGGCGCGGTTGCACACGCAATGATTGCATCCACAATCGCTCAACAGTTCCACCTCTTGAGTGATGCGCCTTTTGGAGTGAGTTTACCACCTTTGCTTGTAGCACCTTTCATACCTCCCATCCGCGCGCAAAATGACTTACGACGCTTTGCTGATTTACTACCGGGTTTGAGTAAACTTGGTTTTTTAGTGACAGGGGGTTTGAGATTCGCACCTGTTTTGCGTTTAGCGTCGGCGCGACCTTTAGCGTTCAATCCACCCTTCTTACTGTGTTTGTTTGGATTGTAGCCATGAAACGGTTTGCTCTTTTTCTTTGCTTTCAAAACAGCATTCGCTAATTCATATGGCGAACAGCAATTGCAGAATGAAACTTCTTTCGCAATTACCCTATCATCCATTGTTGCTAATTCTTCTGCCGTAATCGGCTCATGCATTATGTATTCGTATTCGGTCAATCAATCAACCCCCCCATCATATCATCAATGTCAACTATGCGCTCGCGGAACTCGGTTGTCCCCCAATGCGCTAAAGCAAGCGCGATAGCAAAGTCATCGTGACGACCGATGCTATCCAACTTGCCCTTCTTTGACATGCCGAACATAAGTAGTTCCCGTTCTAACTCGCTCATAAGGGTTCGGGAGTTCTCATCGCCCCACGGCAACCTCAATTGCTCTTTCTCAAAACGCATAACTAATCCCATAAGGAGAGATTCTCGGCGTTGCCGAGTTGAAATGAATGTCTTAATTGGTAAGTCTGTGTCCGCGCGTAATTCAGTAGCGAACACGCGCTGAAAATTGTTCGCTTCAAGTTCTATTACATCGGGTGCGAACTTCGCGTTGAGTTTTTGAATCTCCATAATCTGTGTTCGGAAATCCATATTCTTTCTGCGAACCACATGAACCAACTCAAGCAATTCGGGATTGGTTGAAGGACGACGAAGCACCACCATAACAGTGTAGTCAGCCAACCTGTCCGACGAAATAGCCGGGTCCCATCCGACGAAGTATTGGTCATCGGGGTCGCCATCTGCGCGATTGATAATTCGCAAATCGCTATCTTTTGATGCTTGAAGAACCAATGACGGAAACAAACTGCTCATGTCATCCATCGGCTCACATAGATATTCGCGAGCAAATGCAATAGCGGGCATGTCATTTCTGCGCGCATCAAGAGAATCTAAATCCCAACGCTCCGGCCAAAGCGCGACACCTTGCGTATTGATAGCAGGGTATGTCTCAACAAGATAACCGTCGCGCTGTTCCAACTCCGTGTAAAGGTCAGTTGGTGTAAACGGCGTTCCAACAATCATCAGTTTAGATGTGTGGTGAAGTGTAGGAACAAGAACCTCATAGAACCAACTCGCGACTCTTTGAAGTTCGGTATCTGTCGTCCCCCATAGAATGTCGTCGCATAGAATGAGGTCGGGGTGAATACCACGAATAGCACCACCAACAGACTTCGCACTGATGTTTGAACCGTTACTGAAACCAAAGAATGTCTTTGACCAAGAATCGGCTTTCTTCATGCGCGCTATAAAGGGTATTCCATCTATGAGGTCATTGAGTGTCCTCATGTGATGTATGGATTGGTGCAGACTGTGACTGATAAGAACCGCTTTACATTTAGGATTGAACGCGACTTTCCAAAGCAGGTAGCCGAGGAACAGCGTTGATTTGCCGTGGTCACGCGCCGCTTTTACACAGTATCGTCGTTGTGATTCAAGATTATCATACCATTTTTCGTGGTGGTGAGATAACTGAAAACCAAGAATGTCTTCAAAGAAGAACTTGAAGTCGCGCTTAGCAACTTCGTAGTCAATCTCTTCAACAGTTTCAAGGCTCAAGCCCTCCATAGGGCATCATCACCTGTGTTTCAAAATCATGAGTGCGTTCCACGCGCTATCAATAGGGTCTTCGGAAAACTCCATTTGCGTAGGCATCATGGGTTTCTTCGTTTCAGTCATTGTAGGTGCAGGTGGTTCATCCGGTGTGGATGGTTCATCCGGTGCGGATGCACCGGGGTCTTCGCCGCCTCCACTTTCAGTCATTGTAGGAGCAGGTGAGTCGTCGTCCATACCCGGTCCGAATCCTCGCCTCTTAGCGTGTTGTTGCATCATTCTCTTTTGATAAGGCGACAGTCTTCGCTTACCGCCTCTCTTTGTAGGAACGGCTCTCGCCGCCGCTTCTAACTCATCATAGTCACTTCCTTTGTAGTTTCTAAATGCATCAACAAGTGCGCGAGAAGTTTTTTGTCGCGTTGAGCCTACCTTGCCGAACTCTTTGTCTCCGTCATGACCTTCTCCCGCATAGTTCGCGTAAGCGTTTTCTTCGGGCATTGGTGTGTCAGTTTGAGCCGCTTCAACAGCCGTCGGTTCTGCGCCTCCCTCAACTGCTTCGGAAGGTGTAGGCATAGGTGATGCCTCTTCGGGCATTGCTGTCTCCGGTGAAGTTTCAGTCATTGTAGGTGCAGGTGAAGAAGTTTCAGTCATTGTAGGTGCAGGTGTTTCTTCTGCCGCGGGCGGAGTTTCAATGGCATTGTCTTCAGCCTGTCTATCTCCAATTTGTTTAATCCTTTGACGCAAACTCATTTTTGCGTTTGAGTCTTGGAGTTTATCACCAATTTGATTGTATTCGTCTTGCATACCCGCTAACTCATCCTTTTGGTCTTGAGTTCCGCCACTATGCATGCTGTCTTTGAAACGACGAATCTTCTCCTCTTGTCCGCGTTGTTGACCTTCATTAGCGATACGACCGCGCTTTGCGGCTCGGTTTTCAGCAAGTGCCTTTGGAGTATTCTTGATACCTTGTGCCAATCTTGACATTCTTCCGCGGAATCCTTCTTTGGCTGAACCGTCTGCTTCGCGACCCATTCTGCCGGAGAAGAACTCTTTTGCCGCACCAAGAGCCTTTTGCCCTCCTTCTTTCGTAGCACTTGCCGCACGACCGGCCATATCCATAGCACCGCTTGCGGCTGATGCCATAGCGGGTGCGGCGGTGTTCATCGCGAAGTTTTTACCGCGACTTGCAATATCTGCAACTTTCTCACCTGCGGTGATAGGCATACCTGCATCCGCGCGCTCTTGTAAGTTTTGAGTTTTGCGTTGTTGTTTGATTTCAGCGCGATTTGCTCTTCCTTCTCGGCGCATATCGCGACCGCTTGTTTGGCGATAGTTTTGACCCTGTTGTGAAATCATACCGCGAGGCATAGCACCACCAAATGATGTTGCCCCGCCTTCTGCCGCAAGGTTTTGAGTTGGTTGTTGTTGAGATTGTGGTGGTTGTTGTTGTGGTGGTTGCTGTTGCAACTGTTGAGCCTGTGGATTCTTGGTAATCATCTCTTTGAGAAGAATGTCGGGATGAGTTTGATTAACGCTTGACATAGCCTTTAGAATAGGCGCGTAAGAAGTATCGCTATCATCAAACAGAACATAGTTTGCCTCTTGCAAAGTGTGTCCTTTTTTATACATGTATTCCATCGTTCCGAGGATTATACCATCATTCACCATGCTACTATTCCATTCTATCTCATCATCTATATTCATTATAAGACCTCCATGCATGACGCTTTGATAATGCTAACCACATCGCGTCTTACTTGAAAATGTTTCGCTATCCTATCCCAATCTCCAATACTCATCGCGATTGCGCGAATATCGGCTGATTCAAGGTCAAGTTCTTTCGCTAAACGCGACATGTGATTAGGGTTTGATGGATTGAGATTCCTACTCGCGACAGATTTCATGATGCTTGCATCCTCCCAAGTGTCATGTCTTTGAACGCGTTCCATAATTGTTGCAATTGCACCCATTGGGTCATCATCGGAGAACTTGAATTGATTGGGGTCAAACTGTGGCGCGAATGCAGGGAACGGTGAGAAGCCTCCACCTCCTGTTGCACGAAAACCTGTGCTACCTCCTTGCTCCGCGAATGGGTCATCAGCAGAAGGTGCTTGAGTAAGTTGGTCTAATGGTGGACCGCCACCTGCGCCTCCGCCTCCGCCATCGGGAGGAGGTAATGCACCACCTGCGCCACCTGCACCTTCGTCCATGTCAATATGTGCGGGAATTGTGTCGTAGTAGTGTGAAGTATCGGAGTCAATTTTGTTATGCATACTGTGCATTTCGGGCGCAAGACCCATCTCTTCAAAGTTGATAGGTTCGCCACCTTGCTGAACAGCAAAAGTATTCCAACCATCAACAACAGAAGCAGGGGCGGGAGAAGAACCAAGCGCGGCGTTCACATCAACCTCCATCTCTTGTGCTGTCTTTAGCATAGACATGAGGCGAATTGCACCGTCTGTTCTGCCCCTATCCATTCCTTTTATCTTCTTCGCGAATTGACTCTTGTGAGAATGATACAAATTAGAAGCGTCGGGGTTTGAACCTATCTCTAAATGATTCGCAATGTCGCGAACTAAGTTGTTGAATTGTGTGTTAGAACCACGCTTACCTCGCCCTAACATTGCTTGAGCGATAGGCGCGCGAGCCATCTGTTCGGCTAATCTTTTACCTACACCTTGAGCCATTAAATCTCGTATAACATTTGATGGTGGGCGACCTGCTCCTGTGTGTGGTATCATGAATCGCGGGTGTCGCTGTGCAACAGTCGCGATAATATCGTAAGGTCCAATTTGACCATAGAACGCTTTCTCGCGTCTTGATTGAGAATGATGTTCGGGGTAAGCATGATTGTCGGGGTGAGTTGGGTCTTTCTCATTTGAGTTATAACGACGAAGAAGCCCTCGCATCTGCCCGTCTTCTCCCGGTGCGCGTATAATGTGTTGAGGTTCAAACACATTTGATTTCAAACCTAACTCACTTTCAAGACCTAAATCTTTGTTAATGTCTTGAAACTCTTTGTGAGAATGAAAAGCCGCAGACTCCAATGCTCGCCCTGCTGTTGGATGCGGCGCGTTGTTAGCATGGAGATTGATGATTTGCCCTTTATCATTTCTAACCTTTCTCCTTGATGAAGGGACTCTTCTCGCTTCATGCGCGCCATATGTGTTTGTCATGTAAGCGGGATTAAGGTTGCCGTTTTCGTCAAAATACTGCTCTAATTTATTCCTATCATCGCCATTCTTTCTCTTAATGTCATTGAAACGCGCGGCTGATTGATTGAGAACATCCTTAGCGAACTTCAACGCACTCTCTTTTGGATAACCTTGCTTCACCAACTCTTCTGCATAAAACCGAGCCGCCGCCTCAACAGGCCAATAGCGCATATGGTCGGGAATCTCCGCGTGGGGTTTGTTGGTCTTATGGTCTATATGAAAATGAGACATTTCTTTGTGTGGTGAATCCGGTCCGGGGAATGACATGCGCACCATTGTTCCGTCGGGTAGTTGCTTGAACACACCCTTACCTTTGAGGATAACATCATCAAACATCACAGTCCACCTCTCCGTGTGTAAAGGCCATAAGCGTGTGCGCCCCACATTGTAGGGTCATCATCGGGGTCTGTTTCAGTAGCACCTGTTGGTGCAGAAGTCATACGCGGTGCGGCGTTTGGTGTAGGCCCATCCGGTGCAGGGTCAAGCGAAGCATCCATCTTTCGCGTTAAATTACGAAGCAATTTTTCTAATTTGGAAACAAGCCTTCGGTATTCAATTTTATCCGAATGACTCATGCGCGGTCTTGATGCCCTACCTCGGATGTAATCGCCTAAAACACCCTTCTTGATGAACTCAAGAGATGCAAGAATAGAACTTTCATCCAATGCGGATGCACCACCTGTTGACAAATCGTGGTCTTTTGAATGACCTGCACCCATAGGTGTGTCGGGGACTCTTGGAGTGTGTGTTTTTTTAGGGCCAAGCAACGCGTCGCGGTATTTGGGTGAGCCGCGTATAGCATGAGGCTTTCTTGATTCTGTGGTTTCAGTAGGAATAGAAGGAGTGACAGGTTGAGTAGGCATCATTTGACGCTGTTCGCCCCTGCGCGCTTCTGCTTCTTTCTGTCTTGGGTCGGAATAATTTATCTTTGGTCGCGTTCTTCCTGTGAATTGACTCACATAACGCGGATAAGCCGCATCCATTCTGCTGTAAGCGGGCGATAGCATAGATGCTCTTACACCCGCCATCGTTCCTGTCACGCTACCGGGAGTGCGCGTTGCGCCGGTTTTGAGCCTACGACCTGCTTTCTTTTTTCGCTTATTCTTCACAGTCTCAAGAGTTTTAGTTCCCTTCTTCTTTCTCCCTTTAGAAGCGCGCTGTCGTGCGCGAACTGTGTCAATAGTAGTCGTTTTTTGAGGTTTGTCGGTGTCGTATTTTGGAGGCTCGTCTTTTTTTTTAATCGCGTCAAACGCAATATCCATTGGTTCGCCTGTCATGACACCCATACCTTGACCGTTAGCGCGCGGATTTGCACCATCAATAGCATCAGCCTGTCCGACTTGACCCGCGAGTTCACCCGCTTCTTCGGTAGGTCGCTCTTCATCCTCTTTGTTTTGTTGAGGTATTTTAATTTGTAAATGTTGAAGCCCTTGTAGGAGACGAGCGCGCTTCTCTTGCTTCTCTTGCTTCTTCGCATCATGCTTAGCGCGCTCTTCGGAGTCTTCGCGACCAACAATGGAGTCTTCTTCTAATTCCTCCGCGCTATAACGCGGATTGAAGCGGAGTCCCGCTGTGCTACCTGTTCCGTCCCCCATCGGCATTACAACACACCACCGCACAATGATTCAAAAGACCTTTGGAGGACACTCGGTATATTGTAATAGAATAAACACACATCTTCATTCCCTTGAAATGCTGAACCATATGAACTAAAAATGAGGTGAACGGCTGTTAATTGATGCGCGAGAATACTCTTTGTTTGTATAAACTTCTCACCATCGTCAACCATCATTATTTTGAATTGGGTTTCCACATCGCGAAGCACTCCTCTATGCGTATGATATTCAGCATAGATTTGGGGAGCCATGTTGCTTACTGCGTGATGCCATCGGTCAATAACATGATGTGTGAGTTTGAAGAAGCGCGGAAACTCTTCTGTGCTTAATGGGCGAGTTATCAAGAGTAGGTCATTGTCTTCAATATCATCGCATTGGATGAAAGGGACATAGACCGATTTCTCATTCATCATTCTCACCCATAAGTTTAGTGCGTAATCTGCGCCACACTTCGGGGGATTCCTTCGCTAATTCAACTTTGAGTATGTTAATCGTTTGCGCGTTGATGTTTTCAGTCACATTACCTGCGGCGCGGTCTTGTATCTTCATCATCATGTGAATAGTGTCGCGAACCTCTTTGTGAAGCGAAACAATGTTCCTAACATATTGAGGGTCATTGCGGTCTGCATCATCAAGAAAGAAACCCAATTCCCCGTTAAGGCGATTCAAATTGTTTCTTACCGACTCCATTTCACCACCTGCTTGAATAGCAATTATATCAGCCGCCCCCTTCTGCACAACAGGTTTGAGATGATGTTTGAGATGATGATAGACTGATGATTCGGCAATATCTCCTCCAATGTCCTCGGCAATCTCTTGCGTTGTCATAGCCGCGTTGTAGTAAGCCATTTCAAGTGATTCTCGTTTGTGGGATGTGCAGAAAAGACATTCGCTATTGCTACCCATATGATATTCCCCCATATGGTTACGAAAGTGTCGGTCAGCCGTTCCTTCGCGCCAACCTTTGTCTTTATCCAATTGCTTAGCGATGACGATGCCATCCTTCATCAATTGCTCTAAACCATCGCGCTCATCATCTTGACAAAAACCACAAGATGCGCGGGTAATTCTTTCGCCCACAATCAAGCGGAGGCCGAAACACTTGAAAAACATTGAGTAATAGACCCTACTGTGCGCTTACCTAAAAAAACACCGAGAGTCGCGGGAGTCCCCCTCAACAAAACAGCCGCAATCAGTCTTGGAAAGGGAGTTAGGGACTCTTTACTTAACCGAAAAGTGAATGATGAAGAACGCAGTAGGAGATTGAAAATATGTCACTCTTGCGAACATTTTAGCGCGCCGAGATGCACTCTATGTGGGTGTTTTATGAACTTCAAAACAACTTTAGCATCAAGCGAATGCCCTATTGGTGAATGGTCATCCTTGCGAGAACTTGCGATAAACCATTCCGGTGAAACTGAAAAGACCAAACAAAGCGACGAGTAAATACGACAGGCTTGTTGAGTCCATTGAACCACTGTTAAACGCGATAATCATAAAACAACCAAGTGTTAGGCTGATTAACTGAACCATAATCATGTCAACGATGACAGACTTACGCATATTGCTAAAATCACTTACCGCGCTAATCAAACCGCCCGTCCAATCTCCACTTTGCATCTTAACGGCCTCCTGTTGCCAATCCGCGCACTAATGAGCCGATACCACCACCAACATTCTGCATCATACCGGGGTCAGCCATAGCCGAGTCCAACATGGTTTGCATACTGCCTTGATTTGCCATAGCAACCATTTGTTGCACTTGCATTTGGTTCTGTTGCACTACATTGGATGAGTTGTTTTGTATTTGCGTCTTACTCATAGTGACGCTATCGGCAGTTGGTAGTCCTTGAACTCCACTAAAGTCAAACTTGTAGCCTTCTCCGTCTTCAACTAAGCGCGCACTTGCAAGCATAGTGTGAACGGAAACCGCTACAACGCTACTCATTAGACTAATTAGTGGTTGAAAGTTCGTATCACTCGCTAACCAACGGTCAATGAGTGGATTTGAAGTGATAAGCGCAGAAATTATATCCATTTCGCTTGGTGGGGCTTGATATTGCGGCTGTCCCCACGGAGATTGTTGTTGACCCCATTGCTGTTGCCCCTGCATAGGAACTTGTTGCTGTCCTCCGGCCAATCCGAGATTGATAGCACCTGTTTGCGCGGGTTGTTGGTTGTTACTGAACGGCCACACCATGATACCACCTCACGCGTCACCCTCATTTGATACTGTCGGTAAAGGCATCGCATTCGCGTTTTGCATCTGTTGTTGCATTTGATTCATAGCGAGTGCCTCGTAAAGCAACCTGTTGTTCTGCCCTCCTTGAAACTGCCGCATATCAAAAACAATGAGCGTTATATCGTTAGCACCTGTCGCCGCGTTCGTCATATGCATGATAGGAACATTGTCGCGCTCTAACATCTTGAAGAAGGGTTGATAGTTTTGTAATTGAGGTGGTGTATTGTCCTTTTTCTTGATAGTTTGAATCGGAACTGCTACTACCGACACACCTTTCTTGAGTTTAGCCTTTAGCGTTCCACCCTTAGCCTCTTGTTCCGCTTCTTCTTCGCGTTCCCACTTAGCAAGCATATGATACAAATGCAAGTGTTCGGGGCAGTAAGTGCCTCGCAACTTGCGCCCGCTTGTGACACCCTCTCGCGCTACAAACGCTTCGGGTTCACCTGTGACCGAATTGTGAAAATACAAGTCCCATAGTGATTTTCCTGTCTCCTCATCAACTATTTGGTCGTAAATGTTGCCCGCTAAACGAATAAGGTTCTCAACATCGCATCCGTCAATAACACATCGCATAGTGTTGGTGTTGTATCGGTATTTACCTCCAAAAAACCACCTACGAGGTGAAAAAAAGCCTCTTTCCGTCGGTTTTAGCAACCTATACGCCTGTTTAATGTCTTGACGGCGCGCCTTTGTAGGATTAGCATGTCTTGATGGGTAAAAATTGACTTGCGGCACTTCAACAACGCCCGATTGTTGTTGCATAGCGGCTTGCGCCGCGGCTTGTTGTTGTATTTGCGCTAAAGGCATGTTTGTTTGCGCCGCGAGCCTCAATAAGTCTATTTGTGTTTGATTTCCAAGCATTTAATCACCATTTTAACATTTCAAGTAATGTTTTTTCAACATTCCACCCTATATTTGTCGCCATCATAGAAACGCGGCAAGGGATGCCCGCTTTTTGTAGTCTGCGCATTGCAGGTCTGTGAACATCAAATACTTTATGCTCGCGAAGACGATTGGATTGCCATAACATATTTGCATTATCATCCCACCACTCATCTGCCTTGTTCGCGATAATCCACACTTGCTTAGGCGCGTATCTTTTACCTTTCAACCTTGTTGAAAGTTTGCGATACTTCCAACGCTTCTCAATCAAAGCATCAACAAGAAACTCCAAACCGCCGACAACATCAATGACTTGAGAGCCATTTCCTGTAATCGCGCGAGTATCAGTCATGAATACGACTATTTCCACCTGCCTATCCACCATATCATCAATCCATAGCGACCAAAAACGCTGTTGTCCCCCAATGTCGGACGAATGAACAACTCTGTTCTCACCTTGCCATCGGATTCGCTTTCGCGTTGCATTTGGTAGCACATGACCGCCTTTTAGCAACCTCTTAGGGTGCATAGTTCGCTCTTCAACCGCGTCCATTTCACCCGGAGTGCGCATAAATTGGTCAAGCGTGGTCTTACCGACTAAAGTTGGCCCATACACGCCTATTCGTCGCGGTTTGAGAAAATTATACAACTCTTTACCGTAAACAACAGCACCCATAAGCGCGCTACCCGCTAACGCTACCGCCATATTATGAAACCCAACCTACAACTTTATCTTTGGCCCATTCAGCAGTATTTTCCCATACGCTGAAATCAGTTCCGTATTCAAACCATGAAACACCCAACCCTGTTCCAAAAGCGAGAAGTATTGCGAATAGCAACCCTTTCCCGCGCTCATAATAGGTATCAAGTGTGTTTTGAGTGTGTAATGCGCGTAATGTTGCTTCTGTTGCATCATCGCTTGGTGTCTTAAACAACCAACCCATTACTTTCACTCCTTGTTCTTCTTAGCGAATGTCCCATCAGCCTTTCTTGGCTTTGTTGCGCCTAAAGCCATTGGTTTCTTCTTATCTGCCGCGTGTGTTGGTGCGTTAACCGCTTCTTCTGCCGCATTTTGCATCTCTTGTTGCAAAGCCAAGTATTGAACCACTTCGGGGTCTTGTTCAAGTTGGTCAAGTTGCTGAGAGAACATCATTTCTTGCTTTTTCATCTCAATCTCCATCTGCTTCTGCGCAAATCCCATCTGTTGCTTCTGCATTTGACGCGACATGGTTTTCTGCATGTTCGCGAGGCTCGCCTTTTGGTCCATTGAGTCTTGAGCGAGCATTTTCCAAAGGAAATAACCCATACCCTGTAATGTGAACGCACCCATCGTGTAAGTTAGCGCGTTTGTTCGCACACTGTCGTCAACGAGCCATAATTCTGCATCAAATACGCCGATAGCACACCCGACCAAAATTGACACGAATGATATGAGTCCAAGTATTCTTAATTCGTCTGCGTTCTGTGGATTACCCGCCGCTTGCATAGTGTTCCCTCAGTTGTGGGGTGAAGTGTGCATCAAATAAAGGTATTTGATTCACCTTATTCTTGTTTTATCGTTTCTTTATCGTAACAATAACAATAATTATTTGTATAAGACAATATCAATAAATCAAGAATTGTTCTCATCCGGTTGCGGTGCGTAAGGTGGAGTTATTGCGGGTATTCCGAACTGCCCCTGCGGTCTGCCGGGGTCAAATCTCGCCTGTTGTCCTTGAACGGGTGGTTTTTCTCGCAAAGGTGTTCCTTCGCCTCCCGGCGTTGGCGCGCCGAGGTCAGCAGGTTTATTTTCAGTATCATATTCATAATCGTCCTTATCATAGCCGGTGTATTCGGGATTGATAGTATCTGTCCCTGTGACTCCGCGAGGGTTTCTTTCAGTCGGAACATCGCTATACATTGGTGTGATTTGACCCATCTGTGTAGGGTCAGTTGGTGAAGGCGTAGGTGCGACAGGAGAAGGTTGACTCATTGGATTACTCGCAGTTCCGTATTTAGGAACATAGGTATCTTTCTTCAAACTATCAACATGCGCTAAGTCATCCATGTGTTCGCGGACATTGGCGGGTATAGGCGACCAATTAGGATGTTGTGATGAAATCAAGGCTGTTGTTGTCGCGTATTCTTCTGCAAAACTTGGGTCATTGAGAGCATTTTCTAAATCACTTCTTGTTTTAATTCCGTTGCGCTCACACATTGTCTCAAACGCTAAGTTGGGGTAAAAGTAAGTCTTGAACATCTGCGCGCCGAACTTTACTAACTGTTTATCGCGTTCTATTGCAGGGTTCTTCTCGTAATTCTTGAAGTAATAGTTCACCATGTTCGCAAGACCGTTGTAATTGTCGCCTCCCGACTTACCGGCGAACATTGAGACAGGTTGCGTTCCTTTCTCTTGCAGTTGAGAAACGCGCGTCTCCTTATATTCATGAGGTGAAATAATCTCACCGCCGATTCTGTAAATTGTTTTGTTGTTTGCGCCTTTACCCTTTCCACCATCAATTAAATCCTGTGCCGCTTTCTTTATGATGTTCATTTGTTTCCCGTCGCCACCTTGCTCATTGGGTCTAAATATCTCCTTCAACTTCGCAAAAGTCAACGGTTCGGATTGAGATATGTGGGGAACACCGGGTTCTCCTTTTGATGGATAACTAAGAGGCTTTTCGCTCTCCGCGTTTGCCTTAACGAAGTGCTTCAACGCTTTCATCATTAAGAAGTTTTCAAACTCTTTGTTGAGTTGTAGGTCAATTTGAGATTCTAATTGGCGATGATAAGGCACTTCACCTTCAATGGGTTCGTGATACGCGTCATAATCAATTGAACCATCTTCAAGACGAGGCGGTAATGTAGGCATCAACCACTTCTGTGCTTCATCGCTGAAATCACTCAACGAATCGTGCAATTCCATACCTGTAAACTGCATTTCTTCTTGCTTCTTGCCGGGAACTTCTTTCAATAATTGCTCGTATTCTTGACCTACGGGCAGACTTTTAACGCTATTCATAATAGGCGCGGGAACTCCACCCTCTCGCATTTCATCAAGACGCTCCATGAACTCCATTGCGCGTTTGTTGTCGTGCTTGTGTGCTTTTTGCGCGGTTGGGCCTTGACGCAAGAAGGCAGAAACAATATCGGACTTTCCGGCAAACTTCACCGCGTCATCTTCGGGATTGTCGGCATAAATGTCGCCCAATTTATTACCCGGTCCAAACTTACCGGGCGGAGTTCCTTTACTTGTCGCCATGACTCCTTCCTTACCCAATAATTGCTGTTTCCATTCCTTTTGCACCCTTTTAACTTCTGCGGGGTTGCTGTTGCGCGCAAACCATCTCTCAATAGCATGCGGTGAAACAACATGCGCGTTGAATCCTTCGTGGTCATCATAAACCTTCATCTCCGCGTTTGTCATCAAGCGACCTTTGTGGTAATGAAGTAGTGGATTGTTAAAGGCGTGTTTCTGTTTATCAAATAGGTTCTTCACATTGCTATCGCCTCCGCTTTCAATGTTTGAAACTGTTTGAGAAGGCGACGCATGTTGCGCTTTGTGGTGTTTATTGACTAAGTTCTGTAATCGCGAGAACATAAAATTAAGTGATTTTCCATTGCGGTCACTCTTAGAAGCCCATTCGCTTGAACCACCCAAAGTGAAATTAGAATCGTGCTTCAAATCAATGTGAACTCCCTCCATAATCTCATCAATATACTCTTGAGCCTCCTTCTTTGTATCGTCATCAGCGTCAATTAGTTTGTCATTCATGTTCGCAAGGAGAGATTTCAATACAGTTCTGTGTGTTCCGTTTTGTAATTCTCTTGCCGCGTTTGAAGGAACATATCTCATAGCCTCGCGCATTGGGTCGCCCTCTTCGTAAACAGCAGTTTGGAAACCTATTTCATCGTCTCTTGCTCTTTGTGCGTCTCGGTCTGCTCGTAGCGACTTCAAATGCCCGCGCTTTTGCTCAGCCTCCATTCTCTTCTTTCGTGCATCTTGTAGTTGAGCCGGTGATAACACATCGGGGAATGCCCCATTATGCGCGCTATCAAACATCATCTCTAACGGCATCAACGCTTCGTTGTTGGGGTCGGGGAATGTCTTTAGCAACGCTTTCAAGTTCTTGTTATCATCGCGTTTGCGTCCGGCAGTAAATTGCTGTCCTGTCTCGCGCTTACCATCTCTCTCAACACCCGTTGCGCCTTCTTGTAAAGTGCGGATGCCTGTAATGTCTTTGACAGTAGCCGAGAGAGCATTATGAACATATGGTATTCTGCTCATTGCTCGCCCTATCTGTTCAAGAGTAGCGTGGTCGCCGTGATGGAATGGGTGTTTCAAACGCTCGTTGAATAGGACTTGCATTCTTTCTGTATCTTGAGGGTCAATCTCTCCGCGCCCTAAGCAATGATTGCAAAGACCGTCGGAGATAAGACCTCCTTCAACGCTACTGTCCTCATGTTGACAGTCGGGACACGCATATGTAGCGTGTTCGTGGTCATCCCAAGCATCATCTCCATACTGTTCGCGATGATGGTCAAACGAAGGTGTGTCGGCAGGTCGCCCATGTTGAGTGATATAATGAGCCATCTCCTCATCGTCTTGGTCAAGGTGTCTCAAATCCTTGTTGTGAGTTGCAAAATAATTCGCGAGTCTTTCAATCGGAACTGCGCCATGACCGCGACAGAAACCACAATGAGAGGCAGTTCCTAATCTGTTGTCGTTGTTGCGCTTATCTGCGTTGATTGACATGTCGCTGTGGTTTCTTTTCCGCGCGTCTGCTTCATCCATCAAACCACTTTTATTCGTCTTAGGTTTGGTGTCGGCAGTTGTTCCGAACAACTTACTCATGTATTCTTGCGTCTGTTGGTCTGTTTCAGTTTCCTCTTCATCATCCTGTGGAGGTTTCCAACCTTTCTCCTCCATCAATTTGAGAATAGCAGGTATCTCGCTAATGGACTCAATGTGAGGTATGGCGAATACACCGCTGTTCGCGTTGAAAATTGAGCCAAAGGCTCTATCCCCACCATGACGCAATGCTTTACCCGCGGCTGTCGTCCATTGCTTTTCAGCACCGAGTCGTTGTTGACGCAATACAAACTTATCTCCGTATCTGTAAGGAACATCCGCACCTGTCTCGTCGTAAGTGCGCGTTTTGTTTTCTTGCTCATTCAGCCCTTTCGGTCCGGTGACAGGAGGTTTTACTCCCGCGCTGTAAACCGAGCGAGAAATCTGCCCGTCGGGTTGAGTGTAATGTTTATCCATCAACATATCAATTAAGTCTTCGTTGCCTTTATTTGAAAAAGCATCTTTGTTTGCTCGCCCATGATAAGGAACAATGTCCTCCCACATAGCGACGAGCGCACCGACCGCGTTTTGGTCAACATTTTTGACATTCTCGCGCGCCGTTACCATTGCTTTTTTGTTTGCTCTTTGGAGTTCATCATTCTTTTTGTATGCATCATGAATCTTACCTAACAACTTTGAACCGTTTTTCAATTTTGACTTTTCGGGTATTCTAACAGCAAGGCCAATTCTCTTCATCCCGTCTTCTATTTTCTTTCGCTTATCTGCGAATATAGCAGGGTCAAGAGTCTCTAATTCATTTGCCGCAGACGCGTATTGAGCAAACAATTTACTGTTTGTTTCATCTGCAAAGAATGCATTATGCTTCTTACCTAATGCTTCTCTTTGCTGTGCGATTATCCCCTTTTGATGTTGAAGTTCTGCTACTTCGCGTCCGCCGCGACTACCCATTATGGATTCAACCAATCGCATTTTTTCACTGTATTTCAGTGGTTGGTCGGGGCGAATGTTTGCGCCTTTCATCTTGAACCCTTCTTCTTGCAAATCATTCCATAGATTGAGTGCGCCGGTAATTGATTGACGCTGTGCTGTGAGAATGTTGTCCTCCTCTTCTCTTGCTCGGAACGCGTTGTAATCATCGGGGAATAGTTTAGCCATGAGTGTTAGTTGGGCTGTGTTCATTTTAGCCGCACCAACAGGGAGGAGATTTTGAGCGCGTGTTGACAAACTGAAATGTTTTGCAACATTCTTACCTTTACTTTGTTTGTCAACCATTGCTTCATACAATATGCTTCGTATGCTGTCGTCTTCGTAGTTGTCAAGGGTCTTCCAATCAAGACCCAAGTATTCAGCAACGGATTTTAAATTAGCGGTCTTTGGCGACCCTTCTCTAAAGAGATATGTCAAGTCCGGCACTTTGACTTTCATGTAAACGAATGGGCTTCTCCCACCTCGCGCGTTCTTGATTTTCTCATGTGAGTTGTTGTATGCGCTCTTTGCATCTTGGTTTACAAAGTGGTCTTTGCTACCAACACAAGCGTTGCAATCTCGTTTAGTATCAAGCCGCCCCGTCATCAATTCGTGAGTTTGTTCACGCGTTTTGTTGAGATATTTGTCATCAACTTCGCGCGCATCAATTTTATCCTTTAACGCATAAAAAATACTTCGCGCGAAAGGTAATGCGCTCTTACTACCGCCGGAAGACATTGCGCGTGACAACTCCTGTTTGAGTTTATCACGCTCTCTCTTTACCTGCCTTGCTTTATCATTTGCTTCGTCACTCCCTTCGGAATACTCACGCATTTGATAATATGAATCTAACTCTTCGGTGAGTTTGTCAATCTTTTCCCGCATCTCGCGTTGTTCATCTTCACCCACTTGAACAGACATTGCCTTTGCGCCCGCACCTGTCATGATGTTCATGAACGCTTGTTGGAAAGCCGCGCTATCACTCAATGGTTCTTCATCGTCTTTCTGTCGTGTTTGGGCTAATGAAGCGCGTTGTTGCACCGAGCGTATTAACTCGTTGAGAACATCGCCGTAATCCACACCAAGCCCTTCAAACTTGGCTTGGAGAGTGTGTGATTGTTCTAAGAATCTGCCCGCGTATTGCTGTTGAGCCATTCTCGCTTCTTCTTCTTCGGTTCTTTCACCTTCGTCTCCTTCGTCAAGCACAGGTGCGCGCATCAAACTTTTGAGTTCGTCAATAGAATGCACTCTATACGCGTCGTTATGCGCCCACGCATCGCCTTGCTCGGCTCTTATATCTTGGTGTGCGTTCAAAGCCATGATGACCCCTTGTGTTCCCATAACAGCGTCAAGTAACCTTTCAGCATACTTCATTCTCTCTTCGGCATTCCTACCATAGAGAGGGTGAGCAGGGTCATGGACTTCGGGTATTTGGTCCATGCTGTGAATTGCATATCCATGTGCTTCGTTGAAATTATGTTCATCAAAATAAGTATGACTTAGTTCGCGTGAGGCTCGCGCTGAACTCATTTCTCCGCGCTTTACTTTGCCTTTTAACGATTCGGAGTGGCGAAACCATTGAGCGTTGCGATATTTCTGCGCTTGCTCGCTATCATTCGCTTGATTTTTACCGTATTTGCCTCTAACATACGCCGCCGCATCACGAATCTCTTTTGGTGATTGAGCAAGCGATGTTGCTTCACCTAAAGCCGATGAGTCGTCAACGCGCCCCGCGGTTTCGGATGACTGTTCTGTTGCCTCTTCTCCGCTGATACCAATATCGTCGCCATCATCGTCAGTCATGAAGTCGCCACCTTCACCTATTGAACCACCTCTTGCTTCACCCGCGTAACCTGCTTCTCCGGTGCTTGTTTGACGGCTTAAGCCACCTCCACCTCCGCGAGTGTCACCGAAAGACAATTCGGGGAATGCTCTTGACAAATGCCCGCCTTGACTCGCGCTGTTCATGATAGCCGAGTGTGCTTTGTAAGGTGGTTTGGCCTCATTTAAGTCAGCAATCAAGGTCTGTCCGAGTTTCCTTTGGTATGCCTCCCCTGTCGCTCTCGCAACATCTTGACCCAACAAAGCCTTCATTGGTTCACTCATCACATCGGGAGCGTTTACTCTCCCACATTGAAGGTCTAATAATTTTGCAATTTGTTTCATTGCAGGTGTCACGATGTTAGGTGCGCGACCCTTCTTACCCCCGCGCATTCCGATGTTCTTTATCTGTAATGCGTCGCGAGCGTGTTGATTGACATTGTTTTGTATTGAATTGAACTTTTCATTTAGAGCGACGCTTCGCAACCTTGACCTCAACTGCTGATTCATGTTGTGGTATTCCTCAGTTTCTTGAGAGAATTGATTCTTCAATCTTTCTAACTCATCGCCTTCAACACCTGCTTTTTGCGCATCATCCAACTCTTGAGTGTGGCGCGCTTGCATTTCGTTATGTGATTCAATTTCGCGCTCTTGATGGTATGTTTCATACAGGTATTGCATCATACCGCCGGGGAATAATTTTTCTTCGTCAACTCCTGTGTCGCGATTGCGTATCTTCTTCGTTACCGGGTTATTGATGCTCTCTTCTAAGGTATCAGCGATGTTGCTCGCCATGTCATTGTAAAAACCAATTGGTTTGAGCCGCGTGGAGTCGTCTTCAACATCATCCCTGCGCGGTTGAACCCTTACTCGCGAGAAGAGTTTTTCGTAGCCTTCTTTGGCTCGCTGTTGTTCTTCTTCTTGTGTGCCGAACTCTCGCGTAGGTTGCCCCTTATCGTCATAGTCCTCACCAAAGCCTCTTTGCGCGTCGGACTGTGTGAGTTTTCTTTGGCGGGCGGCTTCTGCTCGGTTCGCAAGGAAGTCTTGCATAGCCTTTTCGTCTAATTGAAAGCGATTATCATTGATGGCTCCCTCTAAGAAACCATACCATGCCGCGCCGAGTGGACTCTCATCATACAATAAGTCATCAATTGCCCGTTGTGGGTCTTCGCGAATAGAGGATGGTAGCATACCTAAATGATATGCTATTGAGTTTCTTTGTGTGGTTGGTTGAAGGTCTTTAAAGTCAACCATTCGGTCTTTGAAACCTTCGCCTCTCTCCTCAACCAATTCTTTGTATTTTTCTTGTAACCATTTGCTTTGCGCGGGTGTAACAAGAGGTATTTCATCATGTTCAATGCCGTCCTCATCAACCGAGTCAGCATCGTGCTTGATGGTGTCTGCGAACTTGTTGTTGAGTAGGTAAACCATGTCATCTAAAATGTCTTCTGCGGACTCCTTCTCCTCATGTGTTCGCTGAAACCAAAGACGCTCCATTATGTTCGTCAGTTCGCGACCGTTTTTCGCATCCCTGCGCGCATATTTCTCTCTCTTTACCTCGTCCTCTTTAGACCGCTTCTTGGCCTTGAGCAACAGTCCCGAATCATCCAACTCGCGGAGCATCTTTGCAAACAGCATCAAACAGGCGAGGGAGTGAATGCCCTTGAAGGTAACGGTTGAAGGCAAAATTAGTCCGCAAGACGCGCCTGTAAAAAAATAGTTGGGTAATTTTTTTTCTGTATTTCGCATGGGGTTAAGCAGGGCAAAATGCCCTGCTTCGCTACGCGACTCCGCCTAACGCTACGCTACGGGCAATATGATAACGCTAACGCTAAGGATTGCCTCGCTACGCTAAGACCCCAACGCTAAGGGCTTCGCTGTTGCGCTAAGGTGATGCTCTCGCAACAGGGTTCAGCGTAGCGTTCAAGAGCATTCGCGTAGCGTAAGCGGGTTGTCTGTCGCAACGCCTCAGCGTAGCGTTCGCCAACCATATGGTCGGTAGCATATAATTAGCGTTGCGTTGTGCTAATTAGCGTTGCGTCAGCAACCGACCCACCCACCAAAGGTTATAACCACCCCTATGAACCGTTAAGAGATTGTTGCCCAAGGAGGCATTGATAATATGTTAGATAATAACGAATTGATAATTGAAGCAGAACAGATAACTAAGCACCTCATCCATATTGGTTGGGGTGGCGAGAACAAAGACGGAAACATCTCTAAGAACCTACGGGGTAATGAGATTGGGGTTGTTGATGCTAACCATGCTAAGGTATGGGATGAACAGAAAGCACACATTAGAGCAAGGAATGTTTGCTCTTTTGCACTTGGCCTCAAAATCATGAACAGTGGTGGCGGAACAGGCACTCCAACCATTGAGCGTGTTGGTGAAGTAGTCCGACAACAGTTTGCGATTCAAGCAGACAACAACGGCGATGCGATGAAGGAGATTGTTTACAACCGTTTGGTTGAAGCGTTCCCCGAACCTACTGAAGAACCTGCGCCAAGCGTAGCACCTTCACTTAGTAGCGTTGCACCACAACCGACACCATCACCACAACCGACACCTGTTCAAACAGTTGTTAGCGATGGAGTAATGGTTACAGGTATCGTTGAGCCAAGCAATGAAGCCCTTGAGTTTGTCTTAATGGGTATCACAGGAACAACAAACATGCTTGATGCTGTCCGTTCAAAGACTTTCACAAGTGGTGGTAAGACTCGCAACTTTGGTAAGGAGGTTCACCCGAACAACCCTCACCAACCGTTCGCTAACAAAACTCTTGGTGCAAACATCATTGGTGCAACAGGTAGCGAGAATGCCGCTAAGGGCAAGTTTTCTTTGCCTTCTCTTGCTAAGGGTGCTTACTGTGCTTATGATGACTTGTTCACAGGTCTTGGTATCAAGAAGCAAGCCATGAACAACATTCACAACACCATTGACTTCATCAATGATGCTTCGGCAATCCTTCACGCTGTCGGTTCAATGGATGCTCGTAAGCACATCTCTCAAGAGTGCAAACTTGCTATGATGACTAAGCATTACAAATACGATTCTGAGGTCGGGGTTCACAACATCCTTAACATCAGTGAAGTAACTACTGCTAAGCCAACATCAGCCGCTAAGCAAGCACAGATTGATTACTTCAAGGACTTTCAGTTTTGATTAGTCGGTAAGCACCACACCTTAACGCCACACCTTAACACTAACAGTCATGGGGCTTAGCAAACGCCTCCCTTAACGGGTTCAAAAGTTTGCTTGGCTTAGTGTCGCCACCCTTAGCGGGGTCGGCGGCACTAAGCCCTTTTTTTATGCCGCCCTTCGGTTAGCAGGGCTTAGACTTGCCGACCATATGGTTGGTCGTATCGTGAACACGCACGACTCTTAGCGTTCATGGTATATCATTCACGGTTGTTTAGACAACCATTCACATTCACCGTTGCGGGTATGTTAACACTTGACATACGCTCAACGATTCACTACTCATGTGGCTTCCTTGAAGCGCATGATTTAACACACAACAACACAGGATTCGGACTCATGGTTATCCGATACTGTAAGACAACCCAACGAGGGCAGGGAGACGAGGTGCATACTCGCCCTGTTTTGACTTGGAGGGAAAGCGAGAGGTGCAATACCTTTCCCTGTGCCTGTTGTGATTTCAATTCCTGTATTATTGCTACTGTCTTAGAAGAATAACTATGTTATTTATCTAATAAAGAAACAATAAACAAGAAACATATGAGGAGATACAATGAACGCCTTACTAAATGAAGAGACGAATACAAAAGATATGCAAATGCTTAGCAACGCTCACGATTGGCAAGCCCATGCCTTTACCGAATGGCTATCCAAAGCACCCGAAGCGTGGAAGTATGGTCATGTGCTTAACCGCATGACAATCAAAGCGATAACAGGTAGCGGTAAGACCTACCTAAGCGTGATGATTTTACAACACCACATGACTCAACCCAACGCAAGAGTCGTTGTCGTTGTCCCGTCTAAGGGATTGCTCAAGCAATGGTATGAGATACTGTCGGGATGGAACATCGCTAATGTTAGCCGTTGCGGAGACGGCAACAAGTATGACCGCCACTCACCTATCGTTGTAGTAACTAAGCACTCACTAAGGAAACTGCGTGGTGCTAAGAATCTAACGAAGGGCAACACAATGTTTGTGCTTGATGAATGTCATAACATGGCTTCACCTAAGACATACGATGTTCTTGATGACATGGGTAAGATAGGTATGATACAGAAGGTCATTGGAGTTAGCGCAACACCTGCTCGGACTGATGGACGCAACATCATGGACTTGACGGGTAGCGACAGCGAAGGACAACCACACATTACCTACGGCTACGCTGATGCATTGGCTGACGAAACTGTGATACCTAAGTTTACTATCCATGTTGGTCGCTTCTCGCAGACGCTACTCATGCACGAAACATACCAACCTGTTGGTATGCATGACAACTACGCAGGGAACAAACTTGATGTTCTCTTGACGATGACGGACAACATTGAAAGGATGGCCGCATCTCTCTCCAAGAAACTCTATGAGTTTGGAGGCGCACCTCCTTCTGCTTACAACTCAAGCGGTGGTGTGAATCTCATTCACCATTGGTGGGGCAACCCCAACAACACCTACGACCTTGCGGAAGCAGTAAACAATTGGAAACACTTGTGCATCAAGCGCAAGCGTTTGTTGAACAACGCTGAATACAGATTCACTATTGCTATGGACTTTGTTGAGCGCAACATGGGTATCAAGCAAGCCATCTATCATGAATCAATTGCAGGTGTTGAGAAGTTAGCACAGATGATTCGTGAAAGCGGGGTAGGCACACCTTACATTTATCACAGCGGAGAGTCCGTTGCTGATTGGGACTTACTAACCCACGCTGAGAAAGAACGCCTTGCTGAATACAAGAAGAACAGCAAGGAGATACTTCAACAGTGGATGCGTAGCGATAGCGGCATCCTACTTACTGTTCAAGCACTGAAAGAAGGATTGGATGTTCCCGACATGGGTGCTGTCCTCATTCTATCACACCCCAACGCACCACGACCTACCATTCAAACACTCGGTCGTGCGCTTCGTGGAGAGCGTGATGATGAAGGTCGCTTCATACAAAACAAAGACATTTGGATTATCAATTGCGATGTCAAAGCAGACGACAGATGCATTGCTAACATCAAGAAGGAGGGTGAGATACCCGAAGAATGTTTCCGCTACTACAACCGTAGTAATGATGGGTGGATTGAGACAGGTAATGTTGCGATGGCTTACGAGGTAAGCGATGAGGTGAACATACCTGCACCTACCATCAGTAGCG